>Ga0182030_10004149_pt1 | contig 30848 bp, 24 predicted proteins | sample 812S3MmetaG_FD_121299 | JGI IMG/M metagenome (GOLD analysis project Ga0182030, IMG submission 121299) | Permafrost microbial communities from Stordalen Mire, Sweden - 812S3M metaG (Illumina Assembly) | ecosystem: Environmental > Terrestrial > Soil > Wetlands > Permafrost | place: Sweden...
GACATGGTGCTGGCCAACAATCATTTCACAAATGAATGGCCGACAGCCGGGTGCAGCAGTTGCCTGCCCGGCCCCCACGGCAGCAGCATCTGGACGCGGGCAACTTATTTCGAAGGGTCGCTGGCGTTGTATCGGATCAATTACGACATCAACATTTATAACTACGCCGTGCAATGGGGCGCGTTCACCAATTGGAACCTGCGGTCGGGAGACTCCGACACTTCGCCCGATGACCAGTGCGCCGGGCAGGAATATGTTGAGCTTTATCAGTTCGACACCACCCAAACCAACCGGCTGACGCACATCGCCAACAACGTGAATTACTGGATGACCCACAAGACCGGGACGAACCAAATGACCTACGTGGATTCCATCCACATGTCCATGCCCGCGTTTGCCAAGCTCGGCGCGTTGAATTCCAATGTCATCAGCGCGCTCAAGACGAATGCCACCTATTTGCCGATGATGTTCACCAATTTCCACTTCATCAAAAGCGTTCTGGGCGCATCCAACGGGCTTTACAACGCGACCGACCATCTCTGGTGGCGGGACCCGACTTTCCTGACAAACTACACGGCGTCGGATGGCACCAAGCAAAAATGTTACTGGTCGCGCGGCAATGGCTGGGCCTTTGTCGCGCTGGCGCGGACGATGGATGTGCTTCCCACCAGCGACCCGCACTATGCCGAATATCTCCAGACGTTCCAGCAAATGGCCGCCGCCGTCAAAGCCGTGCAACGCGCCGATGGCTTTTGGAACGTCAATCTCGCCTACACGAACGATTATCCCGGTCCCGAGTCGAGCGGCACGGCCTGTTTCACTTACGGATTCGCCTGGGGAATCAATCACGGCTATCTCGACACCAACACTTATTTGCCCGCTGTCATCGCCGGCTGGAACGCGCTGGCGGTTGGCGCGTTGCACCACAGCACGGGAGCGGACAACGGCTTTCTTGGTTACGAACAAGGCAGCGGCAGCAAGCCTTCTGATGACCAGCCGGTTACCTACACGAGTGTGCCCAACTTCGACGATTTCGGATTGGGTTTGTTTTTGCTGGCAGGCAGCCAGGTCTATCAATTAAGCGGGCCGCCGGGCGTTGCGCTGGCTCCGCCGGTTTTGACGGGAAACAAGGTGCAACTCAACTTTACCGTCATCAGCACCCTGACCAATGCCGCGCTCAACTTGCTTCAGACCAGTCAATTGGGAACGGGTTGGACCACGAATACAACCGCCACGCTGACGAATTACTCCGGCATTTCTTATGGTTTCACGGCCACGAATAATGGCGCAGCCCGGTTCTATCAAATCCAGATCGCCCCGCAATAAGCTGTCATTTGCGAAGCGATTGTGATGCGTGGCGGAAAATCACCCGCAAACCGAACGCGGACAACTTCTTCAAGCATCCGGTCGCTTTTGATTTTTGCGAAGCGGTTCGGGCTTGATAACTGACCCTGTTGGATTCCAATCTGGAGTGTGGCTGACACCATTCAACCGCCGGGCGGGCCGCAAACCGCGCGAGCCGTCGGGCGTTCGGGGATCAAGTCGCTGGCCGGCTCGTTTTTCGCGCTGCGGGCGGCGGACGTTCAACTCTATCGCATCTGCGACGATTTGAGCGGGTTGATCATATTTCCGATGCTGGTTTTCGGCCCCTGGGCCTTTGGCACGACCCAGCCGTGGTCCATCTGGACCATGAACATCGCGGGCTACGCCCTGGGGATTTTGTTGCTCGCAAAAGTTTTCATCCGCGGGGCGAAAGGCTACACGGTGCTGCGTTGGGAAAATTATTCGCTTCACTCCGCCACGAAAACCCGGCAGCGGCATCCGCTGGCGCGTTTGTTGAACCGCAGCCTGGCGGGATTGACGCTGGCGGTTCTGGCCTTTTGCCTGGTGAGCGCCTTGAATGCGTTTTACACCTACAATCCGGACACGCGACTTTTTGAACCCCATCGCTGCCTTGCCTGGCTGCCGCACAGCCTGGACGGCCACCGCACCTGGTTCGCCTTTTGGACTTATCTGGGACTGGCCGGTTCGTTCTGGGCGATCCGCGACTGGCTCCTGGGCCTGACTCCAGCCGAGCAACGCGCCGTTCGCGGTGGCGGTGAAAATGATTTCGCCGGGCCGTCGCGGCTGCTGCCGGGCCGGCTGCGGCAATTGCTCTGGGTGCTTTGCCTCAATGGCGCGCTGCTGGGACTGGAATGCATCGTCCAGCGCGCGAGCGGTTCCAGCAAATTGTTGTTTGTGGCGCAGCCGCTGGTGAATCCGGCGGGCGAGACCCAATTCGGGCCGTATGCCTATCGTTCCAATGCCGCCCAATATTTCAATTTGCTCTGGCCGGTGTGCCTCGGTTTTTGGTGGACATTGCAACGCATCGGCGGACAACGCTTCAACTCGCATCATGTGTTGTTGCTTTGCGCCGTCATCATGGCCGGCTGTCCAATCATTTCCACCAGCCGCGGCGGCGCGCTGGTGGCGGCGGGCATCCTGATTGTGGCGGTGATTTTTTTGGCGGTGACAAATCTTTTTTCGTCCGGCGGCGGATTGAAGGATCGGCGGACGCGCCGGAACTCGACGGCGATGCTGGGGCTTTTCCTTGTCATGGCGCTGGCTTTGGCCTGGTATTTCGGCTGGGGTTCGCTGGAACCGCGCATGGAACAAATTGGGGAAGGCTACCAGAACCGCGAAGAAATTTACAATGCGGCAAAGCCCATGGCCGCTGATTATCCGCTTTTCGGCACCGGGCCGGGAACTTTCGGAACGGTTTTCCAGCTCTATTTAATCAACAGCGCGACCTACTGGCCGGAACAGTTGCACAATGACTGGCTCGAAACTCGCATCACGTTCGGGTGGGTGGGAATGGCGCTGCTGCTCGCGGCCCTGGCTTGCGTGGGCTTCCGTTGGTTTGTGCCGGGCGGCATTCGCGGCAGCCGTCGGTTCGTCGTTTTAATCTGGCTGGCGCTGGCGGGATGCTTGATCGAGGCGCGCTTTGATTTTCCGTTTCAGATTCACTCCATCCTTTTCCTTTTTCTGGTGTTCTGCGCGGTGCTTTCCAGCATGAGCCGCCGCTCGGGGACTTCACGGCGCTGAACCGCCGGAAAATATAGCCGCGCGTTCGTCGCCTTCCTTGATGAGGAAATGCCGCGGCAGTTCAATCATGGTTTGCCGCCCCAGGAATTCCATCAGCACCGCGATGCGTTCGCGGCCCGGCAGGACGCGCGTGACGACGGCGCGCAGGCCGCGCATCGCGCCCTCGGTGATTTCCACCTCGTCACCGGGAGCGAATATTTCCGGAATGGTGCGCGGTTCGGAAATGCCGATGGTCTGTTGCAATTCGCGGATGGAGGCTTCGGGAATCGCGGGCCAGCGTTCGCCAAAATGCACCACGCCGCGCACGCCGCGGGAGTGTTGCACCGCGCGCAGGGAGGCCTGCCAGTCAAAACGCGCGAACAAGTAGCCGGGAAACAACGCCTCCGTCACCCAGGCCGTTCCCCGTTGTGTGGCGCGTTTGAAACGGATGCGCGGCAGGAAGACCTCGACTGCGCTGTGTTGCCGGAGATGCGCCGCCGCGATGTGCTCGTGTTTGGGTTGCGACTTGAGACAAAACCACAACGCGCCACCGCCAGCCGCGGGCGTTGGAATTATGTTTTCGGCCACGATTGTTTGCGGAAATATAACCCGGCCACCGCGAGCGCCTTACTTGGACGGTTTGGCCTTGTAATAATCCCGGTAGCGGTAGTAGTAGTAATAATCGCTGCCGGTGGCGCGCACGGCATTGAACACCAGGCCGAGCACGCGCGATTTGCGCTGGTAGAGCATGTCGAGCGCGGCGCGCGCCACCCGGGCCGAGGTGAATTCGGCGCGGACCACGAAAATCACGCCGTCCACGCGCGGCGCCAGGCTCGTCACATCGTCCGCCGCCATCACCGGCGCGGTGTCAATCAGCACGTAATCATATTCTTTTTTGGTTTCTTGAAGGAATTTTTCCATGACCGGGGCGATGAAGAATTCACTCGAACGTTGCGTGGTCGCGCCGCGTGGAAGCAATTGAAGCTTGGTCACGGGCGTGTTTCTGACCAGTGAACGCCAATCAGTTCCTTGTGAGAGCACTTCAAACAGTCCGGCCTCCGCTTTGATGTCGAACCGGTGAGCCAGGTTGCCCTTGCGCAGGTCGGCGTCCACCAGCAGCACGCGCGCGCCGCCCATGGCCAGCGTGATGGACAGATTGGCCGCCGTGAGGGACTTGCCGTCGTTGGGCACGGAACTCGTGATGAGCAGCGTGTGCGGACGCGTGCCGGTTTGCGCCATGTAAAGCAGCGAGGAGCGGAGATTGCGATACGATTCGATGAACGGATGCCGCTGATCGTCGGCTTGCACGAAGGGCAGGATGCCGCCGCGGGGCGGCCGCCGTTCGCGCGGAATCTGGCCAAGCACTTCCTCGTCAAACAATTCCTCCAATTCCGTGAAGTTGTTCAGCCGGTCGTCCACCCGGTCCAAAAGCAACAACATGACCACGCCCACGATGAGGCCGATCGCGCCCGCAATCGTCAGTCCTTTTTTGGCCAGCGTCTGGTCCGGGATCGCTTCGCCCGCCGGTTCATTAATGGCGACGGTTTCCGGGCTGGTGTCCTTGCCGACATCCAGCGTTTCCAGCGTGGCCAGCAGGGAGTCGTAAAGGGATTGAACCCGGTCCGATTTGGCCTTCAAACGCGCGTATTGCGCGCTCTTGCGGGAGAGTTCGAGATTTTCCAGACCCCACTGCTTGGTTTGATTGTCCAGATTTGTGATTTGCAGCGCCATCGCGCTTTTTTTGGCGTCCAGTTGCTCCACGCTCTGTTGCTTGTAGATGTCCAACATTTGTCCCAGCTGGTCAATTTCCCGGTTCAAGGTCATCATCTGGGGATGCTTCGGCTTGAGATACTGGGCATACCGGTCGCGGTTGGTTTCCAACAACTGAATTTGTTGTTTGATGGTGAGATACTCCATGCCGATGGTGTTGGGGGCAAACAAGCCGGACTGCTCGGCCAGGCCGGCGTTGACCAGCAGGCCGCCGGATGCGGATGCGCCGGCTTGCGTTCCATTGTCGGCGCTCCGGAGCGCGGGTGCGCGATCCTGTTCCAGCAGGAGATTTTGATCGAGCGTCATGGACTGGAGCAGGGCGTATTGCGACTGGGCGGTTGCCATTTGCTGGTAAAGAACGGTCAGGTAACTTCCCACGCTGCTGGCTTCCTGCAAGAGCGCGGCGTCGTTGGTGGCCAGAAACGCCTGCATCTCGTCGTCGCACTTCTGCAATTGCGGTTCCAGCCGCAACATCTGGTCGGTCAGGCCGGCGATGGTGGTGGACGAGGTCCGTTCCGCCATTTCCTTTTTGAGGTTGATGTATTCCTCCATGCAGGCCTGGAGATAGAGCTTGGCGTATTCGGGATTTACACAGGTGGCGCGCAGCACAAAAATGGTCGTCCGCGGCAACACGTTGACGGTCAGCGCAACCGGGTGGGACACCAGCTCCGGATTTTGACTGGCCACGCGGTCCCGCGCGCGCTGCTGGACTTGCGAACCTTGCATCAGGGCCGCCTGCGTGCCCACGAAGTTGCCCAACTCCTCCGAATAAAGCGAGCCTTGCTGGATGTTGAGTTTCGGGCTGACAATCATGGATCCCGCCGAGAAATATTCCGGCGGCTCATACCGGACGTAGGAGGACATGCCCGCCAGCGCCAGGCCCGTGCAAACCAACAGCACCCACCAGCGCCGCCGAAACAAATTGCGATAGCGGTGCAGGCGGGAAAAAAAACGCGCCGTCCACGCGGTGCGGTCATGAGTCACCGAACTTTGTTCTTCGTTCATGGCAGGTTTTTTGGGGAATTCGCTCAAAGGGGCTTTTAGAAATTGATCAGGCGCGAGGGGATAATGATCAGATCGCCCGGCTGCAAAACGATGTCATTAGTGGTTTTTCCCTCGTTGAGAATTTGCTTCATGTCCAGATTAATGGTTTGCATTTGTTTGTTGCCGTCGGAGCCGGTGGAGCTGCGGATGACTTTTACCTTCGCTTGATTGGCGAAATCCGCGAAGCCGCCGGCGCGCATGATCGCCTGGCCGGCAGTCAGGTTTTCATTGATCTGGATGTCCAGCGCGCCCTGTTTTTGCACCTGTCCCCAAAGATAGACCCGCCCCAGAATCGGGCTGGCCACATTCATGGACATGACCACCGTGGCCTGCTTGTAATAATCCTTTTCCAGCGCGGCCTTGATTTTTTCGGCGAGCTGGTTGCAGGTCTGGCCGACCGCCATCATCCGGCCAACATAGGGCAATTCAATTTCGCCCGAATCTTGCACGACAAGAATTTTAGGCGCGTTCAGAGTGTCCCAAATCTGATCCTCCAAAATCTGGAAACTCACGGTGTCGCCAACCCGCAGCTTGTAAGTGTCGTCCGGCACGTAACCATTGAGCAACCCCGGCGCGCCTGCCCGCCCTCCGCCGGCATTTGGGGCGCTCGGGCCGACAACGGCGGGACTGGCGGGCATGGGGGACGGCAGTTGAACTGGCGATGTTGGCACCTGCGCCGAGGCGGCGAACGTGGCGCAAACTGCAAGCAACGAAAACAATCTTCGCATAATGAATTGTAGTATTCAAAATTGATACGTGAAACTCAAGCTTACAATGTTGACCGTGTAATTCAGACTGGACTGGGCTGAAATTTCCCGGACGAACTGCCAGCCCAGGCTGCCGGACAGTTTTTGGGTTATGGCGCGGCCGATGTTGATGGCCGCCCCATATTGGTTGTAATTTTCCGCCAACGCGCCGCCCTGGACGTAAAGCTGGGTTCCATTTTCCCAAAACAATGGCGTGCTCAATTGATAGTTTTTGAAAATGTTCCAACTCGGCTGCAATCTCACAAAATAATAATCATAGGGCTGTCCAAAAAGGGAGGATTCCGTGCTCCGGCCGGCGGACAGCGAGTAATTGAGGAATTTGTTTACCTGGTGGGAAATGGAAAGTTGAAAATACATATTGGCCGAACTGCTCAAATTGGTGAACGCGCTCGTGTTGGCCGGTGAATACACGGTGTAACCCGCGTCAAGCCGTCCGCTGATGTATTCGCTGATTTGCGCCTTGCAAAACACCCCGGCATTCCACTGCGTGGCATCCGGCTGGGTGGGTGCGGACTGGCTCTGGCCGTAACTGTTCAGCCCGACTCCGCCTTCGACGCCCGCAGTGATTTCAGGATGGAGACGCACACCGGCGTTCAGGAACCAGTTGTCCGATGTGGCGTCGGGGACCTGCTGGCTGGAACCCAGCGAAATGTCATTCAAGTGGTCATAGCCGAGTTGGGTCACCACCTTGTTCAAGTCCCAGACCAGGCTCGTGCCGGCCGCGTTTTCCAATTGCGCATAGTTTCCATTGTTGCCGGCGGTGGGATTCTGATAGCTGTTTTCCGTGATGGAAATCCGGTCATGCAGGTTGATCGCACAGTCGCCGGCGTATATGTTGAAGGAAAGTCCCGTTCCTGGATTCAGATAAAACTGATTCAATTCGGAATGGGTTGCGTAGAGGGAATAACCCGCGCCCAGCGAAACATCCAGACTGTTCTTTTGCGTCACCGGCCAGTGCATCTGGGTGTTGAGATTTGGACGAAAAATAAAATCACCTTCCTGATGCTGTGACTGCAAGTTGACATTGTCATTGTAATCCGATTCCATTCCCGAAGAAAAGCGCCAGGCGATCGGCCCCCAAAGCAGATTGTAATAGCCGATGGAGCTTGTAGCGTGCCGCTGGCTCTCCGCCGCCTGATCTCCGGCCAGCGACATTTGCAGCGCCTCCTGACTGTGCGCCCATCCCGCAACAAACAACAGGCACGCCGCCGCCATCAGTGACGAAATCAACCCCCCCGGACAACATGGAATGGAGACGCGCCTGATCACTGGGTCTTTTTGAAATTAAAACTCATGTTGCATTAAATCGGCGCATTGAAGATCGCATGATGCCGGTTGGCAACAGATTTGCAACCCAATTTCTTGCGGCAAATCGAGGCGGAAAGCCTCCATTGACCGCGTTCTATTGCTGTTTTTTTTGTTGACTTGGCGGGTGGAAAAGCATAAATTAACTTCAGTAATGGCTTTGGGAAACTCTATCATGTCATGAAAACTTTAAAAATGTTTAGTTTGGTGATGACGGTCGCGCTGGTTGCGACGTTGAATCTTATTGCTGGTGACACGCCCGCTTCCAATTCGTTTTTTGGCAGGTTGAGCAGCGTCAACCCGGCCGAGCTGCCAGCCAAGTCCGCTGAATTGGTGTTTCAGGCCGATTCAAAAACCCGTTCAGAAACGACCATAAATGTGGTAAAGGCGGCGGTTGGTTTGAATCCGGCGGCGGCGGCGGCGATTGTGGGAACCATTGCCCAGTCAACGCCGGAAATGGCCTCGGTGGCCGCCGCCACAGCGGTGGGGTTGGTGCCCAATCAGGCCATTGCCATAGCGCGCGCTGCCGCTGCGGCCGCACCGTCAGAAGCCGGCAAGATTGTTGAGGCCGTTTGCCGCATAGTGCCCAACGTTTATAAGGAAGTGGCCGATGGCGTGGCCGGGGTGGCGCCAGGCGAGGGCAAGGCGATTCTGGCCGGCGTTTCCGCCGCCATTCCTGCGCTTCAGGGATCCATCAATAAAGACTTGGTCAGTTACAATGGCGGCAATCCCGCCGTGAGCGACGTGTTGAACCAGATTTCACCGATTGCGACATCACCCGGTATGAACGGTCTTCCGTTACCCGTAACACCAGCGGTGCATACCGGGCCACCCTACGTTGCGGATCCGCCGTCTCCGATAAATGTGGATCCCGGCAACGGCGGTCAAGTGCCGCCGGGCGGGCGGAACTACTCCAACCCGTGAAGCTTGTTTTTCAGTGTCAGCCCGTCTTCGGTCGAAGACGGGCTTTTTGTTTGGCAATCCGGTAGGTTGCGTCGAGGCTGGCGGGAAAGATCAATTTGTCAGGACAAGAAAATGCCGCCAGCCGCGCTCCGCGAAAAACAAAAACTTGTCCCAGGCTTTAAGGCAAGTTATCTTCCGCACTTCTGTCCCTTATGCGAGGTGTAAATCAATTCCTGTTTTGTCCAGCGTGCCAAGGCGGACGGTTGCCGGCGATGCTGGTGGTTCTTGCTTTTCTGTTTCATGCTGGCGCGGTTCATGGCGGCACGTTCACGGTGACCAACACGGCCGACAGCGGGCTGGGTTCATTGCGCTGGGCGATCACCAATGCGAACGCCAATCCGGGGACTACGAACAACATCAATTTTAACATCACCGGCACCGCGCCTTTCACCATCAACCTGTTGAGTGCGCTGCCGGACGTGACGGATCCGTGGACCATTATTGACGCGACCACGCAACCCGGATGGTTGAATTCTCAAACGCCGGTGGTGGAATTGAACGGGACCAATGCCGGAGCCGGCAGCGTGGGACTGGAGTTGGACTCCGCATTTAACCGCGTGGTGGGATTGGCCATCAACCGGTTTTCGTCATACGGCATCGTCTTGATCGGCGGGTCAAATATCATTCAGGGCAACTTCATTGGCACGGACACGACCGGCACGCTTGCCCGGGGCAACGGCGGCTACGGCATCTGGGTGGAAAGTTCGGGCAACCGGATTGGCGGGAACAAGGCTGGCCAGGGCAATTTGATTTCCGGCGGCAACGACACCGGTATTTACATTTACAACACGACCAGCAATGTGGTTCAGGGCAATGACATCGGCATCAATTCAACCGGCGCCGGCGCGCTGGGCAACAACAACAATGGAATCATGATTGACGGGAGTGGCGGAAACCTGATTGGCGGGCCAGGCAACGCTCGCAACGTCATCTCCGGAAACGGAGTCAGCGGCGTCTTCCTGAATGGCCCGGCTGCCGTTCAGAATGTGATTCAAGGCAATTACATCGGCACCGACATTTCCGGCGAACTGGTCGTCAGCAACGCAGATGATGGAATCACCGTGAGCGGCGCGCCGTCGAACACCATCAGCGGCAATGTCATTTCCGGCAACGGGACCAATGGCGTCTTTTTGGCCGGCTTGGGCACCGACGGCAACGTGGTCGCTGGAAACTTCATCGGCACGGATGCCGCGGGAATGCTGGCTCTGGGCAATCACAACGCCGGTGTGACCATTTCCGCCGCCAGCGCAAATCTGATCGGCGGCAGCAACGTGATTTCCGGCAACCTGCGCGATGGAATTTTTCTGACCGGCGGCGCCAGCGGGAATCGGGTCCAGGGCAATCTCATCGGCCTTTCCGCCGCCGGCGCCGGCGCGCTGCCCAATGGCTTCAACGGCATTTCCATCAGCGGCGCATCCTCAAACTGCATCGGCGGCGTGTCGGCCGCCGCGCGCAATCTGATTTCCGGAAACGCCTACAACGGCATCGGGATTTTGATGGTCACGGATGCCCTGAACACGGTTGTTGGAAATTATATCGGCACGGACGTGACCGGGACAAAGGCCGTCCCCAATACCCTGGCCGGCGTCTATATCGAGGGTTGTTCCAACGCTATCGGCGGCGTGACGTCGGGAAGCGGCAACGTGATTTCCGGGAACGGGCAGGAGGGAATCTGGCTGGCGGGAAACAATGGCAGTGTGATCGGCAATGTTGTCCAGGGCAATTTCATCGGATTGAATGCCACCGGCGCGGGCGGTCTGGGCAACGTTGGTGCCGGCATCGGCGTCTCCGGCGCGGCCAAAAATCAAATTGGCGGGACGACCGCCGCCGCGCGCAATGTGATTTCGGCGAACGGCAATTCATCCTCCGGTTTGGGTGGCGTCTTTTTCGTCGGCGCGGGCACGACGGGCAATCAGTTGCAGGGAAATTACATCGGCACCGATTCGTCCGGCACCATGGCTTTGGGCAACGTGAACGATGGGGTTTATCTGCAGCAGGCGGCCGCGAATTACATCGGCGGCAGCGCGGCGGGCGCAGGAAACTTGATTTCGGCCAACGGCGTGGACGGCATCTATCTTTCCGCCGCCTCGTGGAATGTGATTCAGGCCAATTTCATCGGCACGAAAGCGGATGGCACCAACGCGCTGGGCAACATTTTTCATAATGTCGAACTTGATGTAAATGGAGCGACAAACAATATAATTGGCGGCCCGTCACCGGGCATGGGTAATCACATTGCTTTCGCTCAAACGTCACTGCGCTCCGGCATCCGGGTGCGCACCGGCAGCATGAACAATTTGATCAGCGGTAATTCCATTTTCAATAATGCCGAGCTGGGAATTGATTTGAGCCCGCCTGACGGCAGCAGTGGTTACGGATTTAATTCAATTGTGATTTGCGAGAGCGGAGTCGCGGCGAACGCGGCGAACGCGGGGCAGAATTATCCGGTCCTGACGAATGTCTATAGCGGCACCGCAACGCAAATCCGCGGCACGTTGGACAGCGGCAAAGGCAAAACTTACGTGCTTCAATTTTTTGCAAGCCCATCCGGCAATGCGTCGGGCTACGGCGAGGGACAGGTTTTTCTGGGCCAGACGAATCTGACCCTGGGCGCAACCCTGTGTTCGTCGAACTTTACGGTGCTGCTGCCCGTCTCCATTCCGGCGGGCTGGGTGGTCACCGCGACCGCGACCGACCCGGCCAACAACACCTCGGAATTTTCAGCGTGGGTGAATGTTGTGATTGTCCCCCAGTTGTTGTCGAGCGCGGTGAATCCGGCCAGCCGGCAGTTCTCCCTGTCCTGGACCAACAACGGCGGGAGTTATGTTTTGCAGCAAACGTTCAGCCTCAATCCGCCGCAGCAGTGGATCACCGTCACCAACGCGCCCCTGCTTGCCAACGGGTTCTTTGGATTGACCCTGCCCGCCACCAACGGAGAAGCTTTTTACCGGCTGCTGGCACAGTGAAAAATTCCGCCGGAGTGCAAATGAAGTCCGTTCAAATTATATCCACATTGGGACAACTTTGAAACTCAACGCTACATTCCAACAAAAAGCCGGCTTGTGCCGGCTTCGGTTTAAAATTTTTGGAAGATTGATTTAACCGCGCTGCCGCCGTCTGGCTATGACTACCAGCGCCGCCGCGCCCAGCGCACCCATGCAAAGGACGGTTGGTTCCGGAGTGGGTGTGGGGCGGCCGTCAAATTCCGCGCCAAAGGCAACCGGCCCCACGCTGTTCGTCAGCAATTGCCAGTTGCCGGAGACATCATACCAATAATCTCCGGCGTTCGTTCCAAATGTTGGCGGTTGAAAATTGGGCAGGCCCACCGAGGTTGCTCCCCCCATGCCTGAAAACGTCACGGTGAACGTGAAGTTTGAGGGCAGAATGAAATTGGGATTGAGATTAAGCGTGTTGCCGGATTGCAAATCCGACAAGGTAAAATCCAATGTCGCCGCGTTTGTCCCGGATATGGACCATGTGGACGGAACGTTGAAAACGCCGCTGTCATAAAAAAGCGTGCCCGGCGAGGCATAACCGTTGAAGGCTGTGCCGTTATTCTGGTAAAGGCGGACATCGGCTTGAATATATTGCTGGCCGCTAATCCAATTCAAACTGTTGTAGGGGTCGTAGTATTCGAATGAAAAATTGGTCAGATACTCGGGTGTCACACCCGTCCCCAGCCAGATTTGTTCGCCAATCTGGGCGTTGTTGGGGAAGTTCAAAACATATTGCGGGGTAACCATGGTGGCGGTGTTATTGTAAAGATTGGCGCCACGAATCCCGGCACTGCTCGCCAGGATAATACCCGCGCCCGCCGCCATTGCCTTCAATAAGTTTCTTTTCATATTCGATGTCCTAAACTGATTCGGATACACCTTGGCACCAAACAATACAGTCTAATGCCCCAACGACAAGGATTATACCGAATGCCCCATGCAAGTCAATGTTTTTTTATCAAAATTTGATTGCCAGCATTGGACGTTTTCGCTAACATAAACGCACTTGGTTGGAAATCGTTATGGATTATCAGCGGCTCATATTGAGTTGTTTGACGGGGGCGGCGATTTGTGTCGCCGTGATTGCGGTGATTTTGCGGCTTCGGAGGCGCGAGGGCTGGTCCCGTCGGGACGGTGAAATGCACCATGCCGGCGGTGTTCAGAAATCACGTTTGGGTGGCGTGGCGCTGGTTGCGGCATTCGTGTCGGTTTCTTTGCTCTTTAACGCGTTGACCGGCTGGCAAGCCAATCCCATGGAACCCTGCTCCTGCTGGAAAATAATGGCACTGTCTCTGGCCATGTTTGGACTGGGATTGTGGGACGACATTTCCATGCTGGGAGCCAAGCGCAAGCTCCTCGGCCAGATGGCAATCGCCTCCGCCGCTTATTGGCTGGGAATCGCAATCAATAGATTTCAAATTCCCTTTACCGGCCAAATCGTTGATTTGGGTTTTTGGTCATGGTTGGTCACGGTGTTCTGGCTCGTGGCCCTGACCAATCTCATCAACTTGATTGACGGCGTGGATGGTCTGGCGGGCGGCATTTGTCTGATGTTGATGATTCTGCTGACTTATGTGGGCGGCGCCGCCGGCTCCATGTCCTTCATCGCAGCGGGAATGGCGGGCGCGCTGCTGGGCTTTTTGTGGTTCAACTTTCCCCCCGCGCGCATTTACATGGGCGACGGCGGCGCGTATTTCCTCGGTTTTCTCGTCGGCTGCCTGACGATTTCCAGCTCGCAAAAAGGAACGATCTTTGCCGCGCTCACCGCTCCGTTATTTGTCCTGGCCCTGCCGATTCTGGACACCGCGCTGGCCATTCTGCGGCGGGGCGCGCGCGGGCTGCCGCTGTTTCGCGCTGACCGCAGCCACATTCATCACCATTTGCTGGATTCCGGTTTGTCCCGGCGGCACGTGGTCTTGGTGGCTTATGCCTTTACCGCGGTTTTTCTCGGGTTGGGCTTTGTCGTTTTTTGGTGGCACGGACAACATCTGGCCATCCTGTTGGGGCTTGGCGTTCTGGTCACCCTGCTGGCGGCGGGCCAGATGAATTTCAGCCGCGAATGGTTTGCCGTCGGGCGCGTGCTCGGCAATTCCCTGAATATGCGCTCCGAAATCCAGTATGCCCTCGCGCAGACCCGCTGGCTCGTCATGGAAGGCGCCCGTTGCCAAAGCATCGCGGCCCTCTGCGAGGACACGGTGTTCATCGCCCGAAAGCTCGGCTTTGACATGGTGCGCATCCGGCTGGAAGACGGTGAGCGGACATGGCAGATAACTCCCGCCAGCGGAGATAATTGCCGCCTTTTTCCGCATCCGTTGCCCGGCCATCGCTATTGCTTCATCGAACTGGGCGTAGTCCTCGCGGAAACCGGCGATGACGCAAACCGCGGAGTTGCGGCAAAAATGAGGCGATCAAAAGCCACGACGAAATCCCGCGCATCTTGCGAGACGAACGTGAACGGACCCCCGCCTGCCGACGATGCAAGCTTTGTAAGAGAATTCAGCATCGTGAGCGAACTTCTGGCCGAGGCTTGGGCCAGGGCGATTGCGTTTTGCGAGAAACAAAATCAATTGCCGGCGCGTTTTGACGGGCTGAAGATTCCGGCTTCCGAAAACCAGCCCAAGGAAATTTCCGTGGTGCAGCCTGAAACGATTTGATTTCCCTGAAACGCGTCATTTTCCGCCGGTTTCCCAGCGAGTATTTTCCGGTTTCCCAATCCATTTCGCTTGGCGGGGTTGCCGTGAAATCCGGATTTATTTCGCCGGGTTTGTTTCCACCAGCAGTTGTTTTTCTTCCGGCAACAGGCTGCCCTGATTTTGTGCGAGAGCCAGGAACCGGGCGGCTTCGCCGGCCTGCCCGGTTGCGCGCAGCAGGACGCCGTAGTAAAGCGATATGGACCGCTGTTCGAGTCGTGATGGCTGGAACTTTTGCAAAACGGCGAGTCCCTCCTGGTCCCGGCCCTGCAAATGCAAAGCATAGGCGTAGGTGCAAGCCACGTTGGCATTGGTCGGGGCTTGGGCGTAGGTATCCTCCGCCCACTTGCCAGCCTGGGTGAGATTGGTTTTCAACAACAGCGCCGTGGCTGCCAGATTATTTTCCAGCAACACGTTTTTTGGTGAACGGGGAATTTGTTTCAAATAGAGTTGATACAGTCCGACCGTGTTGCCGGCGTCAAAATAGAGGCGTTCCAAGCTGTCCTGCGCCCAGCGCGCGTCGGGAAATCCCCGGAGGATGCTCCAGAGCAAATCCTCCCGCGCGCGTGGCAACTGCCAGCGGTTCGCCAGTTCCAGCAGCGCCGTCAACGCGCCCAGCCGTTCGCCCGCCTCGCTCACCGCCGAGCGCCAGTCGCCGTCCGCCATCAACGGCTCGCCGAGTTGATTCCACGCGTGGGATGAAAACGCCAGCCGCAGGAAATCCATTTCCCCCCAGTCGCCGCTGGCCGTGAGCTTGCGCAACGCCAGCCAGTTGGTGGCGTTGAGGTAGCAATCCACGAAGGCGAGCCGCACTGGTGTTTGGGTCTGGATGTTGGCGGGCAGGGTGTTCAACCAGTCGGCCGCCCCGGCCAGAAAGCCGTTGGCTTCCATCCACGAGGCGGTTTGGGCGGCCATTGCAGCGTTGGTCGCCGCGTCCCGTTGCAGGGCGTTTAGTTGGACGGTCAGCGCTGGATTTTGCAGGCGCTTCAGGATGCCGAGATATTGCAGCCGGTCATTCAAGGTCGCCTGCGCTTTGGCCAGCAATCGGGTCGAATAATTCAGCGCGCCGTTGGCGTCATCGTGCATCAAACGGTCCGCGATTAGCGAACGCAGCGCCGGAATGCAGAGATGCGCGTCGGTGGAAAATTGTTCCAAAGTGGCGCGGGCGTCATCGGCGGCGGCGTTGGTCATGCCCAGGCGGATGACGGCGAGGTTGAGCTGGAACAACCGGTTGGTCGGCTCCAGTTGACAGGCCGCCTCAAACTGGCTTTCCGCCTCCGCCAGCCGTTGCAGGTTCAAATCCAGCTCCGCAGAAACAATGTGAAAGTCCGGCAGGTTGGCGGCGGACGCGGACAAATCGCCGAGCACCTGGCTCGTGAGCGGGAAGGGCGGGCCTTGATACCGCAATCCGACGGCGGCCAGCAGAAGTTTGTTGGTGATCGCGGGGGATAATTTCACCAACTGCTGGCACCAGTCCAGCGTGGCGGGCGAATGCAACGCATCCGCCACTTCGACCATGATGCGGCAGGCTTCGAGATTGTTGGGATTGAGCAGCAACGCCTGTCGCGCGCTCAACGACGCGTTGCGATAATCACCCTCGGTGAAAAACGCCTGGGCCTGGGCCACGCCGCGTTTCTCCTTGAAATGCCGGTAGGCGGAACGTCCCGGAAAAGCCGCCAGCGCCAGAACCACCACGACGCCGGCAATGATCCAATATTTCAAAAATCTGTTCTCATCGTCCATGCCGCATCATGCCCGGAAACGGGGCTGTTTTGAAAGTCAAAAGACGTGGCATGGCAAAGAAGAAGAAATTCAACTGCGCGGAAACACAGGGCAAGCTGAATGACCAATCCCTGAATCCGAATGACAAATAAATGACCAAATCCCAATGACAAACCACCGTGCATTTGATTTTGGGCATTGGGCATTATTTCGTCATTATGTTTTAGTCATTAGTCATTTCCAATCGAGCCGGGTGTGTAGTAGCCTCGCGCCATGAACCGGATTGCTTTTCCCGCGCTGGTGGTTTTCATCATTTGCCTTTCCATCCCCGCCGCGCGCGGCGACGAGGAGACGTGCGCCTCGTGCGACCGGAAAGTTCTTGTCACCGGCCAGTTCCAGCACGGGCGCGGGCATGAGAGCCTGGCGATTGAAGGCGCGCCGCGCCGCGCCGACGAGGCGTTCCGTGAGGAAATTTACGGAACGAATTTTTCGGTGACGGTTCCGAATCTTCCCGCCGGAAAATACACCGCCGTCATCGGCCTCGCCGAAGTGGACTTTCTGACCGCCAGCCAGCGCGCGTTCGACATTGTTTGCGGCGATCAAGTTGTCGCCAGCAACCTCGATATTTTTGCCGTCGCCGGCGGCGCGGGAAAGGTTTTGCTGCTCACGAACCGGATTGATTTTCCCGGCGACGCGCTGCGCGGGCCGCTGGCTTTCAATTTCATCGGGCGAACAAACGCGGCCAAGTTGAACACGTTTGAACTGCGCGACGCCAACGGTGTTTCCATCATTTCCCTGCGCGCGGCGGATTTGGTGGACGCCGCGGACGCCGCCGCGCTGAAAATCCCCGCCGTCGCCGGGCCGGAAATCTGGAGAGACGCCTCGCAGCCGGTCGCCGCGCGGGTGATCGACCTCGTGAGCCGGTTGTCGCTCTCCGAAAAAATCCAGGAAATGCGAAACGGCGCGGCGGCAATCCCGCGGCTGGGCGTTCCGGCCTATGATTATTGGAGCGAATGCCTGCACGGCGTGGCGCGCGCGGGCACCGCGACCGTTTTTCCACAGGCCATCGGCATGGCGGCAACTTGGGACACATCGCTGATTCACGACGAGGCGGATGTCATCGCCATGGAGGCGCGCGCCAAGCACAACGATTATGTTGCGAAGCACGGCGGCGACAGCGCGCGTTATTACGGCCTCACGTTTTGGACGCCGAACATCAACATTTTCCGCGACCCGCGCTGGGGACGCGGCCAGGAAACTTACGGCGAAGACCCGTTCCTGACCTCGCGGCTCGACGTGGCGTTCATTCGCGGTTTGCAGGGCGACGATCCGAATTACATCAAGGCGATGGCGTGCGCGAAACATTTTGCCGTCCACAGCGGGCCGGAATCGTCACGGCACACCTTCGATGCCACGCCGCCGGAACGCGATTTTTACGAAACATATCTGCCGCAATTCGAGGCCGCCGTGCGCGAAGGCCATGTCGGCGCGGTGATGGGCGCTTACAATTCAGTCTATGGCGAGCCGGCGTGCGCGAACCCGCTGCTGCTCACGACGATTTTGCGCGGCCAATGGGGCTTCACTGGCCACGTCGTTTCCGATTGCGGCGCGATTTACGACATTTACGGCAACCACAAATTCGTGGATTCCCCGGAAGCGGCGGCGGCGGACGCGGTGAAGGCCGGCGACGATTTGTGCTGCGGGACGGATTACAATTCGCTGACGCGCGCGGTGAAAGCTGGGTTGATTTCGGAAAAGGAAATTGACACGGCGGTTTCGCGCCTGTTTGAAGCGCGGTTCAGGCTCGGAATGTTTGACCCGCCGGAAAAAGTCCCGTTCGCGCGAATCCTGATTTCTGAAAACAACACGCCGGAGCACGAAGCGCTGGCGTTGCAAGTCGCGCGCGAATCCATCGTGCTGCTGAAAAACGACGGCGTGCTGCCGCTCAATCGCGCCAAAATCAAACGCATTGCGGTCATCGGCGCGAACGCCGATTCCGTTCCGATGCTGCTTGGCAATTACAACGGCACGCCGGCGCGGCCCGTTACCATTTTGAATGGAATCGAAAAAATCGCGGGCGCGATAAGCGAAGTGACTTACGCGCACGGCGAGAAAATATACGGCACGTTCAAGGCGGAAGCGGGCGCGGGCATTGAAGTCATTTACTCGCAAGGCTGTCCGCTGGCGTTGCACAAGGACGGCTCGGACAAAGCAAGTCCTGAAATGCTCGCCGACGCCATCGCCGCCGCGAAATCGGCGGACGTGGTCATTTACGTCGGCGGTATCAGCCCGCAGCTCGAAGGCGAGGAAATGAAGGTGAATTATGACGGTTTCAACGGCGGCGACCGGACGCGCATCGAATTGCCGGCGCAGCAGACGGAATTGCTCAAGGCGCTTGCCGCCACCGGCAAGCCGGTCATGTTTGTGAATTGCAGCGGCAGCGCCATCGCGATGCCGTGGGAGGCGGAGCATTTGTCCGCGATTGTGCAGGCATGGTATCCGGGCGAGCAAGGCGGACGCGCCGTGGCCGAGGTTTTGTTCGGCGACGCGAATCCCGCCGGGCGGCTGCCGGTGACGTTCTACCGCTCGACGGCGGATTTGCCGGCGTTTGAAAATTACGCGATGAGCAACCGCACCTACCGCTACTTTGGCGGCACGCCGCAGTTCGCGTTTGGCCACGGTTTGAGCTACACGAAATTCAACTACGCCGCCGCCGCGCTGGACAAATCCAAATTCACCGCCGGCGACACCGCAAAGATTTCCTTCACGTTGAAAAATTCCGGCGCGCGCGACGGCGACGAGGTGGCGCAGATTTATTTCCGGCACGTCAATTCCCCGCAGCCGCAGCCAAAGCTGGCGTTGTGCGGCTTCACGCGGATTCACCTGGCGCAAGGGCAGGGCGCGCGCCTCACGATGGACATTCCGGTGGAACGGTTCCGGTGCTGGGACACGGCCAAAAAACAATACGTCGTCGAGCCGGACGATTACGAACTGCTTGTGGGCGCGGCTACGGACGACATCCGCCTGCGTGTGCCGCTGAAGGTCGTCGCCGCCCAATGATGAGATGATTGGTTTTGCCCTGGCAATTGGCATGGGGATATCAATGACAAGCCTTGACATACACTGCCAATCCAGTATCATGTGTGCATGAAAGCAGTGACCATCAACATCTCGCTGAACCCGGAGCTGGCGGATTTCGCCCGGTCGGATTCGGAAGCGCACGCGTTTGGCTCCATGAGCGAATACATGCGCGATCTGATCCGCAACCGGCGTCAGGAACAAATCAAGCAAGACGTGGCCTTTTTGGAAAAGGCCATCAAGGGCGCGCCTATCGGCGATCCATCGGATGCGGAAATGGCCGGGATTTACGCCAGCATCAAAGCCCGGCGAAAGAAAAAAAATGAAAGTCGTCTTTGACGCGGGGGTGGTTTTCTCTGCCGCAGGTTGGCGCGGGGAAGCACACCGTTGTTTGATGGCAATGGCTCACCGGCAAGTCATTGTTTATGCCACGCTGGAAACTCTGAACGAACTGCGGAACTTGCTGCTGGATCGCGGTCACAAGGTCAAATATCCCCCGGTAACCACATTGAACTGGTATTACGACCGGGTGAAACTGGTTGAACCTGCGCCTTTGGGAAAACAGCGCAGCCGGGACGCGAAAGACGATCCTTATCTGGCCTGTGCCCTGGCTGCCGGGGCGAAAATCATCGTTTCACGCGATGATGATTTGCTGGCGTTGGGAAAGCCGTTTGGAATTCAGATTGTCACGCCGCGCGAACTGCTGGCGAAATTGACGCGGACGATCTGATCTTAACCCTTTACGGACTGAACCCTTTGGAATTGAACGGGCATCGCCGTGCGGCGGCGTGATTTTCGGAATGCAGGCATGCAATGTAAAATGTTCAGTTTGCGGTGTTGACACAAAAGGGCCAAATGAGTAAACAGGCAACTGCGCCTCGATTTGGCACGCCGGCTTTGCGACACGATCAATGAAAAATGCGCCCGACGAATACAATGAATTCAAGCTGGAATAAAACAGTCGGGACTGACCCCGTTAAGCTTCCCCCACCTGCTGTTTTCTACCAGCCGATTACAATTTTGCCTCCGAATTATCATGGACGGTCGGCGGCAGCGCGTCTAAAGTTATCACGAAAACTATGAGTATTTTACGCGATCTGTTCGGCCCGAGCCGCGATGAAATCTGGCAGCAATTCGCCGCCGTCGTCAGCGGCAATTTCACCGAAAACAGCTTCTGGAACGGCAGCAAAGTGGTCGCCACGCAAAGCCAATGGACTGTCACGCTGGACACCTACACTCATGATTATTCGTCACGGCGTCCTTTGGACGTGGAAGCAATCAGGATTCGCTGTAGGGCACTTGGGAACACGGCAAATGGCGCAAAAATTCTTCTTGACCCTTGGTATTTTCGGTAGAAAATCGGTTTGTGAGCATTGAATCAAGCAAACCATTTCCGATTGCCCATGAGTGAAGAAACAAATCATCTGACAGAGAAACCTGCCGACAATCCAAATCCGAACAAGCAATTTGTTTCGGAGATGGCGACCGGGATTCATTTTCTAACGCCAATTCTCAATTGTGGGTCTTACTACAGCTTATGATTGCAATAAAACAAAATAACTAAACAAATTAGATATGGCAACGCAACTTACACCTGAACAGCGCAAACAGCGCATTGAAACCATTGTAAAAATCCTTTCAGTCGCAGGACTTTGTTTAATCCTTGGCCCTGTTTACCTCACCATGCTTCATGGCATGGAAGCACTGGTCGCCCTCGGCGTTTTCTCCGCCGTAGCTTTCGTGATCATCAACCTCATTCCCGCATTCGCCCGTCTCGTTGGCAATTGGCGTCTCAAGGCGCTCAAGGCTGTCGCTGCCGCGAACCCCATTGAAAATCTGGAAATGATTTATCGTGACAAGATGAATGCACTCGCCGCATCTCGTGAAAATATTAACGCTACGTATGCCATCCTTCAAGACCTATACAACCAAATCAAAGAGCACGACACCAATTATCCTGGCAAGCCTTCTCAATGGCTTGATAAGTATAACAAGTTGAAGGCGTTGGTTGAACTGCGTGGCGAGAAATACAAAGCATCCAAGGTGAAGTTGCAGGAATTTAGCGATATCATTGACGAGAAGCGTTCTGATTGGAAGATTGCACAAACGATGGCACAGGCCAACAAGCTCGCCAATGTAGGTGAAGATTTTGAATCAAAACTGATGCAGGATACTGCCCTCACCACGGTTCAAGATGGCCTTAATCTGGCCTTTGCAGAATTGGATACCGCACTGTTGGATGAATCACCTGCATCTGCAACTGTTGTAGCCGCTCCTGCTGCTCCAAAAGCAATTGGACAAACGTCTTCGGCATGTTCCGTGTCTATGCCAAAATTGGACTTGGAAGAACCCGTCACAATTGACGCCGATCCTGTGCCCGTTAAAACGCCTCCTCGCATACGTTAATTAAACCCCAATAACAATTATCTAATTAACCATTATGAAGTTTAGAATTATCGCAACCGTAATCGTCGTAGTGTTTCTTCTTATTATAACATTTTTGTTTGGCGGTAAGAACAACACAACTGACCCAACTCAAGATTACAGCCAACCAACACAATCCAATTAACATCTAAAATGAATTAGCCAACATACATCCAATAAATCAATATGAAAATTGAATCAGTTCTATCTATTGCCTTTGCATTCATGGCATTTGGCTCTATTGCCACGGCACAAACCAATACCAATCTGTTCATCAAGGGAACGATGAATATCAACTATAACACGCACCAGAATCCCGCTGGCACGAAAGGTATCCAAGATGTCTATGACATCAACCTCAACGTGGCAAATAGCGTGCTATTCCACGGCAAGATGTCTGACACCCCGCAAATTATTGAGGGTATGTTCAGCAAGTCTGTCACTCAACCCCGCACTCTGAAATATGACGTTGACTGTGATGTGGTTAATCCTGCTAATCCCTCACAAACTCGCAATATTGGCCGTATGTATGGCATTGTGCCAATCACGTCCGATGGTGTCTATGATTATGATAAGAGTTCGCTTGTCATTGACATTCTCCCGATGGGTAATGCAGGGGGATTCACCAGCAAGTTTAGTGGGCAAGCGGCAGGCAAACCACTCGTTCGCCCCGCCAATTGGACGGATACAATTCGCGAAACCGTGAACATCAATCGCCTCGTCAATGGAAAACCCATGACTGTCTCATTGAAACGATATGATAAGATGGAGTTTCATAATGTTGTCCTTGCAGAAGGACCAGTTCAAATCTATCAACCCGTCACTGTGAACGGTCAAATGCTGTATGATTATGATAAAAATTGTTGGTTCTTCAACAACTTCACCGTGCAATATGCTGACAATGGCACGGTCAAAATTGACCGTGTAACTGGAACCATTCGTTGGGTCAAGAATGCTCAACGCAAAATTAACGGTCTTGGGCAGTATGAATACGATATCCGCGTCAATGAACCCGCCCCCGATGCTGCCGGTGTGTTTGCTGCACCAACGGATGAGTCGGCATTTTTCACAAGCAATACCACTGTGCCAGGATTGACTGGAACAATGAAATATAAAGACACCATCAAAGATGATGGAACTGAAGATGGACTCACGTTGTCATCTGCCGTTACCATTGACCTTACTGGCAGTAACATTACAAAACAACAACTAATGGTTCTGAACAAGGTGGCCATCTTTGCTTCGGTTATTCCCATGAATTCTGACTAATTCCAACTGGCCTTGTCCCGAAATTGTGGGCTACCAAAGTGTGAGCTTTTACGAAAAGAAAAACTGTCGGACGAAAATCCTTTTTCGCTCTTGACCCCTCACGCTAATGGGTGACCGCTTTATGCAATGATGGCCGACTTTTTATTTTGTCTTTTCGCTTCGGTTTCAAATAGGATTTCCCAATGAAAATCCTTCCGCTTGCCGCCATTTTCATTCTTGGCGTCACGTCAATTTCATCCGCCAGTGATCTGCTGTTGTGGTATCAGCAACCGGCCGCCGCCACGCGGACATCGCCGCTCATCAATGAGGCGCTCGCCATTGGCAACGGACGCATCGGCGGACTGATTGCCGGCGGGACGGCGCGCGAACAGGTTGTTTTGGACGAGGACAGCCTCTGGATCGGCGGCGACAATCCCAGTGGCAATGACGCCACGATGGGTTCCTATCAAAAGCTCGGCGACGTGTTCATCAACCTGCCCGGGCATGAAACCGTGGCGGATTACCGGCGCGACTTGGACATTGGCGACGCGCTGGCGCATGTCGGCTATTCGCTGAATGGCGTTAAATTTTCGCGCGAGTATTTTTGCAGCCATGCCGATGGGGTTCTGGTCATCCACCTCACCGCCGACAAGCCCGGCAGCTACACCGGCAGCATCGAGTTGAACGATTCACACGACGCACCAACGGTCGCCCAAAAAAATCACCTCACCGACGCGGGCGCGCTCACCAACGGATTTAAATACGAGGCGCAACTGGTTGCCATCAATGCCGGCGGCTCGTTGCAGGCGAACGGCGCGTCGCTGGAATTTTCCAATTGTGACAGTCTCATGCTCGTCGTCGCGGCGGGCACGGATTACGCGATGGACTACGCAAAAGGTTATCGCGGCGAAGACCCGCACGCGCATGTGACGAAAGAGGTTGCCAGTGCGGCGGCAAAAAACTATGACGCGCTCAAAACCGCGCATGAAAATGATTTTCATTCGCTCTTCGACCGCGTGGCGCTCAATTTGGGGAAGTCTTCCGTCGGACAAACCGCCCTGCCCACCGACCAGCGCAAAGTTCTGGCCGCCACAACGGTTGACCCGCAGCTCGAAGAATTGCTTTTCCAATATGGCCGCTACCTTTTGATTTCCTGCTCGCGCTCCGGCGGATTGCCCGCGAATCTACAGGGTCTCTGGACCGACAGCAACTTTCCGCCGTGGCATTCCGATTATCACGCGAACATCAACGTGGAGATGAATTACTGGCCCGCCGAGCCGGCCAATTTGTCCGAGTGCGCGCTCCCGCTTTTTGATCTGGTGCAAAGCCAGCTTCCGGCGTGGCGCAAGACGACGGCGCTGGCCCGGGAATTTCGGACGTCATCCGGCGCGATGACCACGCGCGGCTTCGCCATCCGCACGTCGCACAACATTTACGGCGGCATGGGCTACAAATGGGACAACACCGCGAACGCCTGGTATGCCCTGCATTTCTGGGAGCATTACGCGTTCAGCGGCGACAAGGATTATCTCCAGCAGACCGCCTATCCGTATCTCAAGGAGGTTTGCCAATTTTGGGAGGATCATTTGAAGACGCTGCCCGACGGGCGGCTCGTCGTGCCGGACGCGTGGTCGCCCGAACACGGCCCGACCGAGGATGGCGTGAGTTACAGCCAGGAAATCGTCTGGGACTTGTTCAACAATTACATCGCCGCGTCGGACGCGCTCGGCGTGGACAAGGACTACCGGAACAAAATCGCCGCGATGCGCGACAAGCTCGCCACGCCCGGCGTCGGCAGTTGGGGACAATTGCTCGAATGGATGACCGAGAAAAAAGGCACGAACGCCGTTCCCGGCAGCCCCGAACTCGATACGCCCAATGACCATCACCGCCACACGTCTCACCTGTTCGGGGTTTTTCCCGGACGGCAGATCACCGTTGCAAAAACTCCCGACCTGGCGAAGGCCGCGAAAGTTTCGCTCGACGCGCGCGGCGACACCGGCGACGTGCGCGAATGGTCTTTCGGCTGGCGCACCGCCCTTTATGCGCGCCTGCACGATGGCGAAAGCGCGCACCGCGAGTTGCAGCAATTGTTTTCCACGCGCAATACCTGCCCGAATCTTTTCGGCCTGCATCCGCCGATGCAGATGGACGGCGACTTCGGCATCACCGCCGGCATCTGTGAAATCCTGCTGCAATCGCAGGACGGCGAAATCAACCTGCTCCCGGCGCTGCCTTCCGCATGGCCAGCCGGTTCGGTGAAGGGCCTGCGTGCGCGTGGCGATTTCACCGTGGATATCGAGTGGAAAAATGGAAAGCTCGTTTCCGCCACGATCCATTCACTCGGCGGAAATCCGTGCAAGGTTCGTTATGGTGAATTGACGCGGGCGGTGGAGATTAAAAAGGGCGGGGCGTTCCAGTGGGACGGCCGCTGATTTTCTTCAACGCAACCGCCGGAAAATGTCGGGCGCGACTCCGAGCACGCTTTTGAAGGCGCGGGAGAAGTGGAACTGGTCGCCGAAACCGGCGCGCTCCGCAACCTGTTTGACCAGTGTGCCGGGCTGTTGAAGCCATTCGGCGGCGAGGTTCATTTTCAAGCGCATCAATAATTGGTATGGGCTTTGGTGGTCATAGCGCTGAAACAACCGGCACAGGTAGGTGGCGTCCACATGGCATTCCTCCGCAATCTGCCGCAGCGTTTTCAGCCGCTGGAATTTTTGCTCGATATGCAGGCGGGCCTGCTGGTAGGTCGTGAATGACAGGGTTTCAACGCCTTCCTGTGGCGCGCGTGATTCCGAGATTTTCAAGGCGATGCATTCGAGCAGTTTCACGCAAAGTCCGGCGCTCCGGGGCGAGCCGCGCTGGCCGCACCGGATTAATTCGTCGAACAGGTTCTGGATTTCGTTCGGCGGAAAAACCTGCGAAACATCGCCGGGCGGCAAACGGCAAAGACGCAGAATCTCCTTTGATTTCAAACCGCAAAAATCAACGAAATACTTCACCGGCGGATTCGCCGGATCGGCAATGATGTCCTGCCGCACGCCTGGGCCGTAGGAAAAAATGCCGCCCGGCTCCAGGCTGTGACTGCGCCTTTTCAGTTTCAGCGAACAGCGGCCGCGGACGACATATTCAATCGAAAAGAACGGGAACGTCGCGCGGTGGATTTCGTAGTCCGGCGCGCAGTGTTCGCAACCGCCGCTGACAATGGCCAGCGGCACGCCTTTCGGCGGGTTCAGGTTGAGATAAAAACGCCTCGCCGCTGAAACTTGCGGCGAGAAGAACTCCGGCGCACCCGCAGATGGGGATTTCGGCTGATATGACCGCTTCATAAAAAGTCAATAATCATCATGCTCTGGCAAACTATCGTCATTCCCTTGCCGCCGTGTCCAGTGTAATTTTCCGCCACTAAATTCAACATCAACCAAATACAAATATGGAACAGAAAAAACGAGTCATCGAAAAAGACCCGGCCTTGAAAAAGGATGATTTGATTGTCATCACCGGCGCGGGTGGATTTATTGCCGGCAACCTTGCATTGCATTTCAAGAAGAAGGGCTTCACCAACATCCGCGCGGTGGACAAGAAGCCGCTTTACGAATGGTATCTCCATGTTCCCGGCGTCCAAAACCTCTGTCTCGATGTCAGCCACGAGGACAATTGCAAGCGCGTCTGCGAAGGCGCGGTGGAGGTTTATAATCTTGCCGCTGACATGGGCGGCATGGGTTTTATCGAACGCTTTCGCGTCGAATGCCTGCGCTCCGTGCTGATTAACACGCAGATGATCGAGGCCGCCTGCAAGGCTGGCGCGCGCCGTTACTTTTTCTCCAGTTCCGCCTGTGCCTACAACACCTTGCTCCAACAGGATCCGAATGTTCGCGCTCTCAAGGAATCCGACGCGTATCCGGCGATGTCCGAGCGCGGCTACGGCTGGGAAAAATTGATTTCCGAAATGTTCTGCGAGGAATACTGGCACGAGCGCGGGATGAAGACGGCGATTGCCCGTTTCCACAATGTTTATGGGCCGCACGGCACCTGGGATGGCGGCCGCGAAAAAGCGCCCGCCGCGCTGTGCCGCAAGGTCATTGAGGCGATTGACACCGGCAAGAAGGAAATCACGATCTGGGGCGACGGCCACCAGACTCGCAGCTTCATGTATATTGACGACTGCGTGCAGGGCATTGACAAGATCATGCACTGCGATGATTTGATCGCGACGCCCATCAATCTCGGCTCCAGCGAACTGGTCTCCATCAACGAGTTGCTGACCAAGATTGAAAAAATCGCCGGGGTGAAGATGAGCCGCAAATACGATCTCGACGCGCCGAAGGGCGTGGCGGGACGCAACTCGGACAACACGTTCATCAAAAAAGTTCTCGGCTGGGAACCCGGCACCACGCTCAACAAGGGGCTGGCGGAAACTTACAAGTGGATCAAGCAACAATATCATGCCCGCAAGGCCGGCAAACGCGTGGGCATCGGCTGATGAAAAACAAAACTCCTCCGTTCGTCGCCAAGGCGCTCGGTTCCATTCCCAACCGTCTGCAACTCGCGGGCGGTTGGATTGACCAGCCGTTTGTTTCCGAACACAACCCGAAACCGCCCGGCTCGATGGTGGTGGTGCAAATCGAGCCGAATTTCCGGCCGATGGACCGTTCCGGCATCGCCAGCGGCACGCGCGCCATCGCGATGCGGATTTGGAATGGCAAATTGCCCAACCGTCCGCCGGAAGATTTGGCGCGCGAGCTTTATGAAGTTGAAAACAAAGGCAAGGTCGAGCCGAGCGGTTCGCAGGACATGATTGGGTTGGTTTATCCCGGCGTGAACCGGCTGGATTACGACTTCAAAATTCATGGCGGCGTTTTTCCGTCGCATATTGAATCGTGCAATTTGCCGCGCGTTGCACGCTGGCTGGACAAGGTTTTGCATTTGATTCCTGTTGAGCCGCGGCCCGATGGTTACAGTCCGCTCGGCGTAAAAAATCTGGAGCCGAAATGGGTCGCCCGGCTCGGCCAGTCGGGCCAGGACTGCTACAACGCCATTATGAAAATGGACGCGAAGGCGCTCGGTGCGGCGCTCAACCTGAACATGAAATGCTGGGAAACGCTGCTGCCGCACGTCGTCCGGCATCCGCTGCTCCGGCTGGATTTGATGCCGCTGCTCAAGGCGTATCAGCGGCAATATCTCGGCGCGATGTATTCCGGCTGCGGCGGCGGTTATCTCATTGTCGTTTCCAATGAGCCGGTGCCCGGCGCGTTCAAGATCAATGTCCGTGTTTCGCCAAAATAAATAAAACTATGAAAACCTCCGCGAATCTGAAAACCGTCATCGTCTGCTCGGCCATCGTTGCAACCCTGGCCGCTTGCGCCTCGGCGCAGACGAAAATCAAAACCACCGGCTCAACCAACGTGATTCGCGACATTGCGACCGGGCCGTTTCAGCCGACTTGGCAATCGCTGACAAATTATCAGACGCCCGAATGGTTCCGCGACGCCAAGTTCGGCATCTGGGCGCACTGGGGGCCGCAGTGCGAACCTGAAGAAGGCGACTGGTATGCGCGCAACATGTATATTCCGGGCCAGACTGTTTACGGAACCCACCTCGAAAAATACGGCCATTCGTCCACCAACGGTTTCAAGGACATCATCCATGACTGGAAGGCGTCGCAATTTGACCCCGACAAGCTGCTGGCCTTTTACAAGGAGAACGGCGCGAAATATTTTATGGCCTTGGCCTCCCATCACGACAATTTCGACAATTTCGATTCCAAATACCAGCCGTGGAATTCCGTCAATATCGGGCCGCACAAGGATTTGATCGGCGGCTGGGCGGCGGCGGCGCGCAAGAACGGCCTGCGCTTTGCCGTCAGCATTCATTCCGCGCGTGCCTGGTCGTGGTATGAAGTGGCGCAGGGCGCGGACACGAACGGCCCGTTCGCCGGCGTGCCTTACGACGGCAAGCTGACCAAGGCCGACGGCAAGGGCCTTTGGTGGGACGGCCTCGACCCGCAGGATCTTTACGCGCAGAACCATCCGGTCGGCGAGAGACTGGTTTGGAACCCGGACTCCGGCGGCAGAAACGCGGCGGAGACGGCCTACATCGAAAAATTTGTCAACCGCACAAAGCAACTTTGGGATGATTACCAGCCGGACATGATTTATTTCGACGACAGCGTGCTGCCGATGCACGACGCGTCGGATCAAATCGGTTTGAATCTCGCCGCACATTTTTACAATTCCAGCATCCAGTTGCATGGTCAGAACGAAGCCGTGCTGAATTGCAAGGACCTCAACGACATGCAGCGCAAGGCGATGGTCTATGACATCGAGCGTGGCCGGGCGTCCGGCATCCTGCCGTTGCCGTGGCAGACCGACACGTGCATCGGTTCGTGGCATTACAAACTTGAGCGGTTGGAAAAACATCTCTACGTGCCCGCTTCGACCATCATCCCGATGCTCGCGGACATCGTGAGCAAAAACGGCAACCTGATGTTGAGCGTGCCGTTGAACCGCGACGGCGTGCCGGATTCGGACGAAATCAAAATCGTCACCGACATCGGCGCGTGGCTGAAGGTCAACGGCGAAGCGATTTTCGCGACGCGCCCGTGGAAGGTTTTTGGCGAAGGCCCCTCGACGACTGCGGAGGTTGGTGCGCGCGGTGGCCGCCCCATTGCCGCGGCGAGCAAACCCTACACGCCGGAGGACATCCGCTTCACGCAGTCCAAGGACGGCAAGACGATTTACGCCATCGTCCTCGCGATTCCCGCCGACGGCAAAATCACCATCAAATCGCTCGCCGGCGATTCGCCAAACTGGACCGGCAGCATCGGCAGCGTCCGGCTGCTCGGAGTTTCCGGCGATTTGAAATTTACCCGCGACGAAAATGGCCTGCACCTCACGCTGCCGGAAAAACTGCCGAGCCAGGTCGCATTTGCGCTGCAAATCCAATCTTAAAAAATGTCGGATCAATTGCAGGTCGTGGCCAGCGGCGGGTTTGACGACATCAAGTCGCGCGACCTGCGGTTTCTTGAAGAGTCCGCCAAACTCGGCGAGTTGACTGTCCTGCTCTGGCCGGACGAAACGCTAAAAAAACTGACCGGCGGGGCGCCGAAATTTCCGCTGGCAGAGCGGAAGTATTTTCTGAACGCCGTCCGCTGCGTCAGCCGTGTGGTCGAGGCCGATTCCTCGGCCAATTTCGACACGCTTCCGAAAAATCTGCGCGCCGACCTCTGGGCCGACGTGGAAGCGGCGGCAAGCGCCGCGCGCGAAAAATTCGCAGCTGAAAACAAAATCGCGCGTCGCATTTTCTCGGCGGACGATTTGACAGGTTTTCCCGAGCCGCCGCCGATGCCGTCCGCGCCGGGACGGAAGAAAATTGTTGCCACCGGCTGCTATGACTGGTTTCACTCCGGCCATGTCCGCTTCACCGAGGAGGTCAGTGCCTACGGCGATTTGTATGTCATCATCGGCCACGACGCGAACATCCGGCTGCTCAAGGGCGAAGGCCATCCGCTGCTGCCGCAGGAGGAGCGGCGTTACGTCGTCGGCTCGATCAAGTTCGTGAAGCAGGCTTTGATTTCCAGCGGCGAGGGCTGGCTGGACGCCGATCCGGAAATCAGGAAACTGAAGCCAGACATTTACGCCGTGAACGAGGACGGTGACAAAGGCGGCAAGCGCGAGTATTGCGAGAAGCTCGGCATTGAGTATCTCGTGCTCAAGCGCACGCCCGCGCCCGGTCTGCCCAAGCGAAGCAGCACGGATTTGCGCGGATTTTAATTGCGC
>Ga0182030_10004150_pt1 | contig 30847 bp, 26 predicted proteins | sample 812S3MmetaG_FD_121299 | JGI IMG/M metagenome (GOLD analysis project Ga0182030, IMG submission 121299) | Permafrost microbial communities from Stordalen Mire, Sweden - 812S3M metaG (Illumina Assembly) | ecosystem: Environmental > Terrestrial > Soil > Wetlands > Permafrost | place: Sweden...
GCATGGCAAGAGCATCGTAATAATGCTAATGCTGTAATAAATTGGCAATTCACAAACGAGAAGGCCCGGATCAAATTAAAAAGACTTTATCCGACAATTTTAACTTGACATGACACTAGTGAGTTGAAGGTGGCTTTGCTTTTGGCTTTGGCATCCCCTTTAGGAGATGGCTATGCCTTACCCAAATTTTAATCGCGTCAATCTTTGTTTATGGCTGTATTTTCATCCGGCCTCTAAGCTATTTCCGTTAAGAAAATGATTCATGCTTAGCCAAAAGAAAGAAACGCTGTATGAGACCAACCTAATGTTTACTACAAGCGCCTATAGCGGTACCGTTAACTAAAAGGGCAACCGGTGCGTCGAGTTCGTTTATTTCTTGCGTAGAGAAGCATTTTTAGGAAATTGCTTAGCAGCCTTGATTTTTTGGTTCTTTTTGATCAAGCAAAAAGAACGGCAATTACGGTTAGCCGTCGAGTAGAAAATCCGGGCAAGTCACAATAGGTTACCGCGCAACCAGGTATTCTGCAAAATCGCCGAATAATCATTACAATTTCCTGCATTTCCAACCGTCATACATTTATTACCTTTATAAAAGACAACTAAAATAAAATAACAATGACCAATACATCCGATAAAAAAGTAAGAGCAATAATTACCGGCAGCACCGGCATGGTCGGCGAAGGCGTACTGCACGAATGTTTACTTAGCCCCGATGTAGAGGCAGTGCTGGTAGTAAACCGCAATCCATGCGGAGTGGTGCATCCCAAACTAAAAGAAATTATCCTCAAAGACTTCTTCAATTTCTCAGCCATTGAAACTGAACTGGTAGGTTATAACGCCTGTTTCTTTTGCCTGGGCATTTCTTCAATGGGTGTAAGTGCCGATGACTATTACAAAATGACATACACCCTTACCATGGGTGTTGCCCGCATATTAAGCAAAGGCAATCCGGATATGACCTTCTGCTACGTTTCAGGTTCGGGTACTGACAGCAGCGAAAAAGGCCGCCTGGCCTGGGCGCGCGTAAAAGGCAAAACTGAAAATGACCTGATGAAACTGCCGTTTAAACAGGTATATGCATTCAGGCCCGGTTATATTCATCCAACACCTGGCTTAAAAAGAACCCATCCTTATTACAAATATGTTACCTGGTATTATCCCATTGGCAAAACGTTATTTCCCGGCACAGTTACAACACTGGCAGAAATAGGCCACGCAATGATTCATGCAGTAACACTGGGTTACGAAAAGAAAATAGTAGATAACAAAGACATCGTTATCCTGGCAGCAGGAAAATAAATTCCCAATCTTAGAAGCTGTTTTGAAATGAATCGAAAATAATATTACGGAGGTATTTTGCCTTTGGCTCTGGCATCCCCTTTTTGTTTCATCCCGCGTTATTTATGCGGGAAGGGGACGGGAGGGGCTGAGTACGTGGCTATAAAAGAATTCTTGAACCATTTCGAAACAGCCCCTTAGAACTAATTAAAAAACAGGGATTAAAGGAATATCTACCAAAGAAAGCCACACAAAATGAATCATTTTAAACGTACTTCTCCTGTATTCATTTTTGCAAACTTTGCGGCTTTGCGTTAAAAATTGTATTTAATTGTAATTTTTAATAGTTTCTTAAAAGCTGATTGCAAAAGCTGTGTCCAAATCAATAGTATAAAATTAACCTAAAGCTAACGGCTAAAGATTAAACAGAAAGGCGGTTTTGTTACTTTCGCCTGCTATGAAAACTACATGCCTGGTTTTATTCACTGTTATACTTATTTATTCGGGTTGCACCTCATCGCAACGTGCAGCAGCTAATGCTTACCATAGCGCGTACGACGATACCAGCTTGCTCGTTCAGGCGGGGCCCATATTGTTGCCTTACAACCGTTACATAGATCCTGCCGGCAGCATCATCCGTTTTGGCGACCCTGAATATGAAAACCACAGCCTCGATTGCTGCTTACTTCCGGATGGAAAAACCCTGGCCGTTGAAGACCGTTATGGAGTAGCTTTTATGGATGTACAAACACAAAAAGTGCTTTTTCATTATGATTACGAAACAGGAAAAAAGAGAAAATATTTAATGAGCACCTACTCAGGTATCAAAACGTTGACAATAAATAATGAGGTCCATATTTTCTGGAGCGCAACCAACACCGACAATAATCTTTCAGAAGTGTTAGATGCAACATGGTCAGGTAACCAGGCCACATTGGTTCAAACCTTTGAGTTAAAACCATTGGCACCGGCCCCCATGGCGTTGCCCAACGATATTGCGGTCAACACCGAAAACGGCATCGTTTATTTATACGTAGTGTTGAACGGCAACAATCAACTGGTTAAAATAAACTGGCAAACCCGGCAAACCGTCTGGTCCGCTCCCACTGGTGTTGCACCATACGGAATAGTACTGGCCAATGGAAAAGCCTACGTAACCAATTGGGCTGGGCCCGTACCTACCGACACCACCCGCGAAACAGCCGGAATACCCTATGGCAGCGTGTATATCGACCATCGCACAGGTGGCACTTTAAACGGCACCATATCTGTAATCGATTTAAAAGACGGAAAAGAAATTAAACAGGTAACCGTTGGCCTTCACCCCAATGCAATTATCAAAAGTGCCGATGAACAATTCGTTTACGTGGCCAACGGCAACAGCGATTACGTATCAGTTATCAGCGCTGGTTCCAATACTGTAGTTGATTCTATATCAGTTAGCCTTAACCGGTCAGGCAATTCGTTTATAGGCAGTTCGCCCAACGCATTGTTGTTAGACAAAAAAGAGAACAGGCTATACGTAGCCAATGGCATGGACAACGCATTAGCGGTTATTCGTTTAGGTGCAAAGTCTTCAAATAATAACGGCGAAGACCGCATACTCGGATTTATCCCAACCGAAGCTTATCCCGCCGGCCTTACCATGGATAACCAAAATATTTATGTAGCCAACCTGGAGGGAGAAGGCGCCCGGTTAAACATAAAAGGAAGTTACAATTCGCACCACATGGGCGCCACAGTATCGGTTATTCCAATTCCAAAAGATGAAGATATCTCCGCCATGACCACCAGAGTTGAAAAAGCGAACCTGATGTTCCGCACCAAACTTGCGCAGCTGCTGCCAAGGCCCGGCGTAAAACCCAAACCGGTGCCCGAAAGAATTGGTGAACCATCGTTAATAACCCACGTTATTTATATCATCAAGGAAAATCGTAGTTACGACCAGGTTTTAGGAGATATGCCACAAGGCAATGGCATGAAATCGCTCTGTGTTTTCGGCGATAGTATAACGCCTAACCAGCATCTACTGGCAAAGAACTTCGAGTTAATGGATAACTATTATGTATCCGGCAAATCCTCCGCCGAAGGCCATCAATGGACAGATGCAGCGATGACATCCGATTACGTTGAGAAAAATGTACGGGCCTGGTTCCGTAGCTATCCGCATGTTCAAACCGATGCACTGGTTTATAACAAAGAAGGTTTTATATGGAATGATGCCCTGGACCACGGTAAGTCAGTACGCATTTATGGCGAGGCTTGCGAGCCTGAATGGGACCCGGCCCTTAAATGGAAAGATATTTACGACCGCTACCAGCAGGGAAACCCTGTGGAGTTTATAAACAAAACCACCATTTCAAGAGTAAGGCCCATTTTATGTATGACCAGCCCATGCGCCGATACCCATGATTTTACAGATGTAATGCGCGCCGATGCCTTCATTAAAGAATTGCATCAATACGAGCAAATGGATGGCGACCAATGGCCACAACTCATGGTAATGGCTTTATCAGATGACCACACCGCAGGGCTTAACCCAAACTACCCCACACCTCGTGCCATGGTAGCAAGTAACGACCTTGCAGTTGGCAAAATTGTGGAGGCCGTTTCACACAGTAAATTCTGGAAGAACACTGTCATCTTCATTACCGAAGACGATAGCCAGGATGCATGGGACCACGTATCGGCATACCGCTCCACCGGTTTCGTTATCAGTCCTTATTCCGAATTGCACAAAACCGTACACACTAACTATAATCAAACCTGCATAGTGCGCACTATTGAACAAATATTGGGCATTCCACCTATGAATATCATTGATGCAACCGCCGCCCCGATGTTTGATTGCTTTAAGAACGAACCCGACACCGCTGTTTACACAGCCTGTAAAAACATCGTGCCCGTGGATGAAAAAAATAAAGACCGCTCCGAACTCACCGGACAGGAACTCAACTATGCCATACTAACCTCAACCCCCGAATACCAATATGTCGACCGCGGTAACGATGACCTGTTGAACAGGATAATGTGGTTTATGGCTAAGGGTAAACAACCTTACCCAAAAGCAATGACACAAAGCGGAAAAGACAAGGATGATTGATGTTCGTAAGGTTGTTCCCTCTGTTTCCTTCAGCTATGCTTTACCCAAATTTTAATTCCCGTAATCTTTGTACATGGGTGTATTTTCATCCGGCCTCTAAGCTATTTCCGTTAAGAAAATGATTCATGCATAGCCAAAAGAAAGAAAGGAGTGTCCGAAGATTGTATTTACACGAAATAACTTAACACATAAAAAAATCACTCCACCACCAGTTTTTTAAACTGCTCTCCTATCTGTACTAAATAGATGCCCGCAGATAATATCGAGATATTAAATTGCTCACTCTCCGCATTAATTAAATACTGCTTTACCATTCTTCCGGTAGCGTCAAAAATAAATATTGGCTTACCCAGGTATTGCGCATCAACGCTTATCGTCAACCACCCGTTTCCATTAGGGTTCGGGAAAATATGAATTTCAGGGGCCTGTGGAACATTCGCAATAGCAGCACAGGTCTCCACTTTAATATTTTGCGAAACTGAAGCATGGCAGTTATTCGAATCGGTATAAGTATAACTGATAACATAATTGCCACTGCCCGCTGTAGCCGGGTTAAACTGGCCTCCATGAACATCCGGGCCTGTAAAAGTTCCTCCGGCAGGGCTGCCATTAAGCGATACTGGGCTGCCGTTGCTGCACACCGTATCAGCAGATAGTTGTAACGTAACCACCGGTACAGTATCAATACTAACAAGCACACTATCTGAAGCGCTGCATGTTTGTAAGTTGGTAACCGTTACCACATACATGCCGGTTTGCGTAACCGTAATACTCTGCACAACAGCACCCGTAGACCAGCTATAAATAGCCCCGTTATTCTGCGCATTCAAAGTAATGCCGCCCCCGCATTGTGCGGTATCATTGCCAAGATTAACAACCGGTACTGAACCAATAGTAAAACTACTGCGTACCGTATCCATGCAAAAAATGATGATAGTATGATTACCCGGTGCGATACTTATTACCGGCAAATTCACAACCGTTGAATGTCCTCCGGCAAGGTTACCACTCCACGTATAATTTTGAACAGACCCGTTATCCAATTCATAATAAATCGTAGCTGTATAAATATTGGTTTGCCCCAGGTTGGTAAGCGTAAACGAAGGGGTAACCGATGCAGCACAAACAGTATCCACAGGGCTGGTCAGGTCACTAACTCCTATGGCCGTTGAACACGGCACCACATATATATTCTGCGATGCGGCGCCATGGCAGCTGTTACTATCTGAATAATTGTAACTCACCAAAAAATTACCATACCCCGCTGCCGAAGGGTTGAAAATTCCGTTGCTGATATTATTACCGGCATAAACCCCACCTCCCGGATTGCCGCCTCCAAGTGTTATCAAACCACCGCTCTCACAAACAGTATCCGGCAATAATTGCAATGTTACAACCGGTGCACTGTTTATTCTCACATGCACACTACCGCTGGCAGAACAGCTTTGCGCATTAGTAACCGTAACAGAATAAATATTGGTTTGCGATACAGTAATAGTTTGTGCTGTAGACCCGGTAGACCATGCAAAAGAGCTTCCGCTGTTTTGCGCATTTATAGTAATAATGCCGCCACATTGTGCCGTATCACTTCCAAGATTCACTATAGGCGCGACTCCTGAGGTAAAACTACCGCGCAAAGTGTCGTTGGCAGGGTTAATGTCTGTACCCCCATTCGGCGAATCGCAATAAATCAACAGAGTGTGATTGCCCGGCGAAAGAGTTATTGCAGGCAATACAATCGCAGCTGTCTGCGATGTTGCAAGCGAACCACTCCACGTATAATTATGCAGCAATCCATTATCAACCTGGTAGTATATCATTGATGAAGTAAGCGTTGCCTGTCCGCTGTTCCCCAGCGTAAACCCCGGCACAATTGAGTCTCCGCAAACATGGCTACCGGGGCTGCTCAAACTGCTCAAAGCGGCATCCAGCGTAGGCGGAGCCGGTATCGCCGTTACAAATATCTGCGCAGGTCCTTTAATGCACCCGCCGGATAATGTTTCACTTAAATTGATAGTTCCGCTTGCGGTACCCCAGTTTACGGTTATGCTGTTGGTCCCCTGCCCGCTTACAATACTTACCCCTGCTGGTACTATCCAGGTATAAGTAGCGCCACTAACAACAGGCACAGAATATACCAAACCCTGTTGGTTCACAGTAACAGTATCAAACCCAGCCATACTGAAAGGAAGATGCAGTATACCAAAAAACTGCGCAGCCCAAAACGATGAATAGAAACTTTCGTTAAACGAAAACTCATCTACCGTACCTCCCCGTTGAAAACAGGTACCGGGGTAAACCGCAATACCATGTGCCATATTGCTAACCTGGTAAAACTGTACCGCAACATGATTGGTTGAATCAAAATATTGCTGCAGTTGTATCAGGTTATTTCCATTAAAACTGGTATTGGTATAATCTGCTATGGTATCGCAGCTATGCAGGTTGGTAAATTGCTTTATCAGCTCATGCGAATTCTCAATATTCACCACCGCATCTGCAGTTCCCTGGAATATAGATAAGCGCGGATAGCTACCGGTATAACCCGGGTATGCCTCCCTTACTATATTGCCCCATTGCTGCGGCGTATGGCTGATGTCACCAAGCATAGCATACTCAACCGAGTCAAGCGAAACTAACGGATTGTAAGGAAGGCCTGACATCACAGCACCGGCATTAAAAACGTCAGGATAAACGCTCAACATTACAGCAGTCATAGCACCACCGGCCGATAAGCCCGTTACAAATACCCGGGTATTATCGATGCTGTAAATGCTCCTCATGTAATCCGTCATCTGCTTTATGGACAAGGCTTCACCCTGGTTCCGGCTGCAATTAGCGGCTTCCCAATAATTAAAACAGTAGCTTGAATTGTTAGCCAGTTTCTGTTCGGCATATACCACATAAAATTTATGTTTCTGGGCTAAAGTATCCCACGCCGCATCAGTCGAGTATTCCAATGCTGTTTGTGTGCAACCATGCAACACCACAACAAGCGGCGCATTAGCAGGCATATTTGACGGGGCAAAACTGTAGCAGTTCAGTTTACCCGGATTAGTGCCGAAGCTGGTAACCGGAGTTCCTTGTGCATTGGAGGATAAACTGAAATGCCCAAGCAACACAACAAGCAGAAAAGCAGCATTTATTTTTGAAAGCATGGATATTTCTTTAACAGAAGGCTAATTTAAAATATTCTGTTTAGAATGATGCCGATACTTCAGAACCGGGGTATTTGAATAAACTAGAGAAGCCTTACTAATGTAAGGCTTCTCTAGTTGTGGGAACTACTGGGTTCGAACCAGTGAAACCCTTTATTTCTTATTGTATTCTGAAACCCAAATCCATCCAACGTTTCAGCAGATGCTTAGTATTATTATAATGCATCCAACGTTCTTTTGGGAACTATATGGGAACTGGATTGCCAATTTCCGTGGTTTCAACATTTCAATGAACTTGTTTGATTTAGCAATAGTAATACTTGAATCCGACATAATAAAATTAAGTTTCTGACCTATGCTAATAGATAAGTAATTTCCGCTTCAAATAGGTTAACCATAGGCAAAATGAATTTGACGGAACCTGGATAGCAAAAAGTTGGCTGTGATTGGGGAGCATTATTGACACTGGTGTTCCTCGGAAGATTGATGGGATAGTAAAGTCAGCAATTTTTAGCAGAACTTGGATTAAACCCAAAATCCTATGTCAACATTCAAAGTATTACTCGACAAGAGAAGACAGCTTAAAAATGGCTCCTATCCCTTAATAGTTAGAATTTTCAATGGTAATGACCGCAGGGATATTACCCTGAAGACTCGTTTAATGGAAAATGAATTTGATGACAGCACACAGAGCGTGATTGCAAATCATCCGTGCGGTAAATTGATAAATCTGAAGATTCAAAAAACGGTTCTGGAAGTGCAGCAGGCTATACTAAGGCTTGAAATAGAGGACGAGGTCATCACCTCAAGTATAATCAAAGCAAGAGTAGTAAAGCCAAAGCCAAGGTTGAGCTTCAGTCAGTTTGGATATGCGATTATGGAACAAATGCAATCTGTTGGTAGGGTCGGGAATGCAAGTTCTTATCGGTGCGCACTAACAGCTTTAAAAACCCATTCAGGCAGGTCGGACATACAGTTTAAGGAGGTGAGCTATGGGCTATTATGTTTGCTTGAAAATAAAATGTTAACAGCAGGGCTAAAAAAGAACACCATCGCTGCATACAATAGAGCTTGGAGGGCGATTTTCAACAAGGCGATTAATGAAGAACTGGTTGAGTTTAAATTCTACCCTTTCAGAAAATTTAAAATTAAGGGCGAGACCACTGCCAAGCGAAATATCAGTAAGGAGCAGATTAAAGCCATAGCTGAGATGCAGTTAATACCACAGAGCCAATTATGGCATAGCAGGAATTATTTTACGCTGTCCTTTAATTTGAGAGGAATGAGCTTTACAGATATGGCAAGTATAAAGCCAGAAGATATTTTAAATGACAGGTTAGTTTATAGAAGGAAAAAAACGCATAAACTGTATAACATCAAATTAACCGATACGGCAAAGGAAATTATTATTGAATACCAGAAACCAGGTGCGAGATACATTTTGCCATTATTAGCTGACCATATTCTCCCGAAAACCATTAATGAAAGGGTTGCCATCCAGCAGGCTGTAAAAGTCTGTAATAAATATTTGAAACGTATTGCTGAAGAGCTAAAACTGCCTGTCAATGTAACTACATATTTCGCCCGTCATTCCTGGGCAACGATAGCCAAAAGGATGGGCTACTCAAAAGAACTTATTTCCGAGTCATTAGGTCATAGTTTTGGAAATAAAATAACTGAGTCTTACCTTGACAGCTTTGACCAGGAGGTGATAGATGCTATGAATGAGGAGGTTTGTAAATTTTGAAGCCCAACTGCTCATTCCTATGTATTTTCCAACCGAAAACATTAACGAAAGGCGAAATGAATTTGGAGGAATTGGATAGTAAAAAGTTGGCGGTGATTTGGGAGCATTGCACTGCTAACCCCGACCTCAAAGAAAAAGTCGAACAAGAACTAATACTTCGCAAAGGCAACCGAAAGTTTTCAAAGGAGTATTTATTCAGCATCAATAGGGTTGGCAATAAGGCATTGACCATACATTTCATTCCTACCACACCTGGATATTTGAAATTCGGAAAGAGCATAACAGTAGACCTCATCCTGGAGGAAAATGAAGTAGAACAATTGCACAAAACTTACTCCTCCCAACCGCCAATACGAACCTATGGCTTGGTCAAAAGCAAGTCATTGATTTATGGTTCTCTTTCAGCCGAGCAGGATAAAGAACTTAAACAGACTGGCTACGATTGCTCTGATATTGGTATGGTGGAATATGAATCAGAATTATAACGAAAAAGACTGATTTTGTTTAGTTGTAGAAAATAAAAAAAGCCAGTTCCCCCCGAAACTGGCTTTCAAACAATCTATACACTGTATTCTACGCAAAAAGGACGGAAATAGTTACATAACAAGGTGATAATGCATATTTTACAAACTGCAATTTTGGACATTTAATTAATTTCTATATTCGCGCATCCCTCCTAAGTATTGAAATAATCTAATTTAAATAGTCGCCTGTAGAGCCATGTGGGTTTATTATGCCAGATGAAGGTATTTAACCGACCTGGCGGCGAAAGGATTGGGAGTGGTGCTCTATGGGCTCCTTTGTTATAATAACTATGCGATACTTTAAGGCTACAATTACCGTTGAAACAATATCACGAGAGGGTGATAAGCCTGAAATAAAAGAGCAGTTCCTATTTTGCCAAACAAAAAATAGGTTGCCTGGGAAAGCGCGATTAAAAAAAGTATTTGATGGTTGTAATCGTTCCGATTCAACATATTTGGGTGGATTTTGGCAAGAAATTGACGAGCAGGACTACAAGGCAGCAAGAAGCCACATTCTTTGAAGTTTCAGCTTTTTTGGTCTGAAATGAATATGTTTGTCATGAATAGCAATTTATATTATGGCAAAGAAATCAATACGTTCCGCAAAGGATAATTTAATGGTGTCAATTTCAGGCAATAAGGAAAAGGTTGTGGTGGACATGGATGTTATTAAAAGGGCTCAGCTTACCTTGAGGGCAATCTTAAATCCGTTACGCCAGAAATTGCTTGAATTAATTGAATTAAAAGGCGAAATTGGGGTATCGGAAATATATCGCAAATTTAAAATTGAGCAGTCGGTAGCGTCCTCACAGCTTGCTATTCTAAGAAGAGCTAATGTTGTAACTACGAAACGAGACGGTCAAAAAATTTATTACTCAATAAATAGAAAGCGTATTTCAGAGATAATTAATTTGGCATCAGGTCTTGCAAAATGAGTGCCTTTAAGACCAATGCTTATCTATTGCTGTGCTTATTATCTTCAAATACCTTAATCACTTCAGCGTATTCATAATAAAGTGTTCCCCCAATTTTAGTGTAAGTCAACGTCCCATTGATTCTCAGTGTTTGCAATGTTCCTGGGGAAATACCCAGCATTTCTCTTACATCTGAAGATTTCAGCCATTGCTTTTTGGTTGGTGGAGAGCTCGCTAAAAGGGTTTTAATTTCATCGAGCAATTCTTTTTTGAACCGCTCCAAGTCTTCCATTGTAACGACATTTGCTATCATAGCTGCAAATTTGAAAAAAACCTTCAATTGTCATAGGTGTTTTAATTGGTTTAAATTTGTTGTATGGATGAACTCAAACGACGTAAAAAAAGCGAAATAAGCGATGCCATTCTGGCAACCATGCTGGCTATTCACCAGCTTTTTAAACGCAAAAAAATTATTGATGGAAGCACCCTTCAGCCCGTATTCAAAAAAGCTGACTTCGCCAATGAATACATCACTAACCTACGTAAAAAAATGCTTGTTAAGCTTTCGTATTCAGAAGCCATAGAGCAAGGACACAAGCCTGCTGATGGTAAGCGTGGCGTGTATTATGCTCTAATAAAGCCAAATGATGTGCCCACTATTGCAATTGCGGAGAAGATACGCCAGGAGGGATACATACCTCAGTCTCACCTCAATCGTCAAGTTAAGGCTATCCTTATAAGCAGAAGTGTTCGTGAATTCACTTATAAAGGCAATAAACTTACTATCACATTTCTACCTTAGTTGCAATTGACTATAAATTATTTCTGCTGTTTGCATTGGTAAGAGCCCAGTCGTATCAATTTGACATTCCCTATTGTATTTAATTTTCAGAAGGTCATCGTTTAACTTTTTACAAATTCCAAAATCACGGAACTCTGGTTCTGAACGTAAATCCAATCTTCTTCTTAACTCCTCATCAGTCACATAAAGCCCAAATAGTTTTAGTGATAGCGTTTTGTCGAGTTGATAAAGGCTTTCGATGTATTTTATAATCTTATCACCACTGAAGGTGTCCACAACAATTACAGGACTAAAACCTAATTTGAGAAAGTCATGAACTAATCCTGTAGAAACTCGTAACAAATGAATGTGCTCCTCTTGATTTTTCCAGTCAACGGAAATTACCATTTGGCGCAAGGTGTCCACTTCCAATTTCACGCCTTTGGGGAAAAACTGGGTTAAACTTTTTGCCGTCTGTGACTTCCCTGAGCCAGGAGCACCTCGGATAATAATAATGTCGGCTTTTATGTCTGACATTGGTAAAAAACTATAGCTTAAGAAATAGTTTTCATAATACAAACCTGGTAATTCTTACCAATTAACTTATACTCCTCTTTATACATTTCTAAAAAGCAATCAATCGCCATTTTAGGATGAAGATTGGAAGTCTTTGGAAACTTTTTCCATTCATAATCATCAAATATCAAAATGCCATTCTGTTTCAGCTTATCCCATGCTAATATGGCATCGGACATTACATCTTTAGCTTTGTGAGAGGCGTCAATGTAAACGAAATTATAAAGCTCTTCAGTGGTTTTTAAAAATTGCTTGGAAGTTGTCGAAAATATTCTTACCCGTTTGTCGGAACCAATATTATTGATAAAGTTCCTAAGCATTTTGGTGTTATCAATCTTTTGATGTTCAATGCTTCCATTGAAAGTATCTACAACGGTAATACTGGAATTATTGCAGGTAAGAATATTATCCAACAGCCATTTTGTTGCCATGCCTTCATAACAACCTATCTCCAGAAAGGACAAATTCTCTTTATTCTTGAACTTTTTCAGCCATATCTTCCAGTTAGGTATGTTGTGGCTAAACCAATCATTTGTATAAATCATGCCTTTATGATTTGATAAGGTAGTGGGTTTGATTTCTTTGATTGAATGGTTCCTTGTTAATTGCATTAATTGAAAAGAAGTGTTTGGGGTTTGTTACACGACATATTTTTGCAAGGGAGGTTGCAGGTCTTCATAATTTTCGACACCTGGGTTGAACGCTTCGTGCAAAGTATCTCAATAATATCCTGCTTAGCAATATTGCCCAGCGGCTCTTTTGCCAATGGAATTCTGCGATGGTCAAAGCACTTTACAACATCACCGTTTGGATAAATGCAAATGTTTTTTCGAGCTGCACATGGCGTATCATTATCGTAGTTGACTTTTTCTGTTGTTGAAGGATTATGCCAATTGTAAGCACCAAAGTCCTGATAGAATTGAATGTTGTGCTGAATACCGTGTTGTTTACACCACTCAATCACTTTTGGAATTTCCTCTGCTGATTCTTTTGAAAGCACTGACTGAATTCTCAACTGGTCGCCCAAGATTTGCTTCGCAAGCATAATCTTGGGCATTACGATGTCAAAGTTCTTTTTTCCTCTGAATTCATTCCATTTTTCTCTTTCAACTGAATCAACTGAAATAACAAGGATGTGTCCAAGTGCTTTATATCTGGTTAAGAATTCTTCGTCAATAAATCTTGCATTTGAAACTATTACCATTGGAACATCTAACTTCTTTGCTTCTTCAGCAATCAGCATTACATCTGCTTTGAATAAAAGTGGTTCGCCGCCTGTCAATGTAACCTGGTATAAATTGTGATGCAGTCGTTTCAGGCAATTTATGAAGTGGGAAATCATCAGATGTTGTTCCTTCGGCTCTGGTCTTTCCCAAATTCCGCATTTTGGGCAACGGTCATTACAAGCGTTTGTAATCATATAGATTAATTCGTTACCCTTCACCCCGTAAAATCTCCTGATGGGAGTTTTATACCAACTATAGATGCTCCATTCAATTGTCTTCAGCATGACCATAGGAGCAACTAATAGTGGATTCTCCACCCGCTTTACAAATGGACGCATCTCTCCAAGGTAATCATTGATTACATGTGCGATTCCTGGTTGATTTGCTTTAAGGCTGTAAATTAGACTCATGCATGTTTCCTTTATAGATTGATTCCGATGCGTCCCACATCAGCACTGTATGACCTTCATAAACTGTTGCACTTGAACTTTTATACTTCTTAAATAACTTCATGAACTTGTTGAAGCCAGAAATTGAATTTTTGTAACCGTAGTCGTGCCAAAGTTTTGCATCAGGACAGAAACCGATTTTGTATTTGCTACGCATACGCAAGCATAAGTCAACATCCTCTCCAGCAGCAGTTGGAAATCTCTCATCAAAACCGAACTGTTCCACTACGAAAGACTTTATCCCGAAATTTAACGAAGGCATATACCATAATTCCTTTTTCTCAGGCAACAACCATTTGCCAGCTAATGTTCCGTTTATCTCATGGTAGTAGTCAAGAAGTGTTTTGCCCCAGGAATAAGTCATGCCTCCCACCGCACCAAAATCTGATTGCCTCAGAAAGGAAGTCATTTGTTTGTTCCATTCCTTGTCTAAAATGCAGTCATGGTCGGTGAACAAAAGATATTGAGCACCTATGCTAATTGCTTTTTCGATTCCAATGTTTCTTGCTTTGGCAGGCCCACCATTTTCCGTTAATATTATCTGTTCAATAAATTTATGGCTGGGTTTATAATTTAACGGGCTTGCATCATCAATCAGATAAACCTTGTCAAAGAATTGCGTTTGATTTTGAACAGTGTCGAGTAACCTGTTAAGACAGTCAATGTCCCACTGCGTTTTGATGTAACAAGGAATTATTAATGCAGTCATACTCAAGTTTACGAAAATTCGGTTAATTACCGCTCAAATAGGCTGGCATTTGCCCTTTATGTCTGCGGCTACAACTAATACAAGGGCGAACTTTACTCATTGGTAACTTTTGTTCATTGAACCATTCTATGAGACCCTGTTCGTTTGTAGAACAAACTTTTGGCTCGTCTTTATATGAAAACATTCGTGAACCATCAGCATTAGGCGACTCATCAGCTATATGAGGGCATAGTGATTTATGGAAAATATAATCATGGGTTTTTCGGTTTTCAAAGGGATGCAAAACAAATCCGTTTGGGTTTTTACGCATCCACTCAAAATACTTGTCGTCACCGTCTTTATTGTCAAATTCTATGTATGTAAGCGATTTTTCAGTCATAAGGTTTTTTTTGATGTTTTAAAATCACTCTTTTATCGCCAAGCTCCTTCTTTAGATTCTGAATATGCATATCGCTATCTTTGTTTCTGTCAATCCCAAAAATAATTAGCCGTGGTTTAAAATCAATTGAAATATTCTCACTCAGCATCTTATTATCACGAAAATTGCCGTTATCTGAAATATGCAATTCATTTAAGTATTGCCTAACATTATCATAGGCAATTACTATTTCATCCCTGTGCTGTTCAATTGTTCTTTCGTATCGGAGAATTTGGTCTAAAACTTTTGGTCTCGTTGTCGAGCGAATCTCAGGATTACCAAAAAGCTTTGCTTCATAGAAAACTAATTTTAAATCATTGGTTTGATTGTATTCTAAACCCACGTAATCAATTTTTGATTGTTCATAATCTTTGTGGGCAATCGGGTTAGGAATCCTGTTGTTTACAAAAACGGCTTCAACGTCCAGAATGTTGTTATCGCCATTTAATATTTCGTTGTATGAATTAACTTTTTCTGCTCCAAAATGTTTTTTAATATTTTCTTTTATTTGAGCGAGGTCAGCGAGAGATTTAATTCTCGAATCCTCTTCCAGAATTTTCTCACCCTCTGTATAGGCATATGTTTCCTCGTTTATGCCTAAATACTTCTTATGAATTTTTCCTCTAATTCTTTTGTTTGGGAAGCTTAATTCGCTAATGCTTTGTCCGTTGAGGTAAATACTTATGTAGTTATATCTAAATGCAATAAAAAGCTCTGGGTCAATTACCATCTTGTGCCAAAAGCTGTTCTGGTCTTTATACAACTCATTCAATGCATCAATAAATTCCTGGCTTAATTCTCTTTTGAAGACCCCCATAGCTGTATTGATTTAAAGTGAATAATCTTTACCGTCTTCCCACAAATTAATATTCTTGAAGCCTTCCTTTTCAAACTCCCTTTTGAATGTTTCAGGGAAGCCAGTGTGAATTGGAACAATCTTCTTTGGGTTAATGGCTTTAGCGAATTTAAGTAAATCGGGAACAGTTGCGTGTCCGCTTGTATGAATAACTTCAAAAGCAATATCGCTGTCGTTCTTCAATTGGTTATACCTTTCGGTGTAGTCTGTTTTAAATTCTTCTTTCAAATATCCTACCCACTGAGAGTAAATTACATTAATTGTTCCGTGAGGTCGTAGTGCATCTACAAAATATTTATTCGGGCAGCGCAGAAAATATACAAAGTCAGAAGGTCTCTTGAAAATTGCGCTCCCCACTTTATTCTTTTCAACTCTACTCTTAAATTCATCATAGGATTTATCCTTCAGCTTTGCTAACTGACTTTCCTTATCATAAACCTTCACTTCTTTCCAATCAATCCCAGGAATGCCCTCAGATTGCTTCCTTGCCATATCCAGAACCACAGCATTGTAAACGTCAACAACAACATATTTATCAGCCCTTTTACACGCCCTGTAAAGGGAAACAAAACGGTCAATGTTCTGGGCGGAGCTTATCACAAAGGATACATTTTTCTGAGCTTTGATTATGCTTAGCATTGCCTCTTCAACGTCTTTTTCCGTTTCATAAATGTGATTGGTTCGCTCCATCATTGTTCCTTCCATAAAAAGCAGGTCAATATTGGGAGGCGGATTTTCAATCATCTTTTCAAACAGTATACGTTTTCTTCCTGTTGCTCTAAAGTCTCCGCTATAAAAAATACGTTTTCCATCAGCTTCAATCAGGAAGGCAAAAGCTTCTGGTGTGGAATGGTCAGTTAAATACGGAGTTACTTTAAACGTGTCGGCGACAATAATGCTCTTCCAGGCATGTATAATCTTATAGTTCCCGCTTAATGATTCTTTATTTAAAAATATTCTTGGGGCACTAATTAAATCAAACGTGAGTTGCCCGATACAAATGGGAACTTCAATCCCCACTTCTTCCATTAGCCCCCAGTGGTCTTGATGGGAGTGCGAAATCAGTAATGCATCTACTTTATTTTTGGCGTAGTCAACGTTTGGATTTTTTTTATCGAGTGGTGCTCCAAGGTCAATCCAAAGAATTTTCCCGTTGTCGGCGGTTAATTCCAGGCAAGTCCCTCCAATTTCTTTCGTCCCCCTATATATTTTTGCCTTCATTTCATGTATGATAATATTATAACAAATCAGCTTTTATCAAAATCCATCAATCCACCTCAACCAAAATTGGGAAGTCAATTTTTAGTCCCAACAAATTCACTGCTTTGGCTTTATTAAGTGCAATTTCGAGGTAGCCAGATGAATTGAAAAGACAAATCAAATCAGCTTCTTCATCCATATCGCAGTATTTTTTACTTATCTCTTTAGTTGTTCCAACATGGGCTGTGATTGTAAAGCGTCTTTCACCAATAAACTGGTCGAACACGGATTTGGTAATGTTTACAGTGGCATTTCCGAAGTTGTCAATATTAATCACTGTTCCACGCATAGAGACTTTAGAGATAATGGGCTGCATCAAGCGTAGGTTTATCTTTTCGGTGGTGAGTTGCGCAAAGTCGGCTGGATGGAATTCTTTAACCAGAAGGTTTACTACTTTCCCGATGGCAGCTTCATAAAGCAGGGATGCATTTTCAAGTAGTTCGGCGTTTATCTCGTAAGTTTCGCGCGGCATTTGTTCAAAAGCCAGTGAAAGAAAACCATTGTCGAAGGTTAGAAAGTAATGCCCTTCAACAACAGCCAGTAAAAGCCTACCCTTGCTGTCGGTGCTGTTTACATGAACAATGTGTATGGTTCCTTTAGGGTAATACTTGAACATGCTTTTTACGGTAAAGGCAGCTTCCTTAATATCGAAATGCTTGATTTGATGAGTTACATCAATAATATTTACGAAACCACTGTTTGTAATAATAGCACCCTTAATGGCGGCGACGTAAAAATCGCGTGTGCCCAGGTCGGATGTTATGGTAATGAGTGCCATGTTTTTTTCTTAATAAACTGTGTTGTCCAAAAGTAGAGGAGGTCAGTCGCGGCAATCTATTTTCTTCTTTTATTTTCATCCATTGTTAACCGCTTAGTCAGTAATTGTTGCACAAACACCTATATGGTCACTTAATTTCTTGTCTTCATTCCAGATTTCGAAACTCACTTTTTTATCCCCCATAAAGTCGTTACTAATAGCAATATGGTCAACACAATCCGCTACAGAGTCGGTTATATTTTTCAAATTAAACTTTTGAAAAACATCGTTCAAAGTTTGACGCGCTGAGAGACTTGGGTAAGCACGACCTGTAAATATGATATTGTAATCTCCCGCGATACATACTTGTTTGCCAGGGAACAGATTATCAAAGTCTAAAAGTTGCGATTGCAGGTCTACCTTAAAAGCAGGTTTAGTTCCTCCCAAAATACCGATTATAGTTGCATAAACAGTCAATACTCCAGATTTCGTCTTAATGTCGGCGCAAACACTCGTCTTATCATTAAAGGTTGAATGATGCTTTATTATGGAATACTTAGTCCAAATTGAAGTTCTGATTTCACCGTCTTTATAGGGAACTCCATCAGTGACCCCTCGCAAACGGGCTGTTGAAAGCTCATTATAGTCGCCATGGGGAACGATGCTTGAATTTGTCTCGGTGAGTATTAAGATGTCTGCGTCAAGTTTATTTAACTTTTCGAGGATTTTTTCACCCTTATTTTTTGATGGTCGCCCAACATTCCAATTGATAATTTTCATGCTGCTACTAATTTATTTCGTTGATAACAAACCCAAAATACTTACTCATTCGTTTTTCTTTTTTTTGCGTGCTGTAGCACTCTTAGCTACCTCATTTACTTCGGTTTCAATTGTTCTCAATTTGCCTTCGCAAATGGCGATTAATTCGTTTGCCTGTTTTACTTTAGCTGTCAGCTTGTTAAGTTGAATATCGCCCTCTTCGAGTTGAGCAACAAGTTCTTCAAGTTTGACAAATGCTTCGCTATAAGTCAATTCCTTTCCCATTTTTGTCTTTTTTAGTAACGGTGCTAAAAATTATTTCATCTCTTAACAGAGTCTGTATTTCTGAATTTTCTTTAATATTTTTTGGGTCTGTTACAATTTTATTATTGCTGGTAACAATTGCAAAACCCCTATTCAGAATTGCTTGCGGACTGGATAGTTTTACTATTCGTTTGGCATTGTCCAGGTCATCTTTGGCATTTTGTATTTGTTCTGAAACCAAATCAAAAAACATCGTCTTTAGTTCAATGAGTCGGTTTTCAAATTCAAAGTTATGCTCGACAAAAAGCGAAGCAACTTTTGTTGGGGTCTTCTGCTCCCTTGCCATAAGGTCAACAATGCTTTGATTCCTGTCGTGACCAATACCAGTAAAAATGGGAATTGGGAAGTTAGCGACGCACTTTGAAAGTTCATAGTCTTCAAACGGTTTGAAATCAGTTTGTGAACCGCCTCCGCGAACAATGGCAACAACATCGAAGTCCTCGTTGCTCTTCTCAATTAAATGCAACTGGTCTAAAATGAGTTTGTGAGCAGTATCGCCTTGAATCGTCGTTAGGAATTCTTTAACCGAAAATGTATACCCGTGTTTGTTTTTGGTTATTTCCTGAATGAAATCTCTTTGCCCGTCGGAGTTTGGGGCAGTTATTAAAGCAATATTTTTTACAACCAAAGGCAGCGGCAAGCGATTGTTTAAGGTTCTATATACCCCGTCAAATAGCTGAATTGTTGTCGGGTTTTCTTTGAGGAGCCGCTCCAGGGTTTGTTGCCGTTCCAGTTCAATGGTTCCCAAAGTATGAGCCAAATCAATTTGAACAACATCAAGGTTGAGTCCGTAAACTTTATGGAACCTGACCTTAACTTTGCAGATGATTTCAATCCCGTTTTTAAACTGTTGTTTGGTTATTTTTTCGAACTTCTCAATCTCGCTGTAATAATTAGCCCAAAAAACAGCTCGTATTTCCGCCGTTTTTACTCCCCCTTCATATTCTTCAAACGTCAAATAGCACCGCCTGTTTGTTTCATATTTCTTTACGTTGGTTATTTTCGCAGAAATCCAATACGTTTCTCCCTCAAAACTTGTTTGAATGGTATCCTGAATTTGCTCTAAGAGGTCTGATAATTTTATTTGCTCAGGCATTCTATTTATTTGAAAACGGACTATACGATTTGCTCTTGCCCAATATTTTGCCAACCGAAAATCCAAATTTGTTTGAAAGGTCATGGAGTGATTTGGCTTTATGCTTTTCAATCAACTTAATTGCAATCATGGCACATGCCTTTGCATCACTTTCAGCGTTATGATGTTCCAGTTTGATATTAAAATGGCTTGACACCTCATTTAGCTTGTATCCTGGGAGGTTTAATGCAGCTTGCGCCAATCTATAGGTGCAATGGTAATCCAGGTCAGGATAAGCTAATTGCGCCTCATCCAAGGCATATCTGAGAGCACTGCAATCAAAAGCTGCATTATGGGCAACGATAACCCTCTTATGGAAGTAAGGCTTCAGTTCTTTCCATTGCTGAAGGAAGGTCTTCTTGTCCTTGGTATGTTTATCTGAGATACCGTGTATGGCAATATTGCGTCCATCGTAATAGTTTGGTGTAGGTTTGACCAGGATATGCTTTGTTTCGGTGATTTTGCCGTTTTCAACGATGGCAACACCAACCGAGCAAATGCTGCTTCGGTTACTATTTGCAGTTTCAAAGTCAATAGCGATGAAGTTCATTTTATAAACAGGTGCAATCTTTTAAGGAATGTAACAGAAAAAATCTTGAGTTATCAGGTCGAACAAATGAGGGTTTATTTTTTTAAAACTCAGTTTTTGATTTGTTTTTTAATGTCATTTATTAAATCCGAAAAATTGTTACAATTACTAATGACAAAGTTATGTCCAACGGAAACTCTAACATCTTCTCTAAGATTGATATAAAGGTGAACATTCTCTTGACTACGTCTAATTCTTTCAAAGTCCGAATTATCCTGAACTGCTGCCTTTAAAGCAGGTGATATACCTTTGCGATATTTCAACTCCTTTCGAATGAAGTTAGGAACAACAGATTCAGATTGGGTAGGTCTTTCAAGAACACACAAGGCAAATTTCTCTGGCATATCAATTGCTTTTCTTGCTTGACTTATTGCAAGTTTGAACGGCTCAGAAGAACCATTTGCAAAGGACTTCAATTCTATAAACATTGATTTGTTGTTGCTCGGATTTTTTACTTCAAAATCATGCGACCCCCAACCTTGATGAATGATGTCTGCATTGATACCCTCTTGTAATAATGCCTCTTTAAAAACTAATTCTACATTTTCCCCGATTTGCAGCATATAATCAAAATGGAGTTTATCCTGCAAGAGCTCTCTTGCATGTTCCAAAATTTCCTCCATACCGCCAATCTTTCCCGATATGTTTATTAACTCTTTGATGATGCCAATATCAATATTTGCATCGCTGATAGAAGCAAGAACTTCCAAATTGTCTTTATTCTTAAGCATTTTTATTACATCACTTCCAATGCTGCTATTCTCAATGGTAAGAATGAAAAAAATACGATTTGATATTTCTTGAAACCCTGATAAATATCTTGGAGTTAATTTAGGTTCACTTGCACACCAATCAATAAGTTCTAAAAGCGGTTCTCTATATGTTTCATAACTTTCCTCTCCTTTAACTCTGTTGACTTCCGCCATTATCTCATTGGCTAACTCATCAAAGGTTTTTGTATTTGGCAAAATCAAAGTAATTCCAGCAGAAAGCAACTCGTTCTGCCAAGTCTTTTTCGAGTCAAACTTTTGGAGGATAGCAATTAGTTTGTCGTCCAATGCTTGCTCCTGTGTTCCATAATTGAACAAATCTTCGTAAGCACAAAGCAAATTTTCTCTATTCGGAACAATATTGCCCTCGTCTAAGAAGTATTTTAGTTCTTCATTTTTTGCGATGAAGTGCAGATAATTGTTAAGCCAATCAATCGGTTCTTTGTCCTGCAATGAAACTTTTAAAACTTCAATAGTTTTAGATTTTTCTATCGCTTCGTTTATTTTGCTCAACAGCAATTTTATTGCAGGGGTATAATTAAACTTGGTAGAATTATTTACTGGAGTTAAATCATCGGCAAAATGAAACAAGTCCTTGGCAAAATAAAATAGTTTGTGGCGAAAAGCAGTTTTTGTAGAGTCTGGATTATCCACTTTTAGAATAGAAATGAGTTGTTTTAGTGCATCTTCTCTCTTTAGAAAAACTTTATGTGTGACATTGTTGACTTTCTTTTCCTCATTCAGAATTTCATTAATTGCTTCAGCAATATCACTCATGCCTCGTTTTGCATGGTTCAATATTGAGAAATCAACACCCCGATAGATTAAATCGTCTCTCCAATCCTTATTTGTTGAAATTGATTTGAGGATGTCTAAAAACTCATCTGGTATGGGCTTCTCAATATCTTCCTCAAAAAGCTCACTCAACTTTCTAAGCATTCCATTTTGATTTGGGACAACATCATATTTCTCAAATAAGTCGTTTTGCTTTTGACTAATTGCGAAAGCAAATACCTCTTTTAGCCATTTCGTTTTGTCAATCTTCTCTTTTGGGTTTGATGCATGAAGTTGTAAGCCGTCAAGAGTTATCTTTGATTGGATTAGTTCAAACAAATCTTCAAGCGTGAAATACAGTTTTTTAGTCCAAGATTTTTCTTCGTCTTTAGTTCCAATGTATTTTAGTGCATTGAGAAATATTTCTTGCTTCGGCAAATTAGCGAATCCTAAAATCGCTGCGCACAAATTCCAAAATTGTATATTGTCTTTATCGTCAAGTCCACATCGTGGAAACTTTACATTTGATAAAATGGAAGTTCCTAATTCGGTTTCAATTACAGGGAGTGTAAGCAAGTGTTTACGATAATCTGTTTGAATGTCATTCAAATACCATTCTCTTGTGTCCTCTTCAAAATCGTAGTGAGGAAATCTACTCAACAAAGCAACGTATCTGTTGAGAGCATTTTTAGAAATCAAATATTCAATAAAATGTTTGCTGCCCTGAATTGCTTCTGACAAAACTGCTTTGTTGTGTTCGGGCTTCTTCTTTTGTCCATTAAGTAAAATACTATCTCTCTTTTCCGTCGGGTACAAGTTTTTTCCATTAAGAATGAACGGAAAATAAAAATTGTCTGTTCCGACCAATGGAAAATCTCTGTATAAATAGGGTTGATTTGGCTGCGTTTCAATTAGCTTGTATTCTTTCAGGTCATTTACTTCTACTGCTAAAGAATAATTGTCGTTGGTGTATAGAACAAAGACTCTTTTGCTGTCTTTGTTAATTTGAATTTCAAATTCTTTTATTTGTTTGGCATCTGTTATTTTTTCACATCTATATGTTATGTCCTCACCGTCTAAATGATTGATAACTCTTACTTGCTTCAGTTTGTCAATAAATGCAAGTGTTAGAGGCAATGTTGTTTTTAAATCTTCGACACCAACCTTTGCAGCTTGTTTTGCTTCTTCATTTAGTAAAGAGTAAATAAACTCGTTGTCAAAATCAGCTTCGGTTCTTTTGGTTGCATAATCTGCCAACGGTGGGAACTCTGTGTCATCGTCAATGAGGTCAACAAGTTGAAGCGCCTTTTCAATTGCTGGCATAAGTTCCTCAGATGTTTCACCTGAACGGTTTAACTCAATTTCAATTCTTTTTGGATTTTCGCTTGGCTCTTGAACTACACCTTTTACGATAATCACATCAGAGAGTAGGTGAGTAGAAATAAAACCTGTTCCAAACTTTCCTGTTGTTTCTTCGTCTTTTCCGTCTGATGGTTTAGAACTTACTTGTTGAATTAATCCAGTCAAATTGTCAATGCGAAATGGGTCTCCGTTATGTCTGAAAATAAGCTGGTCATCTGATAATTCTATCTCAATTGAAACTTGTCCGAAAATGTTCTTTACATCTTTGGCATTTTGCATAAGTTCCCAAATCCACCTTCTTCGGGATTTCTTTCCTTCATCCCTGACCTGGTCAAGGATTTGAATAACTTTGTCTGCTGTCAGCTTTAGGTTGTTCTTGCTTATGCTGCTTCTTGTTCTTTCTGAATACGCCATAGGAAATTAAAATTAGTCGCATTTAAGGTTGAAAACATTTCCGTGTCGCTCTTAAAATTTACAAGCCATCAATGCCCAATGCTTGAAAGAAAGCATCATGTCTTTTTTCTGCAAACTCAATCATAGCATCATAAGTCATTACTTCAAAATATTGATTCAATTCAGGATTGATTTTATATAGAGTTCCGTAGGGGGTTTTCTTGAAATAGTTATTCTTGATGTTGTAATCAATAAGGTCTTTATGAAGGTCGCAAATTATATAACCAAACTTTGGCGTAGTTTCCTCAATGTTTAAAAGTTTTCCTTTATCTGATTTTGATTTACTCTCCATTAATTTTTCAAAGTATTCGGACACTTGCGAATCAAGTTTCTTGTCCTTAGCCGTTTTCATATCTCGTCCAGGTCTCTTGAATTCAAAAACCACAAGCGAGTTAATCTTATTTGGGTTGTCAGCATAAGCCCATGGAAAATCATAAATCAAAAGGTCTGTCTCTTTTTTACTATTATTGGATATGTGCTTGTTTGTTTTGAGCTTTCTATCCGAGGTAGAGTAAGAATGGAAATTGAGCCGCTCATCTAATAACCAAAGATTATGAAAATCCTTTGGCATTGTTTCTGTTTCCGCTCCCATTGTAAAAATGATATTGTGCAAATCTTCTTCAAGCATGTAGTCGCCTTCTTTTCTCCAGTTTAAATACTGGCGGAATAATTTGATAATAGCCTTACGCCTTATCATCAAGTCAGCCAATTTACCAATGGAAAATGCTGCTTCTTCTTTTAATACATTCTGAATAATTTCGCTAAACTCCTTCTTATCGTATTTCTTTTTTGCAAATGCTTTTTCAAATGCCTTGCTTCTTTTTTGCTCAAGCGAAAATATTTTCTTGTGCAGTTCAGATTCCAACCTTTCATCGGTAGCATTTGCAGGAATATCGTCAAATACATTTTCTACGCTTAATAAATGTCTATATGCAAGTCGTGGTTTTTCAGGATTAAGTATATAATTTTCTATCCGCTGATTTTTTTCCTTGACTGCCGAGGTAATCCATTCAGAATATTCCGTTCTAACATTATCTGAAACGTCACTTAGTAATTCATCTAAACTGATTTCATCAAACGAATTTTTGTCATCTGTCTTTTGAGGAATTGCAAATTTATTGCGTTGGTTGTTTGCCTTTTCGTCAAGAAAATCCCCCGTTACATAAACAGATAAAAAATATTTTATGCCATTTTCATCCTGAAGCCCTTGAACAAATGAAGGAATGTAATTTGAAACACTGGTCTTTTTTCCAACTTCTCTTTTGTTAGCACAAAGATGAAATGAATGCGTTTTGTTATAGTAGTTTCTAAGATAGTTAAGGTTAAATGGTTGTTTAAGACTTTTCAACCTCAAACTCTTTACTTCCTTGTCAAACTTTACAACACCCCTATATAAATCATTTACAAAAATTGATTTCTCTGGTTGATTTTCATTATACAATCTTATGCTCGGTATTTCTTCGCTAATGAAATATAAGAGGCAATGTTGGATTATGCTCTCGGCAATATTTTCAAGCTGAATTCTGTTCTTGTTTATTAAATCTTGAAACGGTTTCTTATAATTATTGAGTTTAACAACAGTTTTTAATTGACTTTCTTTTATTTTTTTCTCTCGATGGGAAGTTATTCCATTCAAATCAGTAAACTTGAAAGTTCTGTTATTCCAAATTCCTTTTTCTCCATAAGTGCTATTCACCTCCATACTTCCGAAACATGCCAGAACAGTGTATCTGCCAACTCCTTTGCATCCCTTCTTTTTATTTATGTCAGTAAAGGCATCGTTAAATGCTTCAAATCTTTTTGTTTTGAACCCAACACCGTTGTCATATACTTCAAATCCTTCAATCGGTAAGTAGGGCTCTTCAAACTCCCCTTTCAATGACAATTGTTTCCCTCTGATTACTTTGATAGATATGTTTCCCTTTTCGCCATCTACTTTATCCTCTATACTTTGAATTGAATTAACAATTACCTCAAGAAGTGGTAACATAAATTCATCGGGTTCAATGTCAATACCTGAAACGAAACCTTTAATGTTTAGTGTTTGTGCCATAGCATTATTCTTTATAGTTCCGTTTATAAATCCATTTACTTAATGAGGCATCTTTCCTTTTTCACTCTCCAAATGTAGAAGAAATTAGGAAGGCTATAGCTGCGACTTTCCAGGTCACCAGTGGCTTAAAATTGCTGTTAAATATTGCTCCCGTATTCCTTAATCTTCTCCTCCAACCATTTTGCCAGAAATGCATCACCACTACCAAGCTCACTTAAAATAAGTTGCGCTTCTTCCTGGTATTTATTTCGCTGCTCTTTGCTCCAGTCAGACGGAAGCGGTTGCAGATTACTTATCCAATCAGCAAGTTCTACTGCCCAAACTTCCGATTTCAATGTTTTTATCCGTGCTAAGCTATCCTTCTTCTGCTGTTCCTTCGGTAGTGTTTCATCTTTGGTCATTGCAGAAACAGCTTCGGAAATATCTTCCCCAAAATTACGCTCTAATTCTTTGTAGGTCGCTACTTTGTCTTCAATAGTATGATGAAGCAAAGCTACTTGAACCGCAAAACGCACATCGAAATTCTTGGTCTTTAAACCAGCAAGCATTATGATTCTTGCAACATCAGCTAAATGTTCACGATAGGGATTATCCTCTTCAGGCTCTTTCAATCCTTTCGGCAAATGTTTCGCCGTTGCAAATTTCATTGCTTTGTTCAAAGCTCTTCGATAGTGGATTGGTTTCATGTTTTATGAATATTTATTTGCAATACCATTTTCCTCGACATGATTAAAACTAAAATGATTTTCATACAGTCTAATACTTCCCTTTCATGATTTCACTTAATTCAGATGCATTGCATTCGCTCGTTTGATGGAGTATCAAAGAATCATTCGTTTTAATTCTGCCCTTAATAACTCCTTCCTTTTAATGATAAAATTTTTGAAGTCAGCGATGTCAAGACTTTCGTTTGGTATAAGCTGATTTACTTTGTCAATATTGTTTTTAGCAACCCAGTCTTTGAGAGGTGAAGCAAGTTTGGATTGATTTAAAGTTCCATTTAGCAATTGTAAGTTTCCTATACCATTCCAGTTTTTAGGGTCTGAATAAAAATTAAAATCATCATCTGTTTGAAAGTCTGTCCGCTTAATTGTTTTAAAATAGCTTGCAGGGTGTAGATGGTCTTTATGAAATTCCTGGTCAAAGTTCAGGTGAGAATAGATTAAGGAGAGAATTGCAAAACAATCTGGCGCATCTTTTTGGGTTGTCAATAATCCGTCAATTAACTCATCACTAAACGAAAGATTCTTTGCAGGGTTTTCTTTGAATTCGTTTTTTATCCTGTCAATAGGAAATGTGATTGGCTTTGTCTCATCGGCTAACTCCGCTTTGATTGATTTTCTTAAACCTGCTAATACCGCATCCGACTGACTTCCAAAGACACCTTTGAGTAATGAAATGCAGAGCCACTTTCTAATCAGTTGTTTGTCTTCTTTGTATTTAATTGGACTATTGATGTCGTTTTCAATACCACGATGGTAAATGTAAAAGATGATTGGGATTACCGCGTTTTTTGCTCTTAGGTTTTGGTCGTTAAACCCAAGGGTTGCAAGTAGTGTAAATGATTCCGTTATGCTCTTTTTAATTCTGTCCCAATTATTTTCAAATACAATAACATTTTTTTGGTCAAAGTTTTTTATTTGAAACTTGATGTTGTCATTGAAGAGAACAAGGCAAGTTTTTAAAACAAAATCTTTGCTGATTAAAAAGCCTGGATTTCCAATTTCAAAAACTTTCTTTACCACATCTGGTATTTCCTTTCTTGCATCTGATTTCCAATTTGCAGTGGTTATTGACATTAATAAGTCGGAAAAACTTAATGGTTCCCCCCCTTTATTTGTTCTAATGAAAATATCTAAAACGGTGTCTATTTCCTGAGTTTGTTCAAGGTAATAGTTTATTAAAGGTTCTTTAAAAATTACATCAAATAATTTCCGAAGTGTTTGTTTTGTAAAGTCCCTTTTTAACCAACCCTTGCTATCAATATAGTTATCAACTTCGTCCTTAGTTTTAAATTTTAGCATGTCATTGGCTTTATACCAAATTGCATTACCATCTTCGGATTTCTCTTCAAGTTCTTGTTTTGTCAGAAATTGAAAGTCGTAAATCATTTGTCTTTCGTTTTCATCTGGTAGAGCATTTGCCAAATTCAGATAGAGGTGTCTTGTAGGCATTGCTTCTTCAGTATTATACAGCCACTTTCTGGGCAACTTATAAGCGAATGAGCCTTTAAGTCCTATGTATAGGCTTGTTAGTCTTTGTTGTCCATCAATTACAGCGAAAAAATCTTTGTATCCTTTTGTGTCAATATCGGGATTGTCTTCTTTGAAGAATTGGCGATACTCAGTCAAGAACTGATAAAACTTAAATTCATTTTTCACTCTTTCATTTTTTACTTCCCAAAACATAAATGAGTTTATGGGATACCCTCTCATTATGCTGTCAAACAGGATTTCAATTTGGTCGCTACTCCAAACAAATTTTCTTTGGATAGCAGGTAGCAAATAGGTTCTATCATCAATTTTATCAATTGCTTCCTTTATGGTTATTGGATTTACGAAACCGCTTGGCATATTTTATTTGGTTTTTTGTTTTATTTATTCTTGTAATCAGTTTGAGTTCATACTGTTCCAACTATTCTCCGATTTCATTCTTATACTTCAAAAGAATATATTTTTTGTTTGGAACTAAATCTATTTTAATAGTGTCAATGATTTTTAAAATCGCGTCTTCCTCTTTTAAGTTATTCCTTTCAATGGTCTTTTCTAACACTTTTTGCAAGCTCCCGTCACCAAGATAAAAGTTCTTCATCTTTCTTTTTTCTTGTTCAATAAATAATATTCGTTGGTCGTATGACTCCTCAAGAAAAAGCTGAAAGATTTTAATATCGTTAGCAATAACCTTCTTTCCTTTTGTTTTAATATTTGAACCACGATAAACCCTACCGTTCCTTTGGTCTATAATTGCTGGATTAAAATTGTTGTCATAATGAATTACCCTATTGCAGAATTTGTCAAAGTCTAATCCTTCATTTCCAACCCTGGAAGCAATTAGAATTATCTTTTCAGTAGCGGTTTCATTAGCAACTCTAATGTCTTCAAGTTTTTTGCTTCTCTCGTCAGTTGGTGTTTGTCCAGTCAACTTAAAGACTTTGTATTTCTTTTTTTTCAACCTATTCTCCAATGTTACGACTGTTTCCAACCAACTCACAAATACAGTAATAACATTTTTGCCTTTTGTTCTCTCAATGCTTTCAATTGTTTCAATTAGCTTATTATACTTTGCCTCAAAAACTAAATTTTTGCCTTTAAACAGTTTTTCAATGTTTACGTTTTTACTTTTGTCAATATTCCTCATTGCAAAACTATCCCGACTTGAAACTAATTGAGAAAGTTTTGTGCTGAACATTTGCGAATCATCCTCGCTTGTTTTTATTAAATTTCTGTAAAGAAGATATTGGAATTTCTCGTCTTCTTTTAATTTAGCAATAATTGGTTTAATTGGAAGTGATTCTTTTGTATTGCGAATCATTATGTCTCTCAGGTAATCGTCCAAACCATTTTTGCAAGGAGCTTTATTTCCAAAAACATTTTCCATTGCTGGTCTTTGCAAATCTTCCCCAACCTGAGTCCCAATTAATGCGTTAATATCATAGTCAATATTTCTTTTCAGTTCTTTTAAATTCTCAACGGAAATATTTTCCCCATTTAAACTTGACAGCTCTTTTTCTAAAGTGTTGATGCCCTTTGAAATTAAACTGGTGACGCTATTTGAATTGTCCTTTCTGTCTGAAATTTCTAACATACTTAACAATTGCTGCAACTCAAATTTATTGTTTTGAAAGGGAGTTGCGGTAAGGAGTAATAGTTTTGAGCTTTTATTTCCATTTATCACTGCATAGATTTTACTAACAGCAGTTCCGTTCCATTTTGAAGACTCTTCCATATCGTTAAAACTTCCCTTTAAGGAATGAGCTTCATCTACAATAATCCAGTCGAAGAAGTTCTTAGGAAAGACATCTTTCTTTCTTCTGTCCTGAACAAATGTTGAATCAACTCCTGACCCTTTTGTTTTTGGAATGGATAAAAAGCTTGTTAGCCAAATGCCCTGGTTATGTTTTTCTAACTCTATCCAATTCTTTTTCTTACTAATAGAATCTTGTTTAGAAAAAAAGTCAAATAATTTTCGGTTAGAAGGTTTATCCGTTTTCGTTTGCTTTATGAATCTTTGTATGTCGGTATTTGGGTGGTATTCATTGGAATTAAATAATTCATAGCTAAGTTCAACTTCGCTATAACTATCATCCTTTATCAACCACTCCCATTTGCTTCTTATTGAAGGATTCGCAATAATTAAAACCCTAAAGCGGTCTTTATTATGTGTTTTTGATGTTTGCTCAAGTAGTGCTTTACTTATAATAGCAAGTGTCTCAAATGTTTTCCCTCCTCCCACCTCGTCTGCAAGCATAACACCTCTCAAATTTTTATATATTTTCCATTGAGTTGGCTTTAGTCGTTTGGGATAGTCATGCAGAATTTGCCACGCCATACAGGAAGCTAAACGCTGCGCCTGAATTGCATTTTTGTTTTTGAGAATTTTATCTGTAATTAAATTTTTGAAGTAAGCCATCCTTTAATAAATGTATTTAGTTTTCTCTTGTCAATATTTAATTTGTCTGACAGCTCATCAATTCTTTTAATGCAAACACTTTTTAAATATTCCGAATAATCTTTTGAGGAAAATAATTTAAGGGCACCTCTAAAAACTATTTTTTGATGCCTTTTTTGCTCATGCTAAAATATATCAAGCTTTTCTAAAAACCTAATTTTTGCCCCCCCCCCCATTTTTAACTACCTAATAATCAATGCTTTA
>Ga0182030_10004151_pt1 | contig 30844 bp, 30 predicted proteins | sample 812S3MmetaG_FD_121299 | JGI IMG/M metagenome (GOLD analysis project Ga0182030, IMG submission 121299) | Permafrost microbial communities from Stordalen Mire, Sweden - 812S3M metaG (Illumina Assembly) | ecosystem: Environmental > Terrestrial > Soil > Wetlands > Permafrost | place: Sweden...
CCAGTCTTTGATAGACATCTCCCAACCGCTCGTTGCTCAATGCCACGGCAAGGGTATCATCGGTGTCCTCTGGTGTACGCCGGCACAACTCCTCTAGCAAAGACAACGTCTTCTGTTGGTGCTTTAGCGCGCGCCGAAGGTCGCCCAGTTCAAATTCGACGTGGCCTATCCTGCCGTAACAACTGGCCCAGTCACGTGCGTAGCCCAGGCTGTCCGGCGCGCGCCGCCGCAACTTCCAGATAATCTTCAAGGCACTCTTGTAGTAGTCCAAAGCCCAACGGGCATCGCCATGCTCGAGTTGCAGGTCTCCTAGCTTTGTATAGCACGCCGATTCGCCGCGAGCATAGTCCGCGTTGTCCGGTTGGGCTTTCCGCAGCCTCTCGTAGGCGTCAGAGGCCGCTTCTACTACCTGCAATCGGGACCAAACACTCGTCAGATTCTCCATCGAAGTGCAAAGCTCGAACACGAATCGCTTTGCGATCCCGGCCAGCCGGTCCGGGTCATCCAGTTGTGCCGGCAACGAGGCCACCCAGGCTTCGTCCCCATCGGCCCGTGCCGCCAACGCCTGCGTTGCCCCTGACGCTTCGCCGTCACTCAGAGTTGGGTCGCCATACCTCCACGCCGCGCCCGGACGGTCGTCCGCACTAATGAGGTGGTACATGTGCTCGCGTTGTCGTAACAGGTCAGCAACAAGAAGTGTTCCCAAGTACGCCGCCGACTGGGCGTGCCTTAAGCGGCATAGTGCATGATCTTGAAAATGATGTCCCAGGTGAAGCGGCTGGAAGCTTTTCTTGTCAATCAAATACCGCAAAGAAACCGCTTCGCGCATTTGTGAGTGCGCGAAGTTCCATTGCGCGGAAACTCCGCGTTGCACAAGGTGGGACCGGAATCCACGTCGCAGCGCGGCAAACGCGAGGGGATCCCACAACTCCCCGGTCACGGATGGCAAGAGTGCTGCCAAATCACTCTCCCGCCATCCGGAGCGGCTCAGGGCCACCAATTCGGCAACGCCTCGGGTCAAAGCCGGCCCATAAGCCCGCTCCGCACGTTCCAGGAGGGTAGCATAAAGCAGCGCCACGTCAGGTGGAAAGCTGCGCGCCACATCCGCCAGCATTGCCGCCAGCCGCTCTTCGCTCCCGCCGTCATAATCCCGCTCAGCGCGCGCGAAATCGTCCGCATCAAGGAGCAGCAGTTCCTCTAGAGCGAGCAGCAGCCACAGGGGGTTCCGGGCCGCGGCGCGTCCATCTGGCACCCTAATCGTAAGCAATGCGCGCAATGGCAGTTCAGGCAGCGTCTTGTGGCTACGCTCACAAACCGCTTCCACAATCGCGACCACTTCCCGTCGATCGAGCAGCGGCAGATTCAGCACTTGCACGCCGCTCCGCCCCACGAGCGCATCGCTTTCCTCGCCGGAAACTGCCGTGGCGATCAGGCGTGCGTTGGCTGGCCACAATTCCGGCAGCCATGTCAGACGCCGCGCTACCGGAGTGCGCTCGAACTGATTGAGGGCGTCGATCAAGCATACGACCCGTCCGTGCACCGCCGCGCGAGAGAGAATCTCCGCAAACGCTTTCTCCACGGCCTCGCGCCCCTGCAAGCCGGATTCCGGGTCATCGACGCCGAGATGGGCGGCCAGTTCACCGATCCAGCGTCGCAGCATGGCGTCCACGCTGCCTGCCCGCGTGCTGATGGCCGCCGCATGGGCCAGCACCAGGCAGTCAGCCCGTTGCAGCAATCGCCGCCACGTTTCCCCGAAAAAACTGCTCTTTCCGGATCCCGGATCGCCGGTTACCGCCAACGCCCAGGGAGTCTCTCCGGGCGCGGCCGCGAAAGCCAGCGTTTCGCGGATGGATTCCTCCCGTCCGATGAAATTCGGGCATTGCGTCGCGGCAAACTGTTCGAGCACCCAGGCTTCTTCCTGCTGCCATCTGGCCGGGGCGGCGTGAACATATTCCCGCGTCTCCTCTTCAAGGTCTGCCCACAGATCTTCCAGGACCATTCGACCCCAGGTCTCAAGACCTTTCACGCGCACGCCGTCCCATTCGGCGCGGTAGGTTCGCACGCGGCCGGGGAGTTCGGAACGCAGGCGCCGTTTCAAGGCTTCCAGCCGCTGGTGCGCTTCCGCCGCGCCCGGTCCGCCTGAGTGCAGGTCGCTGTAATCCGCCGCGAGGGCGCCCATTTCGCTATAGGGTAACGGTTCACGCAAGTAGAACCGGCTGCGGTCTTTCTGGCCGGCGCTATTGAGCACGCCGAACTCGATTTCCAGCGCAGTGACGCTGCGTCCATCCAGTGTTCCGCTGAATCCGGCCTCCTGGGCCGCCGCCTGCAAGCGCTCTGGAGGCGGCGTCCACCCGTACCGGTCGCCGATGAGCCCGATCAAGAACGGCCGGCTGCGACGGATTTCATCCATGCAGACCTTGAGGACGAGCAACTCCTTGGCCTGCTGCCCGTCCGCGCCAGTCAACTCGACGCCCCAGCGAAGATCGATCGGCTCCAGGTGATGGTAGCGTTCGCGCAGCCTCTCGGCGAGGGCTGGAAATACATGTGTGTGAAGCCAATCGCGTTCCGCCTGCATATCGCGAAACGTGCTGGTGACGAAGACCGGACGTGAGATCCACACGGCATGGCTTTTCATTTCAAACACTCTCCCTAATGGCGTGAGCCGCTCGGACCGCAGCCCGCCTGCGTGCGCCTATCAAGATCGGAACGACAGATAATCAAGATTAACAGGCCATGATGTCTTGTCTGAGGTTGGCGAGTTGCTCCAATCTTCCAACCGTTCACTCCCGGTTCTTGCTCGCACGTTCGTGACCACCAGCGACAGTTTCTGCGGAAGTGCCTGGACGGAAGTCTACGACGGTTAACGATGAGCCTACTGAAGAGCCGATGGCAGTTGAGTTTTCTTTGTTGCGGGGCGCATCATCGCTGAACAAGTCAACGCAGTATCGCGGGCGCGAAAAACTCGATTCCCTCGCGCGCGATGAATCGTGGTCGTGGGTCCGGGCCCTCAGTTTCACACCTGGTGCGCCCCCAAGAACGGCCGGGGCTCGCCGGAACGTACGGCGCTGCTTGACGCTCAGGAGCGACGAAAGCCGATTGCTGCATGAATACCCTAACCAGCAATAAGATATCCTAAAACAGTTTCCGGAGAACACGATGAACAAATACCGGGAGTGGCACCAACAGCAGTGCAGAGCCTATTCAGGTGAGATCGGGACCTACCGGCACTTCGCGGAGACGCTCGGCCGAATACTGAACGCGGCGTGCCGCGTCTACGCGCCGCACGGCATCGTTCAGGCGCGCGAAAAGTCTCTCTCCAGCTTCGCCGAAAAAATGGCGCGCAAGGCGGCCCGATATAGCGCGCTAGGCATCAGCCCCACCGACCTTTGCGGCGCCCGGATAATCGTGGAAACGCAAGCCGAAGTGGAGCGCATTTGCGCCTGGATTCGCGACGCGCTCATTGTAGACGAGGTCAACAGCGTGGATGTCCGCACGCGCTTGAAAGTGGCGGAGTTCGGTTACCTTTCGGTCCATTACGTGGTCCAATTGCGCGGCTCGGAAGCCCTTGGTGTCCCCATCCCGCCTGAAATCAGTCTGCGCAAAGCAGAGATCCAGGTGCGCACTCTGCTGGAGCACGCCTGGGCCAGCATCTTCCATGACCGCATCTACAAGGCCGGCTTTCGCGTTCCGGAGCATCTCAAGCGCGACGTGGCGCGGGTTGCTGCGCTGCTTGAAGAGGCCGACGAGCAGTTTGGCGCCACGGTCCGTTCTCTCGACGCGTACAAGCCGCACTACGGCGCTTACATGGACAAGGAAGGGTTGGCGGAAGAGGTGGAGGTATTGGAGACCGTGCTCGAAAACGAGCCCGACCCTGCCCGGCTTCCGGCGGGCGCGCTGCGACTGGCGCAACTCGCGCGCGCCACAGGCAACTGGGCTCGCCTCGAACAGCTGCTCGCCCCGTACACCGGCATTGAGGGCGCCTATCAGGCCGAAGTTCTGGCCGAGCATGGCAATGCGTTATGCCAATTGAACCGCGACCGGCCGCTCGAAGAGGCGTTCCGCAAGGGGCAAGCCGAGATCGCGCAGGCGGTCGCCCAGGCGCAGGGCGATGTGCGCACGCGCTCGCTCGCCTACCGGGCCTGGGCCAGCGCGCAACTCCCGGAAAACGAAGAGGCGACGCGGGAAAACTACCGCGCAGCATACGTTGCTGACCCGGACAATCCGTTCCACCTCGCATCACACATCGAGTACGAGATGTACTGCGGCGAGTCTCTTGGGCTGGCCGCCGCAACAGGCCCCACGATTCGGGCAGCTATCGCAGCCTGTCGCGCCTATGCCGATGCCAACATAGAGTTGCCATGGGCGTTCCTCACCATGGGACGGCTGCTGCTGCTTTTGGATGATCCGTACGCAAGCCTGGCTGCCTACGCCAGAGGCATACGTGTGTCCCTCGGGAATCGGGATACCGTGCCGGAGGCCGCGCTGGACGCAGAATTGGCCTTCCTCCGCCACATTAACCGCGGGCGCACACTGCCGGAGAAACACAAGTGGGCGCAACAGCAGATACTGCTCGCAAAGGCAGCGATGGGCGCCAATCTTGCGGGACTCAAGCCGGAACGCCGGGAGTTTCGCACGCCCGTCGTCATCCTCGCCGGCGGGACATCGACGGAGTCGAAGGCGCGAGTGGATGTGTTCCGCGAGAACGTTCTGCGAGCCTTCGAGGGCTTCCGCGGGACCGTCATCTCGGGCGGCACACGCGCGGGGGTGGCTGGCCTGGCGGGTGAATTGGCGGCGGCCGGCGCGAAGGCGCTCGGGTATGTACCGACGAATCTGCCTTACGATCAGCCGGCCGACGACCGCTACACTGCACTCGTCGTCTCGGATGGCGCAGGCTACGGCGCGGGAGCGCCCCTACAGTATTGGACCGACCTGTTGCTAGCTGGTGTGCGGCCGGGTGACGTCAAGGTGGTGGGGATTGACGGCGGACCGATCGCGGCGTTTGAATACCGGCTGGCGCTGGCCCTGGGCGCCCAGGTCGGACTGTTGACGCCCTCGACGCGTGCCGCAGCGACTCTGCAACTTGATCCGGACTGGAAAGATGACCCAAACCTGATCGTGCTGCCGAAGGACGCGATGACGCTACATGCCTTTATCCTGGCGCCGCGTCCAGCGCTTGCGCCGGAGCAAGTTGACGCCGTGGCGCAACGCATCCACCTGAAATTCTTGGATGAGCACCGGTACAGCAATCCCGACTCGGCTATGCAGCCATGGGACAACCTGCGCGAAGATCTGAAGAACTCGAACCGCATGCAAGCCAGCTATGCTGCGGCATTTCTGGAGGAAGCCGGCTATCGCGTAGAACCGCTGTCCCAACAGATGACGCCATCCACTTTGAGCGAAGACGAAATAGACCGTCTAGCCGAGATGGAACACGGCCGCTGGGTGATCGAACGGCTTCAGAGCGGCTGGCGCTACGGAGAGAAGCGCGACCCGTCAAATAAGCTGAGCCCCTTCCTGATCCCGTGGGAAGACCTATCCAAAGAAGTGAGGGGCTACGACTGCAATGCGGTCCGCGCATGGCCGGCCAGACTGGCTGAGGCTGGCTTGCAGTTGAGTCGGCCCTGAGTTTTCCGGCTACCTCTTCGTCAGCTATGCACCGAAGGACCACCAGCGAGCAGCGTCGGCCAACCGGCCGGCCCGCGAGGCGGGGAAGCAAGCGAGGGACTCTTCTATTGCAAGTGGAGCCATCCTGCAGGGCAAATGCGAGCTATGGAAGACTGCCCGACGATTCACTGGCGTTGCCGTCGCATGGGTTCACCCGAGGAGGTCTCCCTGGCCAACCTGTACTCCGCCCACTTCTTTTTCCGAGCGTCCTTAATTCGGCGCTCTGCCTCTTCCCTCAGCATCCTACTGCTTGGAAGCTGTATCTGAGCTGCAACATCTTTGCGGAGGAAAAAGGCGTAATAGTTTCCAGGGTTAGATAGCGGGATTCCAAGCAGCTGTGTGCCCGACTCATTCAGGTAGCGCGCAAGAGAACCACTGTCGAGATGGAATCGCTTGGCGAGGACTGATGTCGCCACGTAACCTTCCGCAAAACGTTGAACATCCACGGCAGGCAACAGCTTCGAAAAACCGTTCCGATACTCCGCCGTGATGTGCAGAATGCCCTGTGCTACCAGGCCGCGAATCACAGGCGTCGTTACACCCAAAACGGATGCCGCCTCCCCGAAGGTGACAACGCCTTCCGGATGCACGGTCGTGCCTGGTACAGGGCGATACTTTCGCAGATCCTCAGACCGGAACAAATACCCGGTGATCCCACGAAACCGGTTAGTGTATCCGACCGGAACAAGACTGCCGTCGATAACGGCCCGGATAACCGCGGCAAGCCCTGAATCGCGGCCGAGATAATTCTTCATGGCATGGCGCAGCGCTATGAACTCGCCAGGCTTCGAATACGGCTTCACCGGCACAGAATGTTTTTCAAACGCGTCCTTGATCTGCATGACGTCTTGGCCAAGGAAGAAGAAACACCGCGCGGGGAAATTTCGCTCGGGTCCTTTCACGTAGCGGATGGCTCCTGCGGCGGCGACTGTGGCGAGGGTGAAGTTCTTCAGGCCCAGCATTCTCTCCGCCTCGGGCCGCGACATGTATGGCGCCAGTTCCGCGTCGCGAGTGGCAATCCATTGGTTCAGCGATCCCCGTCGAATCCAGCACTCGGTGCGGGTCCCTCCTCGGCACACGTTTAGGAATATGGCGTCGATTTGACCCTGATGGGCAAGATCCCAGATCCGCCCGCCGGCAGTATGTGCGATCACCTCCGCCTCGTTTGCGGTCACCCACTGCGAACTCCGCCGCACCTCTGGCGAAAAGTATCGGTGCTGGCCGCGGATCAGGCCGGGCCAGTCCTCGATTACGAACTTTTCGAAGACATCGTGGAGGAACCCGAATTCGCTGCGGGGAAGAACTCGAAATAGGTGGCGGTAGAAATTCCCAAAGATCTTGCTGAAGTTCAGCACGGTCGGATCGGCGACCTCCGGCGGGAGCATGTTCCTCAGTGCTTCCCGTAATGGCCGAGGCCAGTCTCTCAGCAAGGCGACCGCGCCGCGGTTGATCTCGGTTGCGACCGCAAGGTCTGTCGCTGTAAAGGGACGTTGTTTCCGGCGCAGCGTTTCCTTTTCACGACTGGCACCAACAAAAAGCGCGAGCCTTAGCAGAGCCCCCAGGCCCAACCTGAGCACTTCCGGCGGAAAGCCGCCAGCCGCTAGATCGAGTTCGGCGCTTTCACCGGGTGGAAACCCGGCTGCCCTATAGATCGCTGCGTTGATTGCCACCAGATCGGGTGTCGCGGCTTCGGCGGTTAAGGTGCACAAATCGAGTCCGCAACGACATTTCTGGACAGATGGGCGTTGCCACGCCAGCCTCCTCTTACAGACAGGGCATTGGTTGATCAGTTGGCAGCGGTGGATGGGGCAGGTTGTGACAAGACCCAAATCCCACACGGCCCACCAGATTGGGCGCTGCTTCAGGCATCGGGGGCAAATCCGTGGGCGGTTGTAATTGAGATCATCGTCGCTGATACGTTGGCCGTAAAACGACCGTTGCGCGAATCGATTCCGGCCGCCGATGTGCCGGTAACACATCGCCTGCCACTCTTCTGGCTCCAAGCGCAACACGTAGGCAATCTGCTTGGCGCAGTCATCTCGCTCCAGGCCCGATCTCGGTAATCCCGCAATTTGGGCAAGAGAAAGGGGGCCGCAATAACCGTGCTCCTGAGCAACGCGGCACAAGTATCCGCGCGGACTCTCGCGGGGCAGCGGATCGACACGGAATAGCAACCGGGCCGCGCCCAGGATCGGCATGTTCATGCGTGCAGTTCCAGGCCCACGCTTCGATGACCACCCGCGGCGCGCGGGACACACGTCCTTGCGCTTGGCACCGTCAACGGCGGCGCCTTGTCACAATTGAAGGTTTCGATGAACGGATTCGGATCATCAAGACGTTCCGACCACACATGCTCTGCAAACGACTGGGACAATGTCTGAAGGGTGATCTGCCGGCGTGGGTGACAACGGGCGATTCGGGCGGCCCCTCGGATGATCTTCATCGTGTAACCGATGAGGCCATAAGAAGCGTAATGCATCCGGAAAGCCATCTCGACGTCCGATAGCGAGGGCATTCCGTACTCCGGGAGCTGTTCCTGAACTGCGCGGAGGAAGGCCCTATATGTTGTCCGATCGTCTTTGGCATCCCAGCGAAAGGCCCCTACACGCAGAGTCGCGCCAAAACGGCGCCGTAGCTGTTCATTCTGTCGGAGCACCTCCAGGCTTCGGTGGAGCCCGAGTACCACGATTGCTAACCGGGCCTCTTCAACTTGCTCCTTTAGCCAATCCGCAACGTCGTTCGGAATATTTGCCTGGCGGACGTCGACGAAATGTTGGAACTCATCGAGTGCGAGTAGGCGCACGCGGCAGCGCATGAGGAGTTCCCGCAGCCGAATGCTTTTGCTCACCGTATTCCCACGTGACCATAGCGGATCACCAAGTTGATACAGGAGTGTCTCCGCGAAACTCTTCACGGTTGGTCGTGCTGGTACTTTCGCAACCAAGACTGGTACTTCCATACCCCACTTGTGGTCAATACGCGGATGGAGGCTGGCGAAGAACGAAATGATAGTGGTCTTCCCGCTACCGCTTTCGCCAACAATTGGGCAGCAGTCCGGTTCGGCAGTAGCATCGTGACTGTCAAAGCATGTCTGAATTCGCGCAATAGCGGTTTTGAACAACGGGTATTTGACCAGTACACGTTCAGGCCGCTCCATGGATTCTGTCATTGGTTTTCTTCGATGCCGGAAGTGTTTTTCGCAGCATCGGTGCCAGCCACCACCAAATGCGGCAGGTCGAGATCGGCTTCGAAAACCGGTAGAATTTCGTCGTCGGTAAAAGCGGTCGGTGGCCTTGATACGGGACTTACTCCTACGGGCGGCTTTTGACGTCCCCCTGCGTCGTCTCGGCTTTCCGAATTGCCGCCGCCCATAGGTTCGGTGCTTGCCACTTCCGATGTGGTTGCGGTTGTGTAGTCTTCCATGAACCGCGCATGCCGCTTCCGGCCCCGTGTCGACTTTCGATTGAAATCGCGCTCCACGAGCGCACGGATTTCCGCTTTGGCCTGCGCCAAGGCTACGAGGTCGGTTCGAGCATCAAGTCGACGTTGTGCGTACCGCCGGATGACCTTGTTCTGCCAAAATGAGAGTCCCTTGGCGTATGCCTGATCCACAGCAGGAACGCGGACATACGTCCCATTCTGGGGATCAAGGACATTGACACGTCCAAGGTCGCCAGGGTCGAACGTCAACTCGACCCTGGCTCCCACTCCCATTCGTCGCCGCAGTTCTCCAAGTTCTGGGCTATTGTATTTCAGCCCCTCCAATTCGACGCCATAGTGGAACACAACGCGCTGTGCGGTCATCCCCAGCACGACGTCCAACTCGCGGGCACTCGGCGGCAATGGAGGCGGCAAGCCGATCATCTCGCTGTGCCACCGGTGAGCCGGGGTATCTCTGATGCCCCGATGGGGCGTCTGCAAATAAACATCGATGATCCACCGGTGGAGCATCTCGCGAAACGTGCTCAGCAAAACGACGGCGTGCCGGCTGGGATCGTAGTCGTCGCGCTCCAAGATACTGCTGAATGTCGTCCCAGGGTTCCCATGCATCAGGTCGTGACACATCGTGCCTTGAAACCGTTCCAGCTTGCCCTTATACCAGGGCACGAGAACTTTCGCGTACTGTATATCGGCACCGATCTGCAAACACGCACGTTCGAAGTGGCTGGAATGGAACTCAGCCGGATTGTCGACGACAACCAGTTCCGGCACGCCATAGCACTCCCAGCGGTTCTTGATCCCCGGAAACTCGCGTTGGACATAAGTCTTCGGGAGAATCGCGTGTTTGAGGCACCTCATCACCGACAAACAGCTCGGCGGCTCGAACCCGGAATAGAAACCCATCGGGCACCGCGAATATTCGTCAAGCGCCGACGTGATCGTCGGCCGGCCGAGCGGCAACATGCTGTCGTCGTCCACGACGATGATGTCACTCGGCGTGTGGTCCATCGTTACCCGTTGAAGAGTGCGGGACGTGTCGGGGCCAGTGCCGGACACCCGGTATTCCATGTCGGCCCGGCGCTTGCCGTAGCGCGCCACCATGAGTTCGTACGGCGACTTGCGCTGGATCTCGCGGTATATCGTGCTGCGACCGGGCATCGAAAGCCGCTCAGTTTCTGGACGGAACTTGTTGGCATCGCTCAGTCGACGGACGATTTCCAAATGCACTTCAGGCACCCGCTTGCGCTCAGCCGTCATGTACAACTCCTGGATGACTTGATCGCTTATCGCCTTCACTTCTGGGGCCAGTCGGGTACCTGGCTTTCCCCGCTCGGCGTGCCTCAGGATGATCGCCCGAATGTCGCGACCGGCAGCCAACCATTTCCGATAGTCCCGGCAGACCGTCCGCCACCCCGGCGGCTTGTTGTCCTTAATCCGGTCCGCGACCGCTCGGGTGATGGGCTCAATCGTTGTGCGCGTTATGGAGATCGGCTGCTGCCGGTCAATCTCCTTCAAGTACTGGAGGCGATTCTTGGCCAGTTCGACAAGTTCTGAAGGATAGACAGAAAGGTCTCGATTGAGCTTTTCAGACAGCTTCCTTGTGGAACTGGCGCCCTCATCAACTGCCGCGACAAACGACAAATCGTTGGTGGCGAACTGATCGAGAAGACTGTTCTCATCAAAGGTACGCCATTCGCCCGTAGCCGTGTTCTGCAACTGCCAAGCACCTTCTGGTAGCCGTTGCACAATCAAGAACACGGCTGCGCCGATCCTCACATGATGCCCGGGCCTCAATGCATGCAGCGACATCTTGCCTCCTGAAACTCCGCTGGCGGAAATGGCCATACCTGCCGACCAATCGGTGATGTACTAATTCTGGAATCGAGGCCAAGCGGTTCCCACCAGTCGATGTGTAGTCTTCCATCGAGCACAAGACGAAGCATGTTTTGAACTGCCATCGGAGTTTCGCACAACGTGCGCAGTCGTAATTCCGGCGTCAAGGCAAACATTCGCCGGATTCCTTCCTTGTCCGCGGCCGGCACTTGCACGGAGCGGTACCGCAGGATGCGGGCGACATTAGCCATGCGGGGTTCGGCGCAAATCTCCGATTTCTTCCACACCCGGAAGCACAAACCGTGCTCCGCCAGTAGTTCCCGGATCAGGCCGAAGCGTGTTTGATTCTCCGGCAAATCGGCCTCGGCGTCTTCCTTGATTTCCACAATTTCCTGATGCTCACCCCAGGCAACCAAAACGTCCGGGGTGTAACGATGCTTTGTCCCTTCGTGATGGTATTCGAGGAAGAGCGGTTGCTCTTGCCACCCGTCCGAACGCGCCGTGGCCATCAAGACTTGGAATGCCTTAATTTCATTTTGGGACTCAGCGTGCCGCGACCGCCCGCCCAAAACGTCCGCCACTTTGCCCTGTACACCTGACTTCGACCGGCTCACTGGTTCACGAACGCGCCGCAGCCTATCGAGGCTGATGGGGGCGGAGCATTCCTCTGAAGCCGCTAGCGTCAATTTGCTGCGGCGCGGTCCTTCAATCAGTTGCTGGAGTTGCTGCCCCTGAGCGAGCGAAAGCACTTGCACTTCGTTCATCTTCGTGCATCCTCATCAAGGAGTGAGTAATCCTGTATAAGGAAGTATCATGAATCAGTGGCTGTGTCAACACCAAAAGGATGATACGATCCTTGTACAGGACACCGAAAGAAGCGCTATGGCTGACATCTACGACCAGATCGGCGGCAAGATTCGGGAGTTGAGGACCACTCTGAAGGGGAAAGGGATTAGCCAGGAGGACCTGGCGCGTGCAGTGAAAACCACGGCCAACACTGTATCTCGCTGGGAAACCGCCACCTACAAGCCGTCGATTGCCGACTTGGAGATGCTGGCTCGATTCTTTGGCGTACCGATAGCCGTGTTCTTTCCCGAGGCACGACCGGCGTCCCGAGCGAACGCGCTTATCAGCGCAACTGCCGACCTTGATGATCGGGATCTCGAAGAAGTGACTCTGTATGCCCGATTCAGAAGGGCACAGCGACCAAAACGGAAAGCGTGAAGTTACGCGACTTGTGCAGACAATGCCAGGGCGCCGTTATGTCATTAATCCTGACATTTTGTGTCACGTATTCTGGCACGAATGTCACTAATTCTGAAATCCTACAAGAGAGGTTCCAAACGACCGTGACCATCGAAACCATGGATAGAGAATTTCGCTAAGACAATCTTCGACTACCAGATCCCAGTCGAAAGTTCAGTATAGAAGAAGTCCGGATGGCTTTCTCGGCTACATACCCGGAAATCGCCACGGCGAGCGTGACGGGGCCGGAGGCTGTCGGCAACAAGCTGGTCTACTACTTTACGAAAGCGATCGAAATCCGGGGTGCATCCGCTTTTTTCGGCGGCGTTCCCTTTCAAGGCTTTTTTAAGAGACACCCCGGCGACATCTCACTGGTTATCCTCGACGAGCATGCCGGGCATGAGTGGCGCGGAAACCTATCCGGAACTCCGGAAGGTCCGGCCCGAGGTCAAGATTCTGGTTTCGAGCGGGTACAGCGAGCTAGAGACGATGAAAGCCTTCGCAGGGCCACGGGTTGCCGGTTTCATCGCGAAGCCCTACACCTCCCACGGGCTCGCGGAGAAGGTAAGGCTCGCAATGGCATAATGCCGCGCGTAGCGCGCCGGCGGCCGCCTTCCGTTACTGCGCATTGCCCCGACATACGCATGCCTTTCGAGCAGCGGGGCAAACCCCTCCAGGCACTCGGTCAAGGGCACTGACCCCCAACATAGACTTGGTCGGATCGGCACGCGACGAGTTCAGATCGATTCGTGTGCTCCGTTTGTGCTCCGTTTGATCCATGAAGAGAGCACAGAGTGAAAACGCGGTATTCTCAATCGCCAGAACGAGGTGCAAGGAAACGCAATGTTCTCTGTTTCCAATTTACTGTCATATTCCCAAGCTGGACGTCGCCGGTTCGAATCCGGTCTCCCGCTCCATATTTTCATTAACTTGCAAGGATTTCAAATACCCTCCAAACACTCCATTAAGCCGCAACCCCTTGATTTCATTGTCAGTTCGAGGCTGCGGTCCCGCTGAACACAGATCGCCGCAGTAACGTGGCCCAGGCAACGGCCGCATGCCCGCAAAACCCCACTCGCAAGTTGCCGATTCTTTTGCAGACGAATGGCGACGTCCAGCTTGACCCGGAAATACCTCCGCGAAACCATCGGCGCCCGCGAAAAGATCGACTGTTTTCTGGCCGGCCTGGGCGCTTGCGGCCTTCAGGTCGGCCATGCGCCGAATGTTGGGGAACCCCACGCCACGGCCGATCTCAATACCCACCGCCAACGCATCGCCAGTGAGCATCTTCACCGCCGCGCCGCGGTCCTGGAGCGCGGCGACGAGCTGCTTGGCGTCCGGTCGCGGCGGATCGTACAACGACACCAATCCGACCAAGGCTGGGGCACCCGTCTCGGGGCCGCGCGCCACCGCCAGCGTCCGGTAGCCCTTCGTGGCCGCCTCGCTAACGCGCGCCTCCAACGCTTCGATTGCCGGAGGCTGGAGTCCGCAGGCCTCCGCGATCGTACGCACGGCCCCTTTCATCGCGTGCAGCCGCTGCCCGTTCTGCTCGACGACCGCTTCGGTCCGCCGGGTTTCCGCATCGAACGGAGCGAAGGATATCGGCGTGACCTTGGGAAGGTTGTCGAAGATATGCCTATCCTTTGCCGCAGCCAGAAAGGCGAGGTCAATCGGATCCTGGTTGGCTTCCTGTGACGCGATTGCGCCGGTGAACAGCACGCCAGTTTCGGTCGCGTTTTCCAGCGGGATTACGCCGGTGACGGCGAGTTGGTTCATCGTGATCGTGCCGGTCTTGTCTACGCAGAGCATGTCCATAGTCGCGGCATCCTCCGCGGCGCTAAGGCGGGTGACCAGCACGCCGCGCTTGGCTAGCTCCTTCGATCCGATGGCCATGCTGATCGTGAACATGACGGGGAGGGCGACTGGCACTGCACTCATCAGCAGCACGAGCATGAGGGAAACCATCGCCAGGAGCGGCGTGCCGCGGATCAGCGACAGGATGACCACCACGCCCAGTAGCGCGCCGACGATGACGAAAAGCCAGCGGACGACCTGGCTCACCACCGCTTCGATGTGGAGCTTCGGCCGCGCCTGTTGTACGAGTTCAGTGGTGCGTCCAAAATAGGTCTTCGCGCCGGTTAGCACGACTACGCTGTTGCCCTCACCCCGGCGGACCACGGACCCCGACGAAAGCACTTCGCCGGGCTTCTTGTCCGCGTCCTTCGATTCGCCGGTGAGTGCCGATTGGTCCACGGTCAAGGCTCCCGTGAGGAGTCTTAGGTCCGCCGGGATGATGTCGCCGGGGCGCACGCGAACGATGTCGTCGGGGACTAGTTCCCGGGCTGGAATTACTTGCCAATTCGAATCGCGTAAGACACGCGCATTCACCTGCAATCGCCGCCGAAGTGCTTCAACGACGCCGGCGGCTCGGCGCTCCTGCATGAAGCTCAACAGGGCGTTGACAATCCGACCGGCCATGTTCACCCTGAGGCGCTCAGACAAATAGCGAGCGCTGACATGCCGGCAGAAGGGCTGCGCAGCAAGAGTTGGGACGAATTTGCAATGCCCGATGCACCCAAAATGCACTTTGTGTTCACGGTGTGCGATCGGGCCGCGAGCGAGGTGTGCCCGGTCTGGCCGGGACATCCACTGACGGCCCGGTGGGGAGTTCCGGACCCCGCGGCGATTGAAGGAACACAGAAACAGGTTGAACGCGCGTTTTTCGAAGCGTTCACAATTCTCGATCGAAGGATCACTCTCTTCCTTTGTTTGCCGCTGGCAACGCTGGAGCAAGAAGTCCTCCAAAGCGAGATTGATCGTATTGGCCGACAATAGGCGACCATTCTCCTGCGGGATAGGCAGACGCGAGTGACCGAGCCGCCTGTAATCGTCTGCGCGGATTTTGGGGGAGAGCCGTAGCGCCTGCAGTCAGCGCTAACCGGCGAACTGATAACCTTGGCCGCGGACCGTGACGAAATACTCGGGAAAACGCGGGTTTTCTTCGAGTTTCTGGCGCAGCCAAGCAATGTGCACGTCGACGGTGCGGGTTTCTGGCAGAGCGTGGTAGCCCCACACTTCTTGCAGGAGTTGCTCGCGCGAAATGACCTCCCCGCGGTGGGCGATCAGGTAGCGTACCAACTGAAACTCACGCGCGGAGAGATTGACTGGCCCCCCTGCGCGGCGGGCTTCCGCCTTGCGGAAGTCGATGCGCACATTGCCGAACTCACAAATATCGGGATGGGCGGACGACGGTGGCTCAGCGCGACGGAGGAGAGCGCCAATCCGCGCCACGAGTTCCAGCATGTCGAAGGGCTTGGTGAGATAGTCGTCGGCGCCGATTTCGAGACCGATCACTTTGTCAACCACCTGCGAGCGCGCCGTCAACATCAGGACGGGGGTACGGAGGCCGCCCTTGCGAATGGCGCGGCAGACATCCAATCCGCTCTTGCGCGGCAGCATGAGATCGAGGATGACAAGCTGATAGTTGCCGGCCAGAGCATCTCGAGCCCGGCTTGCCCATCGGCAGCCTGATCCACGGCGTTGTCTGCACGGTTCTGCTGGCCGCGACGATGGCGGCGCAGGGGCGCATGGGCGCCATGATGGGATCCACCCCGGATCCGGCGACCATGATCCCGCAGCACGTGGTTCGGTTGACGAGCCTGCTGACGCTGACGACGGCGCAACAGGCGCAGGCGACCACCATCTTCACGGCTGCCGCGACCTCAGCGCAGCCCATCCATACCAGCCTGACGGCGGCCCAACAGTCGATGCAAGCCGCGGTGAAGAGCAACAACACCGCCACCATCAAGACATATGCAACCACCATCGGCCAGCTAATGGGAGAGCTTGTGGAGGTGCATAGCAACGCCCAGGGCGCGTTCTACGCGATTCTGACCGCCGACCAGAAGACCAAGATGGACCAAACCGGCTCCGCCGGCGGACCTGGCTTCGGCATGATGGGAGGTGGCATGGGAGCCGGGATGATGGGAGCTGGCGGCCCACCGTGGATGCGTCACTAAACACGGTTTCCCGAGTCTGGCGGCGTGGCTTTCCGTGTGCTGTCACTCGTGGTGCTCAGACTACATCAACCACTCAGTCCCGAGCGCGCCTATCCGGCCTCCGTTCAACCGGTCAGGGCTTATCGAAGAACAGGTAGTACTGATAGGGCAGAATGTCGAGGCGCTTGGCGAGGGTAAAGCCGGCGCTCCGGAGCTCGGCAATGACCTCCTCCTCTGAGAGTTTCATCGAGGCGGGTGGCCCGATAGGCATGTCCTTCTTGTAGAACTCTATCGCCACAACGCGGCCACCCGGCTTCAACGCCTTAGCGAGCTTCGGATAGTACGCTGCGCGATTCTCGATGTGGTGCAGCACATCGCAGAAGAAGATGATATCGACCGAGCCCTCCGGGAGGTGCGGGTCGTCGGGCGTGGCCAGCACCGTCTTGAGGTTGGCCGGAGCGTCCTTTGCCGCAATATCCAGCAACTTCTGGTCGATATCAACCGCATAGACCTTTCCCGCGTGGTGGGTGAAACGGCGCGCGAAATAGCCTGTCCCGGCACCGATATCGGCGATGGTATCCGTCGGTTTGATATTCAGCGCCATCACGACGTCATGCGGTTTCTGCCATTCATCACGCGAAGGATCCTCCAGCACCTTCGCATACTCCTCTGAGGAAGGCGGGTGATGCTGATGGGGCACTTGCCCCATAGCCACCGCCGTAAAAGCGAACATCCACGTGTAGAGTTTCATAACCCCTCTCCTTTTGAAAATAGCGTCGCGCGTCATATCTGAAGCTATCGTCCCGGGGCCGAGCCCGGAGCAGATCCATTTGGCTCGGCGAACTGCTTACGGTCGCGCGGCAACCAAGGCGGCCCAGGCATTCCTTGCGACCGTATCCGCTGCTTCAGCGTTCCAAAGAACTGTTGTCGCTGGTCTGGCCGGAGAACGCTCTTGTCTTCCAATTGATGCTCGACACCGAACTGCTGCATCGATTGCTGCTGCACACGGATCTCGTCGAGTTTGGCCTGGATGGCCGTGCGGTCCGGCGGGTCGGCCGCTATCGCGTCGATGAAGCCAACGTGCAGATCGATGATCCTGTTCCCGACGCGGTCGATGTCGCCGATGAATCGATCCCGGCTGGACATCATGCGAGCTTGCTGATCATGGTCGAGGCGCATTTCCTCGTAGGCAAACGTCGGGTGTCTGGTCAGCATCTGATAGACGTACGAACCGACGAACGCCACATTGAGGCCGACCGAAAAGATGACGGCGAGTGTTCGAATGGAGCTTTTCATCGTGCTGTTTCCAGGTACGCGGAAGTGATCGGCGCTCCGGATGACAGCTCCACCCACGCCATCTCGCTCTGGGTTTGGTTGGAAGCGGCCGAGGCAGTCGAACCCAGCGCGAGACCAATCAGGCAGGCGATCGCCGCCGTGGCGCACGCAGCCGCACGCATACCAGCGGACCAACCCACCCAGAACTCGAACATGCCCCAGGCCCAGCGGGGCGCGACCGGTTGCTCACGAACCCGAGACATGATGGCGGTCGTAAGGTTTTCCGGAACCGGCGGAACCACTAGCCGGTCGAGGGTTGTAGAAAGCGCCTGAAGGGCGTTCAGTTCGTTGCGGCAACCGGAACACTCCTGGATGTGGTTTCGCACGGACGTCTGGTCAGCTGGCGGCAACTCGCAGTCCGCAAATCGGCCCAACTTCGCCCTCACTGCCCTACAATCGCTCATGTTTAACCTCCTCTGCTTTAACAAACGGACGCCAGCCGGAAATCCCCCGGCCCGCGCCCATCCGTACTTAATCTTATTCTTTTCGCTCAAACCGGCTGTCTGCTACTGCCCGGTCGGTGGTGGTTGAGTCCAGCCAGCCCGTGCGAACCGCTTCAAAGCAATCAAAGCGCGGCACGTAGGGCTTGATTTCGAGGAGTGGAGTCCCATCAAGAACATCAACACCCTTGATCTTCAACACGTTACGATTCGACGCACAGCAGACGGACCGACGAAAGGCCGAAAGCGTAGGGCCGCCACGGGGCGCGCGTCAAGAGCAATCCTCGAGGCCTTGCGTTGTGTCGAGGTAGAGTGTAACGAGCACCTGACCGTCCCATGTCGCTCGGTCGAGCCAGTACAGCTGGCAGAATCCCTCAAATCCTTCCAGGTCCTCAAGCCCTCCGGCGAATGCTTCGCACAGTTCCACGGCGCCTTCCGCACTCCCTGCCGCTGCCTTGGATCGGCGTACCGGTCGCTTCCCGGATTCCGGATGTTCCGGAGCGCCGCCCCATTTGTGGCGGAAATGTCTTTCTGCAAGCTCGTTGTCTCAATTCGCGTGGCCACTGCTGCGCTGCGGCGGAATCAACAGGAGCAGGCCGATGCTGCCGACGAGAGCGAAGGTTGCACCGTAATAGAACACCGCCGCATGGCCGATCCGATCCCAAAGCAGTCCGGCGACGACGCTGGCCACGAGTTGCAGCAAGCCCACGGTGGTGCTGTACCAGCCGACCCCGCTGGCGCGCAGATGCTCCGGCACGAAGTCCGATGCAAACGCCTTGCCGACGGCGCGGAATATCCCCTGAAACAATCCGTAGAAGACGAACAGCGCGGCGATGAGAAGGATGTTCTGCGTTAGGGCAAAGCCGAGATAGGCGATCAGGAAGACGATAAAAGAGGCAAGCAGGATGTTTTTCCTGCCCCACGTGTCGGAAAGAGACCCGGCCGGATAAGAGATCAGCGCGGCCACCAGATTGAACGCCGCATAAATCAGGATTGTCGTTTCCAAAGAGGCACCGATATCCTGTGTCCGCAGGATCAGAAACGCGTTGCTGGAGTTGCCGAGTCCGAACAAGGCGGTCACCAGCAGATATTTCCAGTAGCCTTTTGGAAACTGTCGTAGGCTGACATCGATTTTCGCCTTTGCGGTCACCGCCGTATGTTGCTCCTTCACCAGCAGGACCATGAAGACAGCCAGCAGGCCGGGGATAACCGCCAGATAGAAAATGCTGCGTATACCAACATGCAGCGCGTAGAGGAGGAAGACGGCCAGCAGCGGCCCGAGGAACGCGCCCGCATTGTCACCGACGCCTTCAAGCCCGAAGGCTCTGCCTCTGTCTTTCTCGTCCACTGAGGACGCGATGAGCGCATCACGCGGCGCGGAACGGGTGCCGGCGCCAAGCCGGTCGAGCAACCGTGCGCCGAACACGCCTTGCCAGACTGTGGAAAGCCCCATAAGCGGCTTGGCGACCGCAGCCATGAGATAGCCGGCCAGCGCGATGCCTTTCCGCTTTTGCAGCTTGTCTGACAGTGCGCCGGAAAAGCCCTGCACGATATTCTGCATGGCCTGAGCAAAACCGTCCACCAGGCCAACGATGCTGCCGCTTGCCTTCAGCGTCTGCGTAAGAAAAGCCGGCAACACCGGGTAGAGCATCTCCGTAGAGATATCAGAGAACAGGCTAGCCAAGGCGAGAAGGAACGTGTTCTTTGACAGGCCGCCAAAGTATCGCTGGATCGCTGAATTTGCCATGGCTCTTTCCGATCAAAGGACCAATGTCCAAGCTGACTAGGAGGCAGACGCGCGCGAAAAGACCTCCCGGCGTGGTGCTGAGTTTAAGGAGTTATGGCGATTCATAGCTCACTGCGTGCTACTTCGCCTTTGCAGCTACCTGTATTTGCGTGCCGTCTCTGATTTCATCAGTCGCCCGGCGGACCACCCTATCGCCAGGTTTCAGATTCCCGATCACTTCCACGAGATCTCCATCGGTCACGCCCTTTTTGACGTCGACCCATTCCGCCTTACCGCTCTGATCTCGGATCACGAATGTGCGCTCGGTCGTGGTGACCACGCTCGTCTTTGGCACGAAAAGCGCAGGCCGCGAGCGGCGCACCGGCCACTTCACGGTCGGATACATACCAGGCGCCAATGCACCGTCCCGATTCATGACATCCAATTCCACCGCCATGGTGCGAGTTTTTTGATCAAGGGCACGAGAAATGCGCGCGATTGTTCCTGAGTAGGTTCGTTCCGGCCAGGCGGGTACTTGGAACGGCACGCTTGCACCGTTTGTGATTCCGCTAACATCCTCCTCCGGGACCGGCACCACAAGCCGCAGATGAGACACCTGCTGGATCACCAGAAGGGCGACGTCGTTGCCCGGACCGACCAGAGCGCCCGGGTGGACCATCCGGTCCGTCACCACCCCTTCGAACGGCGCTGAGATTTTCAGGTAAGCCAGCAAGTCCCTGAGCGATCGAACTGCCGATTCCGCCGCCTTGCCCGCCTGTTGGCGAGAGTTCAGCAGGGCCTGGGCGGCATCAACCTGCTTTTCCGCTTGGATCAGTTCGTTGCCAGCGATCGCTCCGGGTGTTTCGGCAGCTTTCTTCAGCCCCTCGTATGTGCTCTGTGCCGCCGCGAGTTGGGCCGCGGCTTGCAGGCGATCAGCCTCAAACGCCTGCACCTTCGACTCGGCTTCGGCAATCTGCGCGCTCATCTCCGGAGCGCTCATTTCGGCCAGCAGATCTCCCTGCTTGACCATGCTGCCGCGGTCCACCAGAACGCGCTCCACGTAGCCCGGAACCCTGGCATGCAGGGAAACGGTCAGGAACGGCAGAAATTCGCCCGGCAGTTCGACCGTTCGGGATACCGGCTTGGATACCACCGGGACCAATTCCCCGGTCTGTGCCCGGCTAAGGGGGACCAGCAGTCCGAGGACTGAAATCGGGAAAAGCAAAGTTCTATTGCGCTTCATAGTATCGGCTCGCGGGGTCCATGGGATTGAGTGACGGAGAAGTTACCGACGCCCTTCCTTGCAGGATGGCGTAGATCGATGGAAGGATGGTCAGAGTGGCAAATGTGGATACGAGGAGACCACCGATGACGGCGCGCCCCAGCGGCGCCGATTGCGATCCGCCCTCGCCGAATCCGATCGCCATCGGCGCCATGCCGCAGATCATCGCAGCGGCGGTCATCAGGATCGCTCTCAATCGGCTGGTGGCGCCTTCGCGAGCCGCATCCATAACAGCCCTGTTCTCGTGCCGGAACCGCTCGGCAAACGTGATCAACAGAATGGAGTTCGCCACGGCAATGCCGATGGCCATGATCGCTCCCATAAAGGATTGAATGTTGAGGGTCGTGTGGGTCGCCAGCAGCATGAGCAGCACTCCGCAAAGCACTGCGGGAACGCTTAGGACGATCGCCAGTGCCAGCCGCATCGACTGGAAATTGGCGGAGAGCAGCAGGAAGATCGCCACGACGGCCAGCAGCAGGCCGATCCGCAGTCCGGAGATAGTCTGCTCCAACGGCGGGATCTCGCCCTTCATCACAATCTTCGCGCCCCGAGGTGGTGCCCCGGCGCCCGCCAGCGCCTGCTTCAGCTTGATCGCCGCTTCTCCCAGAGTGATGCCGTGAATATTTGCGGTAACGCTAATGATGTGTTGGCCGTTGAAGCGCTCAATCAGACCGGGCATGGTTCCCAGCTTCATCGACGCGATATTGTCGAGTTGCATCTCTGGACGGCCGATTGCCATCACTGGGAGACGTCCTATTTCGTCCACGCTTTGAATTTGATTCTGCGGCAGTTCGACCTGAATCTGAAATGCGTTGCCGGACGTCGGATCGCGCCAGTAGTTCGGCTCGGTGAATCGGGAAGAGGAAGTGGCGGGTACAACCGAGCGAACCACGTCCGCCATGGTCAGTCCGAATTGGCCGGCCCGTTCGCGGTTGATGTTGATGTCCAGCGTCGGGTAGTTGTACTCCTGAGCGAATTGCAGGTCGCGGACGAAGCTCAGTTTTGCTAATTGGGTTTGAATCTTCTGGGCGTATCCATAGTCGTCTGCAAGACTGGGCCCTTGAACCGCCACCTCGATGGGAGTGGGCGATCCAAAGCTCATCACCTGGGAAACGATGTCAGCTGCTTCAAACGAAACCTGGCAATCCGGCAACTCCCGCCGCAGGTCTCGTCTGATCCGCTCTCGCAGCGCTTCGCCTCGTGGAGTATCGGGTTTCAAAGCAACTTGTATGACCGCTTCCTGCGGTCCGCTCGTGAAGAGATGAATCAGGTCCACCGGATAGCTGGAGGGCACTACGCCCATGAAATCACTGGTGATCTGCACGTTGTCATTACCAGCGTCCTTTTTAATGACATCGAGCGCATGGAGCACAATGCGTTCGGTCTCCTCGATCCGGGTGCCGGCCGGCGCGCGCAGCCGTACGCGCAACAGCGGAGCGTTGGCATCTGGAAATAACTCGGTCCCCATGCGCGGCAGCAGCACGTAGAGGAGCCCGAACGCCGCCGCGAGGTAAACGAGTACCAGGGGCCAGCGAAACCGTAGGACCAGGCGCAGATAGCCTTCGTAGAACGAGCGAAGATGCCCGAAGATTCCCTCGTGCTCCTCGCCGCGATGGGCCTCGCGCATGAGCCAGGTGGAGAATACCGGCACTAGGCTGCTGGAGAGCAGGTAGGACGCGATCATCGAGAAGGCGACCGCCAACGACAAGGGCACGAAGAGTTGCCGGCTCACACCGACCATGAAGAAGGAAGGAACGAATACCGCGAGAATGCAAAACATCGACAGCAAGCGCGCCATCGCGGTCCGGCTGCATGCTTCAACAACCGCGCGAGCCCGCGAAACTCCCGGAAGCATTTGGCTATGAATGTTTTCGATCTCGACCGTAGCCTCATCCACCAGAACGCCGACGGCGAGCGCCAGCCCGCCCAGCGTCATGATGTTGATTGTCTGGCCGGTGGCCCACAGCAAGATCACCGCGCTCAACAAGGCGAACGGGATGTTCATGACGACGATCAACGCGCTGCGCCAGTCGCGGAGGAAGATCAAAACCATCAGGCCGGTCAGTGCCGCGCCGAGTAAGCCCTCGGTGATAAGCCCGCGAATAGAGTTGGTGACGAATGGCGACTGGTCGAATTGCAGGCTTACGTCCACATCGTCCGGCACGGCCTTTTTGAAATCCGGTATCGCCGCTTTGACCGCTTTGATGACGGCAAGCGTCGATGCGTCCGCGCGCTTGGTCACGGGGATATAGACAGTTCTCTTGCCGTCGACATGAGCGTAAGCCGTGATAACATCGGTGCCGCTCTCAATGGTTCCGATGTCTCTGAGGTAAATTGTTGTCCCGGAGACCGGCCGGATGGGCGAGTTCATCAGTTCCGAAAGGTTTCCCCCAAGGGCTGCGTTCGTTCTTGCAATGCGCTCGATCTTCCCGGTCCACATATTTCCAGAAGGCATCACCAGCGTGGCCTTACTAACCGCCGAGATCGCCTCCTGCGGCGAGATCTGATACTGCTTGAGCTTGCCGGGATCGAGTGTGATAACGATCGCCCTCTGGTTACCTCCGAATGGTGGCGGCGCGGAAACTCCGGGTAGCGTTGCAAACAGAGGCCGCACCCTGTTGAGCGCGAAATCCTGCAGCTCCCCTTGCGTGTGCGTTGTGCTGCTGAAAACCAGTTGGCCGACGGCCACGCTGCCTGCGTCAAATCGCGTGATGAAGGGGGGCACTGTCCCCGGCGGCATGAAGGCGCGGGCACGATTCACATAGCCGACCGTTTCAGCCGCCGCCTGCGCCATATCCGTGCCTTCCTTAAACACGAGCTTCATGAGGGCCGCGCCCTGAATGCTCTTGCTTTCGATGCGATCGATTCCCGTGATGTAGAGGAAGTGATACTCGTAATAGTAGGTGAGGTAACCCTCCATCTGGGCAGGATCCATGCCCCCGTACGGCTGAGCGACGTAGATGGCGGGGTCGCCCACCTTTGGGAAGATATCCACCGGCATTCGCTGAACTGCAAGAAAAGCAAAGAGTGCCAGGGCAATAAGGGCGACAACGACCGTAATTGGCCGGCTGAGAGCAGCGAAGACTAAACGCATTTTTCACCTGTTGAAATCATTGACTTGCCTCGGCAAGGAACGGCTGAAGGTCGCCTGCCGCGGTGGCGACGCCGAGTAATGCCCGCCAGACGCCGAGACGAGCCAGCGCATCATCGATTTCGGCTTGAGCGAGTAGCCGCTGGGCTTCAGCGACCTCATCGATATTCCCAAGGCCCGCCCGATAACGAGCGGTCGCCTGCTCGGTCGCGGCGCGCGCAGCGGCCACTTGAACAGGTGTGTTCGCCGCAACATTCCTGGCGCCTCCCAAGGTCGCGACCGCCACATTCCACCGCGCTTTCAAATCGGTCGCAATCTGTTGGTAACGGGCCGTCTCCGCTCGGATCGTGGCGGATTGTCCAACCTCCCTTGCCCGTATCGATGCACGGTCCATCACCGGAAAGGTCACGGTAAAGCCAAGAGCATAATCCTGAGTTGTCGGGGCGAGGCCGTTGAGCCCTCCCAGGTTAGTTCCGTTGACCTCAGCCCCTGTCCCGCGCGCGTAGGCCGCGCCTTGCAGGTAGAAGCGGGGAAAGTAGGACCGTTCGAGAATTCTGAGTTGCGCCCTCAACTGCTCAACTGCGGCATTCTGCTCCACCGAGAGCGGATTGGCGGCCGTGTCCAGCGGCTGCATAGCCGGTTGCGGCGGTAATTGAAGCAACTTTGGGGCAGAGGCCGTAATTTGTGCGGGTTCCAAGCCCACGAACTGGGAGAGATTCGCACGAGAAACGTCCACCGCCTGCTGAGCCTGAATCAGTTGCGTCCGCGCGGCAGCAAGCTCCGCCTGGGCTCGCGACGCATCTGCACCAGGGCGCAATTGGGAGTTCACGAGCGCACCGATTGTTCGGGAGAGCACCTCCGCACGGTCTACACCGGCCTGCGCCGCCCGGACCGTCTCTTGTGCCGCGATCAACGTCACGTACGCATCCGCCGCCGCCACCGTCACCTCGAATTGGGTACGTTTCAGAGCGGCCTCCTGCTGGGCTCGCGCCGCGGTGGAGGCCGTCACGCTTGCCTTCCGCAGACCGAAGTCGAATGGCTCCCAGGTGACCAGAGCTCCGATGGCACTCCCCCAGGCCGTTCCCAGGTTGTTTGTCCCGAGCACCGGCCCGGACATGGAGGGAATCGTGCCTTGAGGCAAAAGGAGACCGAAGACGTTATTCCTGGTTGCGCGATTCGCCTGCGCAAGCATGTCTATGCGGGGCAGGTAAGCTGTCCGCGCGAGTTGAATTCCCGCGGCGGCTGCGTTGATCTGTTCTTGGGACACACGGATCGAAGGATAGTTTCTCAACGCGCCCTCTACTGCCTGGCTGAGCGTCAAGCCGGGTGGCGGCGTAGCCTGTTGTGCCGGCAAGGCCATTACAACCGCGAACGTCGCTGAGAGCCATCTTGCCGCGCATGTGAATTTCGATCCTCGCTTAATCGGCACTTGACCTAATCACCTTCGATGAGTTCATGAAAAAGCTCCCGCACTTTGCTTTTCGATGCTGCTAGCGCTTTCCGGCCTAGCGGAGTGGCTCGGTAGACTCGCCGGAGCGACTTGCCGTTCCGCTGCTCGGTCGATCGCAGGTACCCCTTCTTTTCGAGGCCCTGAAGAAGCGGATACAGGCTCCCCGGACTGATGCGGTACCCATGACGCGCCAGCTCCTCGATCATTCCCAGACCGAAGATCGGGCCTTCCACGGCGTGGTGGAGCACATGGAGCCGGATCAGGCCCGAGTACAGATCGCGGTCGGCTACAGCGCCTAGCTGTTCTAACTTCGATTTCGACATCTGATTACGAATGGTGATATCATACGGACGAACAGCAGCGCTTGTCAAGTGCGGCCGCCGAATCTGCAGCCGCGGATGAAACGCCATGACGATGAATCAGAGGATGTTCGCTTCCACCGCACCCAAAGTGACAGTGCTCATCCGAGTCTTGGTCGGGTGGGTTTTTCTGTCCGAGGGGATTCAGAAATTCCTTTTTCCGGAGAGCCTCGGGGTGGGCCGCTTTGCGAAGATCGGGATACCGGATCCTTCGTTCAGTGCCCCCTTCGTAGGAGTTGTCGAAATTCGTTCGGAACGTTGATCATTGTGGGCTTTCTGACTCGCCTTTCCGCCGTTCCTCTTCTGATCGATATCTCCGTCGCAATTGCGACCACGAAGATTCCGATGCTGCTCGACAAGGGGTTCTGGGCGACGGCACACGAAGCTCGAAGCGATTTGTCCATGCTGCTCGGACTGCTGTTTGTGCTGATTGAGGGCGCAGGACCGTTGTCGATAGATTGGCGTCTGAGTCGAGGCTTGGACGAGCGAAGCAGCGACCACTGAACCCGCCATCAGCAGCTACATATGGACTACGGATTCAAGCTGTTGTTCAACGTGGTCTGACCATAGGCGCTCCAGCGGTCAATTTTCCGCGAGTGCATGGACGAGGTCCGGTTCGTAGTTTCCGGGGCGACAGTCGCGAGACTCAGTAGTAGTGCAGCGATGTAGGGCCGCAGTTTGGTGTTGGCATCAGGGCAAGTGAGCAGGATTAGCAGACTCATCTTAACAAACTTTTGAGAATTGCTTATCGGAGTTAGTTTACGATTATCGTTTATATACAATTTTCGCTGATCTGAGGCGAATAGGGCAGCGGACGGCCAAGTCGGTGACGTTATTGGCCAGTCTTGTCTCCATACCCCCGTGTGTTCACGGGCTGGTCGTTTGGAGAGACGTAGGTCTCAGCAAAAGACTCGTCAGGTGAGGTCACCGGCCAGCCGATCATGACAAGGAACACGTCGAGCACGAAGAGAGCGATGGCAACGTCATTAAAGAGGATCGCCTGGCGCAGATCCGGCCAGAGTTGATTGGCTGCCCAGAACACAAACGCAACGGCTAGCAGGATGGCTTTCACCACCTCTCGGAACGGAGGCCGGTGTGCAGTCTGATAGACGAGGTAGGCAACTGCGATCATCGCCAGCGGAAATGAGGCGAGAAAATCATGAGCTCTGGCGGGAAAGTACCTTGGGAAGGCATCCCATGTAAACAGCACTCCGATCGCTACAAGCGCGAAGACCCCGATGATCACCGGCGCGGCCCGGTGGATGCGATCAAGACGAACGTACATAGAGCAAGCCTAACGCGAATTGGCGCCCGCGTCCGGCGCCGAGTTCGAAGACCTCCGCGAGCTTCTAGGTGAGCTGCGTCGTGAAAAGTCCGCCCCTTATGAGCGCGACTGCCCTGCTGAACAGGATAGTCGCTCCACATCCTGCTGCCGCGCGATCCTATCCAAAGCTCGCCGCATGGCCCTTGCCGTCATCCTACCAACGCACCCACGAATTTCCCGAGGACCCTTTATGAAACAGGTGAAGTGAAGCGCGAAAACCTCCCGCGACGCCTCGGTTACCTGTAGGTCTGTAAGCGCTGCCGGAGGGTGTCGCGCGCCCGCTGGAGCAAAGAGTCGACCGCTTTCGCGGAAACGTCGAGAACACCGGCAATTTCGTCGTAGCTCATCCCGTCGTAATGCCGTAACGTGATCGCAAGACGCTGGTTCATGGGAAGATCGTCGAGACATTACCGAACGGCGTCACTCAGTTCGTTTTGGCCGACCAGAGCCTCCGGGTTGCGAGAGGAGTCCGGGAGGGAAGGCAGCGTATCCGTGTAGTCCGGACGCTTCTTCGCTTCCCAATCGAGGCAGAGTCGCGTGACAACCCGGTAGAGGTAAGTGCGGAACGTAGCGGTGGGCCGGTATCGGGAGGCGGCTCTGTAAATCTTCAGGAATGCGTCTTGAACGATGTCCTGGACTTCGGCGGCATCCCCCAGACAGCGCCAGGCGAGTGCCCAGGCCTTGGCCTGGTTCCGACACACGAGTTCCTCAAAGGCCGCGAGGTCGCCTTCCCGTGCGCGGATCGTCAGGGTCGTGTCGATATCATCGCCCGATGCCGAGCCTGCCGCGTGTTGCAAGCCTTCATCGTAACCCATGTACTTCGCCACTCTGCTGCCATGCGGATGCGGTGCGCCGGCGCAAGCCTGAAGGAGATTTCGACGTCCTACGCCATCGGAGTCTGGACACGACGAGGATCTACACGAAAGTAGACTTGCCAGGATTGGCAGCAGTGGCTGCTCTCTGGCCGGGAGGGCTGTCATGACACACGCGCCAACAATGGTTTCACTCGTCGAAGATTATCTCGCGGCCCGGCGGCAAATGGGTTTCGCCCTTGGAATCGCTGGTGGGCAATTGTTTGCCTTCGGACGCTTCGCCGACCAGGCCGGTCATTGCGGTCCGGTCACGTTGGATCTGGCGGTACGGTGGGCGCAGAGTTCGCGGCGCCACACGTCTTTGACCTGGGCGCGCCGGCTTGAAGTGCTGCGGCCCTTCGCCAAGTACCGCTCGCAGTTTGATGCGGGTACTGCGGTTTTGCCGACAACGTTTTTCGGCCCCGCTCATCGGCGGTTGGTTCCGCACATCTATACCGAGCAGGAGATCGTGGCGCTTCTGAAGGCGACAGACAACCTGCTGCCCGTAGGCGGACTGCGTCCGCTGACCTACCGTACTCTGTTCGGGCTGCTGGCGGCCGCGGGGTTGCGCATTTCGGAGGCGCTCCATCTCAAACCACAAGACGTGGATTTGGAGCATGGAGTACTAACAGTGCGCCAGACCAAGTTTCGCAAGTCTCGCCTGGTGCCGCTTGATTCCACAGTCGTCGCGGCCCTGGCACGTTACGCTGGGGCCCGGCACCGCAAACTCAGCGCTCAAACGGTCGACGCGTTCTTCGTTTCGGATCGCGGCAAACCGCTGGGTCCCCGTGTGAGGAGGGACTTCCTCATCTGTTTTTTCCCTCAAAGGCAACACCACACCAGCCAAACGTGACCGGTTTTGCCACGGTCGACTGTAAGCGTCAGAGGAAACCATCTGTTCCAGCAATGAGTTTAGTGATGAAGTAGGGGCATGAATGAAGAACAGGTGTGCGTAGTAGGGCGCCGGCGGAGCCGGCATGAGGTCGAGCAGGTGGTTGCGGAATTCGAGTCGAGCGGATTGAGCCGGATCGAGTTCTGCCGGGAGCGGGGACTGGCCTTGAGCACCCTCGGCCGCTACCGGAAACGGGGGAGGCAAGCGGCCGCTGCCGCCAATCCCTTGCTGGCCGTGGAGGTATCCGGCCGGGCACCGGCACCGCTCGGCGCGACGGGCAGCGCGTTGGCGGTGGTGCTGCGCGGTGGGCGGCGAATCGAAGTGGGGCGTGGGTTCGATAGGGGTGCACTGGAGCAGTTGGTGCGCGTGCTGGAGGGGGTCTGAGCATGTTCGTCTGGGGAGGAGCGACGCGGATCTACCTGGCTGCCGGGCCACGGACATGCGGAAGGGCTTCGAGGGCCTATATGGTATGGCGCGGGATCGCTTGCGATGCGATCCGCTGAGCGGACATGTCTTTCTGTTCGCCAATGCGCAACGCAATCGCCTGAAGCTGCTTTTCTGGGACGGGAGTGGGCTATGGGTCTGCGCCAAGCGTTTGGAGAAGGGACGCTTCCGCTGGCCTCAGACCACGGGCGAGGAAACGAAGGTCGTGCTCAGCCATGAGGAACTGGCGCTGTTGCTGGGCGGTATCGATCTGGCGGACACCCAGCGGCGGCAATGGTACCGGCACGACATGACTCCAGTTATAGAGGCACAAATATCCGCCTAAGTTACTTGTAAGTTATCTCACATCGGGTTATCTTAGTTGTTGCCTGACGTGACGAGTCCCCTTCCCATTCCGCTAACCGAATCCGAGCAGATCGTGCAGTTGCAGAAGAAACTTGTCTGGGCTGAACTGAAGATCCAGGTGCTGGAAGAGCGACTGCGCTTGGAGCGGATCAGGAAGTACGGACCCGGCGGCGAGAAACTTAACGATGCGCAACTCCAGTTGCTGGATCTGGAGCCCGGGGTGAGCAACGTCGAAGTCCAGGCGGAGAGCGGGCGCGAGCCGCTACCGTCGCCCGAGAAACAGCAAAAGAGACGCAAGCATCCGGGACGGCAGGAACTGCCCGCCGCGCGTGGAGCGAGTGATCGCTTGTACGCCCGAACAGTGTACCTGCAAGCATTGCGGCCAGGCAAAAGCGGTCATCGGCTACGACGTCAGCGAGCACTTGGATGTGGAGCCGGCACAGTACTTCGTGGTGGTGACCAAGCGCGAAAAGCGTGCTTGCAAGCGTTGCGAGGAAGGTGGCGTAGTCACCGCTCCGGCTCCAGCGCGGATCGTCGAAAAAGGTCTGGTGAGCGACCGCGTAGTGATCGACACGGTGATCGCAAAATATTGCGATCACCTCCCGCTGTATCGGCAAAGCGTCATGCTGGAGCGGGAGACGGGCCTCGAGATCGGCCGGGCCACACTGGACGGTTGGGTGATGACCGTTGGGCAACTGCTGATTCCGCTTACTGGCGCGATGCGCAGCGAGTTGCTGGGCGGCGGATATATCCAAGCGGATGAAACTCCGGTAGATGTACAGTTACACGATGGACGGGGGCAGAATCATCAGGCATATCTGTGGCAATACGGCCAGCCGGGAGGCGGAGTAGTGTTTGACTTCTGCCTGGGGTGCGGACGCGAAGGGCCGAAGGAGTTTTTGGGACAGTTCGAGGGAATTCTACAGACCGATGGCTATGTCGCGTACGAAAAGGTGGGCGGGCCGAAGTTGGTGCATGCTGGCTGTTGGGCGCATTATCTGGACACCGGGATTATCCAGAGCGAATGAAGAATCGACGCGCCCGCCGAGGCGGGAGTGGGGTGAGCGGAATGCTCACTCCAGATAAGTCGTCACAAACTTTCGAGGAACGCGAGCAGTTTCGGC
>Ga0182030_10004152_pt1 | contig 30842 bp, 29 predicted proteins | sample 812S3MmetaG_FD_121299 | JGI IMG/M metagenome (GOLD analysis project Ga0182030, IMG submission 121299) | Permafrost microbial communities from Stordalen Mire, Sweden - 812S3M metaG (Illumina Assembly) | ecosystem: Environmental > Terrestrial > Soil > Wetlands > Permafrost | place: Sweden...
ACCAGCCCGGCGCAGGCACCAACTCAACCACCAACTCAACCACCAACTCAACCACCAACTCAACCACCAACTCAACCACCAACTCAACCACCAACTCAACCACCAACTCGGCTCCACAGAGCGGCGCGATGGTTGATTCCAACCAGAAATTGGCCGACCAGTACGCGAACCTCTTCCGAGTCTTTATGAAACACGAAAAATCCATTAAAATGGTCACATTCTGGGGTGTGAATGACGCAATATGCTGGCGCGCCGATGGTCACCCGCTGCTTTTCGATGGCAACGACCGCCCCAAACCCGCCTTCGACGCCGTCATTCGCGTCGTCACCGGCAATCGACCAAAATCGCCCTAGCATCTGCTTCCTATCCAACCCTAGCCTCAATTGGGAGTAAGCGGCGCGTCAGTGCCGTCGCGCTTTCCTGCGACGAATGACGATTTGCCGTCCCCGGCAACATTACCCGTCTACGTTATCCTCTCCGCCCGGATATGCTATGCTCATCATGTGACCAACCAGGAAAAATCGAAGAGGGCGTTCCCCGATACCCTTTGTAGAAGGTGTATATTGATTTGACTAACTTCTTGTTTCTGTGTTCTAATGTTCGAACGTCGTCCCTTCCTCCCCGCAGAGAGAGACATGAGGACGCATCTGTCGGTTTCTGTCCTTGTGGCGTCAAGATAAATTCAGGTTCGACCCGATGATCCGGAGACTTCAAACCGGAAAGGGATTCCTCGATGAGAAAAAACGGTTTCTTGGCTTCAATACAGAGCTTTTTGTCCTTCAAGATTAGGTTCGATCCAATGGTGGCGAGAATCTCCTTTTTGGTTTTCGCATCGCCTTTGGCAAATCGGGACCGAGCGGTAAGGGCGAATTCAAACGTCTGCTCCGTCAATTTCCACCACTGTTCGGCCCGCTCTCCAGTGTCCCGGAGCAATTCTTCGATCTCGGCTTTTTCCTTGAGCAGGTCAACCCGCTGCCGCCCATATTCCTCGTCGGAAAGCAAGGTTCCATCGGCGTTGCCGGGTGAGGTTTTGAGCTTCACCAAGCCATCCATCCGTTTCAAGCAATCGCGGTACGCCTTCTGCCGGGCTTGCAGGTCGTCGTTTCGGGACTTCGCCTCCTTCTCGTGAAGCTCGCTCAGGTATATGAATGCCCACTTCTTGAAGCGCACTGAGATTTGGATGCGGGAAATATACTGGTCAATCTGGCCTTCCAAATCCGCGAGGGGAATCACTTTTTGGCTGCATTTGGGGTCCTGCTTCTTGGTGCAGTGGTAATAGGTGTAGCGGAGAAAGAGGGGATTCGGCATTTCTGCAATCGGCAAGTGGCAGCGCGGACACGCCTCGTACCGGCGATACGCGAACTTGAACCGGCAGCCTCCGCAGATGACCTGGTGCTTCTCCTCGGCGGTCACGGTGGAACCGCATTCGCCGCAACGGAGAAGGCCGGTGAAGGCAAATTCACAGTGGCTTCTTGGACGCGGATTGCCGTTCCGGCCGAGGAGCGTCTGCACGCGGTCATACTCAGCCGGCGTGACCATCGGCTCGTGGCGGCCTTCGTACCACTTGCCGCTGCCCTTTGGATACTCGAATGAGCCATAGTAGAAGGGTTTGGTGAAGATTTTGTATATGGCGCTCCGGCAAAGCGGTTTGCCGCCCAATTTCCGCATGGGCCTGGTACGGAGGCGCCACTCGGTGTTGGCAATCTCGAGGATTTTTGGAGGGGTGTAGAGGCCGGAGAGCATCAAATCCCACATGCGCCGGATCAACGGGAAGCGTTCCGGGTCCTTGAGGAGGGTGTTTAGGCCGGTCTGCTTGTTCGTATCGTTCAAATATCCAAGCGGGGCGATGCCGGGATACCAGCCGTTCTCGGTCTTCGTCTTGAGGCCCCGTTTCACGTTCTTGCTCAAATCATCGACATATTTCTGCGCCATGCCGAATTCGATATACATGAGGATGATGTTGTCATCCTCGCGGGCGTAGCTCTGGGCCGGCGTCACGACTTTAATGCCGTGCTGCTTGATGGCCCAGATGATCGAGCCGCCGTCCACCGGGTTGCGAGCCAGGCGGTCGAGCTTCCAGCAAATGATGCCGGCGATTTCGCCCCGGTAGAGGCGCTGCATCAAAGTAGGGGTCGGGCCATAGATTGGTGCATTTGTTATCCGACATCTCCGGTCTTTCTTTGAACCTCCTGATCAAATGCTTTGATTTGGCGACTTTGCGTTCAATTTCTTCCCTAACTTGCCGCGCCGGCTTGTCGAGCCGTAGCTCTGCGAAGGCTGAAGCTTGGCGAAGGCGGGGCCGTGCAAACCTGACTAAAATGGTAATGATTACGATGCCCCCCAACAGCGTTTTCTTGAGCCTTTTGCGCCTTTTTGCGGCAAATCTGCATAAATGCCTTTCCTTGAACCATTTACAACCAAATCGCTTCCATAAGTCATTGGCAATCAACGATTGTTGCAGTGTAGCGGGGTTCCTCGCTGTTTTCGGTGGAATGCCGCTCACAATTGGGGCGATTACCCGCGTTTCGCCCAATCCCAAAGGGATTGAATCTATCAGCCCTGGGTTGCGAGGAACGAGCTACCCAGGGGGCAAGACAGAGAAGTCCCAAACCCTGAAAGGGTTGCATCTCTTTCATAAGTCGTTGCAATGCAACCCTTTCAGGGTTGTGGTCTTTCTTGGGACAACCCAGCGTGGGCCCTCTCTGAATCGGGCCAACGCTGGGCTGAATGATACAATCCCTTTGGGTTTGAAGAACCGATCGTTTCAGCAAGTTCGAAGCCCCATTCCGTATTCCAGTGAAAACAGCGAGGAACCTGTAGCGGGTGTGCAGCGGTTTCTGCCCGGCGCAAGCAGGTGTAACGGCATGTAACGGTTACGTAACGGGTCGAAAATCGCCGTTTCTCATAGGTAATGTAACGGTGTAACGGGTGTAACGCCGGTTTCCCCCCGGCGCAAGCAAGTGTAACGGCATGTAACGGGTATGTAACGGGTCGAGAAGCGCTGTTTCTCATAGGTAATGTAACGGTGTAACGGGTGTGCCGCCGGTTTCCCCCCGGCGCATTGCAGTTGGAGGTCCGAATGGACGATGCCGAAGTGACCCACTAAGCGGGGGAATGCAGTTCGTAGGCGATCACCGCCAGCGCGCAGAGCGCGGCGGTCTCGCTGCGCAATATCAGCGGTCCCAAATCAATCGGGCGCGCGCCGGTCGCGCGAATGCGGTCCAGTTCTTCCGGCGTGAAGTCTCCTTCCGGCCCGATCCACGCCGCGACGGTTTGCGGACGCCGCCCGTGTTGCGCCTCGTATTCCTGGAACCAAAGCCGCGGATGCCGTCCATCGCCTTGAAGCGACCCAACCAGTGCAAGGTCGAAGGAGACGCCCCGTTCCAGCAGCGCGGGCAGGGTGGTCGGTTCCTCCACCTCCGGCAGCCACGGTTGCCCGCATTGTTTGATGGCTTCAACAGCCGCCTGCCGCCATTTCTCCGCCTTGTCCTTGACCCCGGCGTCGTCCAGGCGGATGGCAACCCGTTCGGTGAGAAGCGGCACGATGCGGGCCGCGCCGAGTTCGGCGGCCTTCTGAATGATTGACTCAAATATCTTTCCCTTCGGAACCGCTTGGATCAGGGTGATCCGGGCGGACGGCGCGGGCGCGGCGGTTTCGCTCGTCACTGCCAGCGTGACACGATGCCGGTCGCAATCGCGAACCTCGCACACGAATTGCCGCCCGGCGCCATCGAGAACGGTGGCCTGTTCGCCCGGCTTCATGCGCAGGACATCCCGGGCGTGATGCGCTTCGCGCCCGGTCAATTCGAGAAGCGGCGGGCGGCATTGCGCGGGCGGCAGGTGGAAGCGGTGCATCTTGACGTCCCGTCCCTCACCGGAAAAGGCGTTTGGCCCTGTCAAGAAATCCCTTGCTGATCGGGTGGACGTTTTCATCGCACACGCGGGCGAATTCCTCCAGCCTGGTTTTTTGCTCCGCGTTCAGACGCGTGGGCACTTCCACCTGAACGCGCGCCAGCAAATCTCCGTGACCGTACCCCTGGACATTCTTGACGCCGCGGCCTTTCATGCGAAACACCGCGCCGCTCTGGGTGCCGGGCGGTATCTTGACCGACACGGGCGCGCCCAGCGTGGGTATTTCGATCTCAGCCCCAAGAGCCGCCTGCGCAAAGCTGATGGGCACTTCGCAAATCAGGTCGTCGCCGTCCCGCTGAAAAATCTCGTGCGGCTGCACATGCAGGACTATGTGAAGGTCACCGGCCTGTCCGCCCTGGACTCCCGCCTCGCCGTTGCCCGCGGAACGCAGGCGCACACCGGTGTCCACGCCGGGGGGTATTTTGATGGTGATCTTGACGGAGCGTTCCCGGCGTCCGCTGCCGCCGCAGGTGCGGCACGGCCTGTCAACGACGCGCCCGCGTCCGCCGCAGCGGGGGCAGGTCTGCGCGATGCTGAAGATGCCGCGCGAGGTGATCACCTGGCCGCGGCCGTTGCAGGCGGGGCAGGTCTTGGCGGAGGAGCCTCTCTCCGCGCCGCCGCCGCCGCAAGCCTCGCAGGAGGACAGTTTGTTGAGCGAGATTTCCTTTTCGCACCCCTGCGCGGCTTCCAGAAAGGAAATCTCCATGTCATAGCGGAGGTCGTGCCCGTGCTGGCCGCCGCCAGAGGTTTCGGAGCCGCCCGTCCCGAACAAGTCCTCAAAGATACTGCCCCCACCAAAAACTTCTCGGAAAATCTCGCTGGGGTCATGGAAGCCGCCCGCGCCGGGCTGTCTGGCGCGCGGGCCGAAAGCGGCATGGCCGAAGCGGTCGTAGGCGGCGCGGGACTGGGGGTCGTTGAGGGCTTCGTAGGCCTCGCCCAGTTCCTTGAATTGTTCCTCGGAGGTCTTGTCGTGAGGATTGCGGTCGGGATGGTACTTAAGCGCCAGCTTCCGGTAGGCCTTCTTGATCTCATCGCTGTCGGCGTTGCGGTCCACGCCCAGGACCTCGTAATAATCGCGTTTGGCCATAAGGAGAATCAGGCGGCCGGCTTGCGGGCCACAATGACGCTGGCGGGGCGGATGAGACGGTTGTGAAACTTATAGCCCTTGCGGATTTGCTGGACGACGCGGCCTTCGGGGACTTCGGCGGTTTCCTGCTGGGAGACGGCTTCGTGGAAAGCGGGATCGAACATGTTGCCGGTTGCGTCAATTTCCTGCAGCCCGGCTTCGGCAATGGTGGACTTGAGCTGTTTGGAAACCATGAGGATGCCGTCGCAGAGCGACTGGTTGGCGGGGCCGGGCTTGACAGCCGCGAGGGCCATTTCAAAGGCGTCGAGCGTGGGGATCAGTTTCTTCAGGAGCGCCTCGTTGGCGAAAGTGACGGCCTCGACGCGTTCGCGGGCGGCGCGCTTCTTGTAGTTGTCCAAATCAGCCGCCTGCCGCAGGAAGCGGTCCCAGTTCTCGTCCGCCTTGGCGGCCCGTTCCTTGAGTTCCTCAATCTGCGCCGCCGTCAGCGCCACCGGCGCGGGCAACTCTTCCACCGCCGGTTTGGTCTCCTCCTTCACATCCGTTCCAGGTCGCGCTCCAGTTCCGCCGGAGCGCCCTTCTCCAGCCGCCGGTTTGGCAGTGTGTTTCGCATCCGCTTTCATATCTTTTTGCATGAATTCAAAGTGACAAATATTACAAGAGCCGCAACATAGCTGGCCGGGGTTTGGATTTCAAGGCTTTCAATCGCACGCATACCTTGTGCCAACTGCGAGGGAGTCCTTTTTTTTGAGAAATTTATTTTTGCCTGCCGCCTTGACGAAGCGGGCAGCCGTTCAGCATATTGCATCCTGAATTCAAACCGGTGAGACGAGCCTTTAAAAAGAATCGGATAAACCAAAAGGCGAACTCGGTCGCGAACCAGGCAGGACCTTTGGCAGGGACCGCCGCTTGCGAAAGCCCGGTTGTCCGGCCCGGCCGCCACTGCAAAACCAACGCCAACATGGCCAATGACAGTCCATCCCATGCCGCCGCCCAATCCGGGGTCTCTCCGGCGGGCGCTCAAGCCCGCGCCTCCGGCCAGCCCGCCCGCGTGGACCTTTCCGAAAAGGTCAAGGAACTCATTCGTCTGGCCCGCGAACAGGGCTATCTGACCTACAACGACATCAACGACGCCCTGCCCGATGTCGTCGTTTCCACCGAGGAACTCGATGAGCTTTACAGCAAATTGCGCAACCTCGAAGTCGAGATCGTGGACCAGGCCGAAGTGGACCGCATCAAGCAGCCGGACCCGGACGAAGACGAGGAAAAAATGCGGCTGGACATTTTGGACGACCCGGTTCGGATGTACCTCAAGCAAATGGGCCAGGTGCCTCTGTTGACCCGCGAGCAGGAGGTGGAGATTTCCAAACGCATCGAGGACGCGGAGAACGAAATCAAGCTCATCGTTTACAGTTTCGGCTTCGCAGGCAAGGAGCACATCGCCCTGGCCGAAAAATTGGTCTCCAAGCCGCCCAAGGAGCGCTTCGACCGCGTCATCGTGGACAACAAGATCGAAGGGCGCGAGCATCACCTGCACGAATTGCGCAAACTGCTCCGGGATGTCCGTGAGCTGGATCAGACGGTGAGCGACAAATACGCCGCCTCGCAACACGAGGTCCATCCGGGCCCCAACGACCTCAAATCGGCCCGCCAGTTCAAGGAACTCAACGGGAAACTCCAGCGCGCCTACAACAAGTTCTTTTTCAAACAAAAGGTCATCGAAGAGATGGCCCTGGTGGCGGACAATATCCACGACAAATTCCAGGCAAGCCTTCGCATCATGGCCGATTTTTCCGAGCCGAAGGATTCTCCCGCCCGCCAGCAGATCGTCCTGTCGGAACAGCGCAAGGTCCAGGAACTGGAGGAATTTGTGCGGATGCCCTGCCAGGAATACCTCAAGGCGTACGCGCAACTGCAATACTTCACCCTCAAGGCCGTCCAGGCCAAAACCGAAATGGTCGAGGCCAACCTGCGCCTGGTCATTTCCATCGCCAAGAAATACACCAACCGCGGCCTCTCCTTCCTGGACCTCATTCAGGAAGGCAATATGGGCCTGATGAAGGCGGTGGAGAAATTTGAATACCGCCGCGGCTATAAATTCTCCACCTACGCCACCTGGTGGATCCGCCAGGCCATCACCCGCTCCATCTCCGACCTGGCCCGCACCATCCGCATCCCCGTCCATATGATCGAGACCATCAACAAGCTCATGCGCGTGCAAAAGCAGTTGATACAGGACTTCGGACGCGAGCCGTCCCCGGACGAACTGGCCGACGAGCTGCAAATGCCCGTGGACCGCGTCCGCGCCGTGCTCAGGATGGCGCAGCAGCCCATTTCGCTGCAATCCCCCGTGGGCGAAGCGGAAGACACCAACTTCGGCGATTTCATCGAGGACAAGACCGCCGAAAACCCGTCGGAGCGGACGAGCTACAGCCTGCTCAAGGACAAACTCGGTGACGTGCTGGCCAGCTTGAACGAGCGGGAGCGGAAAGTCCTGGAGCTGCGTTTTGGTCTGGGCGACGGCTATTCGCGCACCTTGGAGGAAGTGGGCCGGCAATTCGAGGTCACCCGCGAGCGCATCCGCCAAATCGAAGCCAAAGCCCTGCGCAAGATGCGCCATCCCACGCGCATCCGCCAATTGACCGGCTTTCTCGAAACCGAGCAGCCGGCCTCCTGACATGGTCTTTCTACCCGTGGTGGAAAGGGAATTGCGGGTTGCCTCCCGCGGACGGGCCACATACCGGGTGCGTTTCTGGTCGGTGTTCGTCATGCTCGGCGTCTTTATCTACTTTCTGTGTGCCTCCGGCATAGACCAGACCAGAAACCAGTACTTTGGCATGGAGGCCATGTCGGTTCTGTTGATCCCCGCCTTCGTCCTTTCCCTCTTCATCGGCGTCATCGCCACGGCCGATTGCGTCAGTTCCGAGAAGCGGGAAGGCACTCTGGGCCTGCTCTTCCTGACCGATCTCAAAGGCTACGATGTCATCTGCGGAAAGCTGGCGGCCAACTCGCTCAACGCCCTGTATGGACTGGTGGCGATTCTGCCGGTGATGAGCCTGCCCGTGATGCTGGGCGGCGTCACGTTTGTTGAGTTTGTGAAACTGGCAATCTGCCTTCTCAGCACGATGATTCTCTCGCTTTCGGTGGGCATCTACGTTTCCACGTGCAGCCGCAGTGATCGCAAGGCCCTGTTCTTCACGGTGCTTATCCTCCTGGCCATTGCCATCCTGCCGTTTCTGATCACGGAGATTTTTGACGAAACCTATCAGTCCATTCCCGAAAACGAACTGTGGAAGTCATTCCTTTTCAGTCCGGCCTTCGGCGTCATCCAGACAATGACTACAACTATGGCCGCGACCTCGCCATTTCCTGATTTCTCCTATTGGCTTTCGATCCTGTGGCAATGGCTGCTGGCGGCGGCCTTGATCGCGGCGGCCAGCTCCCGCGTTCCCCACTCCTGGGAGGAAAGCGTGGCGAAGAAAAGCCGGCGCCCTTCCCGATTCAGCCTGGGCTTCCGCGTGAAGGCCCGATCCCCAAAAGGCCGCGCGTGGCTGGAGCGCAACCCCTTTCTCTGGCTCGCCCTCCAGGGTGAGGAATCCAGCCCGCGGAATGTCTGGCTGTTTGTGCTGGCCGTCCTGGCGATTTGGCTGTTTGCCGCAATCAAGTTGGGAATGAACGAGATGGCCGACCAGGGCGTGGTAACAATGGCGGCCTGGGTCTTTATGATGCCGCTCCAAATTTGGATCGTGGCGCAAGCCTCGCGCCGCTTTTCCGAAGACCGGAGCAATAACACGTTTGAAGCCCTGTTGTCCACGCCGCTGAACGCGCCCCAAATCGTCCAGGGACAATGGCTGGCGCTGATCAAACAATTCGCCGGCCCCATCGTGCTTGTGCTGGCTTGGGAATTGTTCATGGGGATCACCCCTCTCTCCTGGCGGGAGCATGACACGCGGACCTTTTGGTTGCAAATGGTGCATTTCGTGGCCGAAACGGCCGCGCTGGCCTGGGCTGGCATGTGGCTCGGCCTCAAATGCAAAGGCCGCATCCGCGCCATACTGGGCACCCTGTTCCTGGTGATGTTCGCGCCCTGGCTCGTGACGACGGTGATTATCGGCATGCTTGAGACGCTGGTGTTTCAGCCCGGCAGCGTGGCCATTGCATACCCGCAGAATGCATACCCGCAGAGTCAGATCGACTTCCAAAATTGTCTCGTGCTGATCGTCGCATCGGGCATTCCCCTGCTGATATATATCCTGATCGCGGTTTGGGCGAAGTCGCGTCTCTCGCGCAACTTCCGCCAAATGGCCGTCCGGCGATAGTCGGCAATCGCGGCGATTCATAAAAATGGCTTGATTAGGCTTGATTAGGCTTGATCCACATGTCGGGGGCTGGAGTGATAGAGTGATGGAGTGTTGGTGGCTAAATTTGACCAGCAACCTGGCCGATACTCCATCGTTCCACGACCCTGTTGGCTTGTTTGCAGGCTCCCGACTCATAAAAATGGCTTGATTAGGCTTGATTAGGCTTGATTGGGGACTGAACCGCGGATTCCCTGAACCGCAACCAAACCGGGATTTGCCGCAAAGAAACTCAAAGCGCAAACTGATTTGAACAGGAGCAAACAGAGAGAATCCCAATGGGTCGGGATTGCCTTCGTTTTCTCTTGTTTCAAAATTCTCCCCCAGCGAATGCGAGGGGAGAGCGCAGCTTGGGGGGGAAAGGCGGCAGGGCGGTTTGCTTGGCGCAAACCGTTCCCGGTCCAAAAGCGGGTCTCGCCTCCCGCAATTTAATGCCACTGCCCACATTCCATAGGAATAATAGAACTTTAGGCAGTTTTGTCAACAGCTAAACGCAATTCTCTAAGGATTTCTGTAAGGCCTTGAGCATCAATCACTTACGCATCATTATGTGAGCACCATTCAGGCCAGATAGTTTGTATCCGGGTGGGGGGCCACATCCAGTTCAAGGCATTGGGTCCGCCGAATTTGTCAGGCTTCATCTTCACTTGCTCTTCGGCTCCCATAATTCGATGCGGTTGCCTTCCGGGTCAGTAATCCACGCGAACCGTCCATAATCGCAATCCTCAACCTTTTCGACCGTCACTCCACTTTGGCGCAGCGCAATCAACATTCGCTCCAAATTGGCCACACGGTAGTTGATCATGAATGCCGGCCGGGCTGGCCCAAAGTAGTCCGTGTCATCCGGAAAAAGAGACCATACAGTGCGGCCAACCTCATCGGGGCGTTCATTTTCACGCCAGGCAAAATCAGCATGGCCATCCTCCGCGCAAATGCCGAGATGGTCCCGATACCAGGCAGACATCCGTGCAGGATCCCGGACTCTGAAGAAGATACCACCGATGCCGGTGACTTTTTCTGTATTATCGCTCATGCGGCAGCGGCGGTTGCTTTGGCCAGAGGCAACGCTGGATCATGCCAGACCAAAATTCAAGGCCGAGTTTGACCGGCTGCCAACTTGCCCTGGGTTGGAAAGCTGAAAATTGGCCGAAAATTGGGTGAAATTGGCTGTTGACTTCGCGGGGTTGTCTGTTAATCTCACCACTCCTTTGATGGTTTTATAGATGAAAACGTATTTGCCGAAAGTGAATTTGGATCAGCGCAAGTGGCACGTGATTGATGCCAATGGCGCGGTTCTGGGCCGTCTGGCGGCCCAAGTCGCCAACATCCTGCGCGGGAAGAATAAACCCGTTTATACCGCCCACATGGACGCGGGCGACTTTGTCGTCGTGATCAACGCGGAGAAAGTCCGCCTCACGGGCAAGAAGGAAACGGCGAAGGAATTCATGACGTATTCCGGCTGGAAAGGCGGCGAGAAATACACGTCGGTCGCCCAGGTTCGCGCCCGCCAGCCCGAGAAGCTCATTACCCACGCCGTGCGGGGCATGGTCCCGAAGAACCGGCTTGGGCGGGTGCTGATGACCAAACTTAAAGTCTATAAAGGCGCCACGCACCCGCACGCCGCACAGCAACCGTCCCCGCTCGCCCCCGCCAATTAGCGCTTAATCCTGCACCAAGTCTTAATCTTAACCACTCCTTCCCATCATGGCAGAGACCAAAGAATTCCTCGGCACCGGACGCCGCAAGACGGCCGTCGCCCGCATCCGGCTCGCCGCCGGCTCGGGCAAAATCCTGGTCAACGGACGTCCCTTCGAGAGTTATTTCGGGGTGGAGGCCTTCCGCACCGCAGCCACTCAACCTCTGGCGCTGACCGAATCCGCGGCCAAGTATGACATTCACGTGAAGGTGGAGGGCGGCGGCCCGGCAGGGCAGGCCGGGGCCATCCGGCATGGGATCGCACGCGCATTGCTGCGTGTGGACGCCGCGCTGCGGCCGGTCCTTAAGAAAGCCGGTTGTCTCACGCGCGATCCGCGCATGAGAGAGCGCAAGAAGTACGGCCAGCCCGGCGCGCGCAAACGCTTCCAATACAGCAAGCGTTAATCTTTGGCGGGCGTATGAACCCGGTGAAAGTCGGCATTGTGGGGGCGTCCGGTTATTCGGGCGAGGAGTTGGTGCGGCTGCTGTTGCGGCATCCCGGCGTGGAGCTGGCAGCGGTCACCTCGCGGCAATATGCCGGGCAAACCATCGCCCAGATTTTTCCCAAGTTCGCCAATTATCCCGGCGCCCAATCCCTGCGGTTCAGCGAACCGAAGGCGGAACTTCTGGCGCGTACGGCGCAGATCATTTTCCTCGCCCTGCCTCATGGGGTCGCGGCTGAATATGCGGCGCCGCTTCTGGATCTGGGCTGCCAGGTGATTGATTTGAGCGCGGATTTCAGGCTCAAGAGCCAGGCGACTTACCAGGAATACTACGGGCACAACCATCCCGCGCCGGAACTGCTCCAGAAGTCGGTCTATGGTTTGCCCGAAATCAACCGCGCGCTCATCCGGAAAGCGGCCTTGATCGCCTCGCCGGGGTGTTACCCGACCAGCATATTGCTGCCGCTTATCCCGCTGCTCCGGGCGGGGCTGGCCAACCCCGCCAACATCATTGCCTCCTCTCTCAGCGGGGTCAGCGGCGCGGGGCGCAAGGCGGAGATGGACTACCTTTTTGTGGAATGCAATGAAAGCGTCCGCGCGTACGGCGTGACGCGGCACCGGCACTTGTCGGAGATCGAGGAGCAATTGAGCGCCGCCGCCGGAAGCACGGTTGTCATCCAGTTCACTCCGCATTTGATCCCCGTCAACCGCGGCATCCTGACGACATTATACGTGACGCCGGGAAAGCCGTTTGCCGGCCCGGATGGAATGGAGACGCTGGCGGGCGAAATTGCCGCTTGTTACCGGGCGGCTTACGCGCAGGAGCCGTTCGTCCGCCTCCTGGATTCCAAATCACTGCCGGACACCAAGAACGTGACCGGCTCGAACGTGATCGAGATCGCCTGGCGGCTTGACCCGCGCACGGGCCGGCTGCTGGTGATCAGCGCGCTGGACAATCTGACCAAAGGGGCCAGCGGGCAGGCGGTGCAAAGCATGAACATCCTTTGCGGCTTCCCGGAAACCGCCGGGCTGGTTTAGGGGAGGCAGCATGGAATTGGCCGCGCAACTGGAAACCGTCCGCGGGCGCATCGAAGCCGCCTGCGCCCGCTCCGGCCGCGACCCGTCCAGCGTGACCCTCCTGGCCGTCAGCAAGAACCAGCCGCCCGAGATGATCCGCGCCGCCGCCGAAGCGGGTCTTTCACTTTTCGGGGAAAACCGGGTGCAGGAAGCCAGGTCCAAAATCAGCCAGTGCCCCGGTCCGCTGCGCTGGCATCTGATCGGCCATTTGCAGTCCAACAAGTGCCGCGACGCGGTTTCGCTTTTCGACATGATCCAAAGCGTGGACAGCCTGGCGCTGGCGGTGGAAATCAACAAATGGGCTGCGCACTTTGCCAAGACAATGCCGGTTTTGCTGGAGGCGAACATCGCCGGCGAATCCTCCAAGTTCGGCCTTTCGCCGGAACAACTCCTGGCGGTGCTGGCGCAAATCAACGCGCTGCCGCGGGTGGAAATCCACGGGCTGATGACCGTGGCGCCGTTCGCGCCGGACGCGGAAAAGGCGCGTCCCGTGTTCCGTCGGCTGCGCGAATTGAAGGCGGAATGCGAGAAGATTCTGGGCGCGCCGCTGGCGCAATTGAGCATGGGGATGAGCGGTGATTTTGAAGTGGCGGTTGAAGAAGGAGCGACTATCATACGCATCGGTTCCGCACTGTTTGGGCCGCGTCCGGCCGCCCGGCGCGGGGCCGAAAACGGCGTGGATTGAAAAATGGAATTGACAGTAGAGACATTCGAAGGCGAGATCACGGAGGCGTTGCGGGCCTACGACAAGTTTATTGTTTGTATTGACAAGACGCCGGACGAATGCCGCGCGAGCCTGGTGTCCCTGATGGAAAAGGCCATCAAGACCTACGCCACCCGCGGGCCGCATCTGCGTCATGGCATTGCGCTGGACCGCCAGCTCACGATCATCCTGAGCCAGACGGAGAACGAGCGGCCGTTGTGCGGCATCTACTTCAACCTCCATTCCCCTTACAAGAAAAAGCCGCTTCCCACGCAGGCGAAGAGCGAGGATTAGCCCCGGGCCTGAATTGGCACGGCGAGCGGCTCCGCCTGTAGCTGTGTGATTGACAGTTCGTTGACCTGGGCGGCGGCGGCGGCGGCGGTGAGGCCGTGTTTTTCGCGGAGCCAATCCACGGAACTGGCGTGTTCGATGAACTGGTCGGGCCAGCCGATGCGGGCGACCGGGGTGGAGATCCGCTTTTCGTGGAACAGTTCCAGCACGGCGGAGCCGTAGCCGCCCGTCAAAACATGGTCTTCAAATGTCACCACAACTTCCGCCGTCCTGCCGAAGAACTCGGTCACGCCGACATCGAGGGGCTTGGTGAAACGGGGGTTGATCACGGCGCAGTCCCAGCCTTCGGCGGCGAGCAGATCGGCCGTCTTGAGCGCCATGCCGTGCAGGTTGCCAAGACCGAAGAGCGCGACTTTGCGGCCGCCCTTGCCGGAGAAGTTGCGCGTCACCTCGGCCTTTCCGATTTCCAGAATGGCGGGTTGCTCCTTCATCGTCACGCCTTCGGCTTCGCCGCGCGGATAGCGGATGAAAACGGGATGTTTCTGGTGCGTCGCGGTGAACATCATGTCGGCCAGTTCGTCTTCGTCCTTGGGCGCCATGGCGATGATGTTGGGGACGCACCGCAAGAAGGCGATGTCGAACAGCCCGTGGTGGGTCGGCCCGTCGTTTGCGGAGAGGCCCGCGCGGTCCATGCAGAAGATGACCGGCAAATCCTGCAAGGCAACGTCGTGGATGATGCAGTCGTAGGCGCGTTGGAGGAAGGTGGAGTAAATGGCGCAGACAGGGTGAAAGCCCATGGTGGCCATGCCCGCGGCGAAAAGGACGGCGTGTTCCTCGGCGATGCCAACGTCGTAGCAGCGTTCGGGCATGGCTTTTTCCAGCGCCTTGAGGCCGGTGCCGGTGGGCATGGCAGCGGTGATGCCGACGATGGAATTGTCCTTCTGGCAGAGTTTGACCATGGTCTGGCCAAAGACCTCGTTCCAGGCGGGCGCCGCGCCGGGTTTGGCGGAGGGGGTTGCGCCAGTGAGCGGGTCATAAGGACCGAGGCCGTGGAATTTCTCGGGGAATTTAATGGCCGCATCGTATCCTTTGCCCTTGGTGGTGAGGACGTGGAGGACGACCGGCATGGAGCAATGCTTGGCGAATTCGAGGGAACTCAAGAGCATGGGGAGGTTGTGGCCGTCAATGGGTCCCAAATAGCGAAGGCCGAATTCCTCGAAGATCAGGCTGCTGCCGTGCCCGCCGCGTCCGTCGGTGCCCAGGCCGGGGATGTTCTGGCGCAAACCCGCCTCGGCCAGCGTGCCTTTGACCATCTCCTCGGCTTTGTGGCCGAGCTTGATGGCCAGCTCGCCTTTTGGGAGGAGTTTCAGCAGGCGCTCGAGTTCCTTTTGAAGCTGGTTGTAACGGGGATTGGTGATGAGCTTGTTAAGATGGGCGGAAATGGCGCCGACGTTTTTGGCGATGCTCCATTCGTTGTCGTTGAGGATGCCGATGAAGCGTTTGGTGGTGTGGGCGATGTTGTTCAGGGCTTCAAAGGAAATGCCGTTGGTCAGGGCGGCGTCGCCGAAAATGCAGACGATGTTCTCATCGGAGCCGCGTTGATCGCGGGCGGCGCACATGCCCAGAGCGGCGGAGAGGGCGGTGCCGGCGTGGCCGGCGCCATAGGAATCGTGTTCGCTTTCGGTGCGGAGCGAAAAGCCGTTCAGGCCGCCGGTGGTGCGGATGGTCTGAAAGCGGTTCTTCCGGCCCGTCAGCAGCTTGTGGACATAACTCTGGTGGCTGACATCCCAGACGAATTTGTCGTGCGGGGTGGAAAAGACGGTGTGGAGGGCGAGGGTCAACTCGACGACGCCCAGGTTCGGGCCGACATGGCCGCCGTTGACCGAGAGCTTGGTGATCAATTCGTGGCGGATTTCCTCCGCCAACTGCTGCAACTGCTCGAAGGTGAGTTTTTTGACATGGGAAGGATCATCCACCATGTCCAGGTAGCGACTTGTCATGGCGCCTCCAGGTTGGGAACGGATTTCAAGGACAATTCGCCTTTGCCGTTCTTCTCCAACTGTTGAATTTTGACTTCGGCCTCGTTCAATTTTTTCTGGCAAAGCTGCGCCAGGGCCGTTCCCTCCTGATAGCGCGCCAGCAGGGATTCCAGCGGGAGGTCCTGCGCCTCCATCGCCTCGGCGATGGCTTCGAGCCTTTTCAGAGCCTCTTCAAAAGGCAAGTTCAGAATGTCGTCACCGGCGCTATCGGCGCCTTTAGCTTTTGCCATGCTCCAAACGTAAGGGAAGGCCGCCCCGCCGTCCAGCCCGAACCTGAGACCCGTGGGCGGATTGTTTTGGGGAGCGCGGCGGTCCCGACCGGGGCGATCGGTGGGACGGCGAACGCATCGCAGGGGCGGCAGCGTTTGCTTGCGCGGGAACCGGGGCACGCCTGCGTCGAAGTGCGCTCCTGTAATCTCTACTGTTTTTATATGGATTAGCTCATTCATTGGCAATTCGGCGCATCAAGGCAGCCGCGAAAATAGCACGATTAGGCACGATTAGGCTTGATTGGGCTTGATTGGGCTGCCGGAATTGGGTGAGAACTTGAAGGATATGGTGGACCCGGTGGACGGATGGGTGGCTAAATTTGACCACTCCACCGATCTGATGGGATTTCCGTGGGGTGCCAACTGGCTTCATATAAAACTCTTTTCTTACCTTTATTGACCTTTATTGACCTTTATTGGGCTGTATTTGGGTAAAATTGTAACGTTGCAGGAGGCGGCCCGCCTTCGCAGGGCTTCGGCGCGGCAAGCCCGATTTCGCTTCGCTTGCGCATTTGCAAGGCGTCGGCGCGACGAGACGGCGCAGCAAGGTTGCGGATTGTGGATTGCCCATGACAGCAGGGCGGCACCTTTTTATCCGTGACTTTCTTCCCGGAAATCGAGTTTCGGCTCGATCCCGACCAGTCGGGACCCTGCCGTCATCTAATATTCCAAAGTCACTATTCATCATGGCGCAATCATAGCATGGCATTGGAAAAGACGTCTCCGTACGGTACGGACGATTTTTTGGTCGAAAAACGGGGTTCGGACCCCGGCTAAACCGTTGTGAATACGTGAGTTAAAGGGGGTGGGTACAGATTTTACACATGTACAGAAATGAAAATAGTTTGGTCGAAGGGGCGGTTTGCCTGCCGTTTGGGGTTGTCTGTTAGCCATATTGGGAGTTGACGAGGCGGGCGGGAAGGGACAGGCTGCACGCATGGCGCGAAAGCCCCGCCTCAAATGTTCTGGGGCCATCCATCAGGGGATTGGCCCGGTGACCGCCGGGAACGGGTGTTCCTGGATGAGGCTTACTATTGCTTGTTTGCCTCCAGGTGGATCGGCAAGGGGTTGGCGATGGGGGAGTGAGAATCGGCCAATCGGAATGCTCTCCATGAATACAACCCCACGAAATGATGACATGCCTGGAACCGGCCTGTCTGCCACGGATTTCGCGGATTTCACGGATGGAGACATAACCCCCAACCCTGGCTGGGGTTCTGCGGTAATGTCGAGGATCCCCAAGAAAGTGTCGAAAGGACACTTGCTTGATGGTGTTTTTATCCTCGTCAACCGATCTCCATTCCATTAAACTGAATCACAAATAAACATCGGATGGCCCTGTTCTCTTTTTGGCCACCAAAACTGCAAACAGAAAGACTAATATATGAGATTAAACCCTCACTTCACGGCGGCGATTACGGCAACCCTGTTATTGGGCCTCTGCGGATGTGCCAGCATTGTGAGTCACTCCACTTGGCCCGTGACATTTACCAGCAATCCAACAGGCGCGGAAATCACCATCACCGACTTTGCGGGCTTTGAGATACAGAAAGGCACAGCCCCGTTGACACTCAAACTAAAGTCCGGCAAAGGCTTCTTTCAGCCGGCTAACTACACAATTGAAGCTAAAATGGAGGGCTATTCAACCACCAAAGCCGGTCTCTATGCCGACATGAACGGTTGGTATATCGGAAACATTTTCATCGGCGGCGTGGTTGGTATGGTATTCGTTGATCCTGCTACGGGTGCCATGTGGAAGCTGCCTCGACAATACTGCATAAATCTGAGCAAGACCACCGCCGACAATTCAGACCACACACTCCAAATAATCTGCCTTGACAGCATTCCCACGGAATTACGGTCAAAATTGGTTGCGATCAAGTAATTACGGACACAATATGAGTGATGAAAATAGCAGCGAAGATTGGAAAAGCTATGTACCGTGGGTCGTCTTTGACTCAGATTCTAAACTGGAATGGCTCCTGCCACAACCATTGAGGTATTATGTCTGCAAGGACCCTGACGGCTCATGGTTCGTTTGTGATCGAGTCCAAGACTACCCTGTGGAGGGGACTCAGACGAAGACTAGAGGGAACACAATTCGCCGCTTTTATGAACTGTTCAATCGTGAAATCCCCATCGGAGTCGAGATACCACAAGCTGTGCGAGGTGTTTCCCATCACGGACATTCACATTAAAATCTGACGTGTTCCGAGATTCGAGGATAAAATGCAAATTTTCGGTGAAGGTCTCAGCCCTCACCACTGACACAAATTCACAAAAGGTTTCAGTGAGGACTGAAACCGGAAACATACTCGCGCACATGGATATTCATACCCTTTGCAGCAATTTTGACAAAAAAACATTCACTTACCTGCGAGGACCAGGTTATTGGCATACCCCAGAGCAGGCCGAGGAGTACAGCCTGAACGACCCTGCTCGCCCCGAGAGCTACCATTGGGAAGAACATGACATAAATGTTTCACAAGTTTTGAATAATAAGACTTTGGTAATCGAAATGGCCATGCCAGACAAGGAGAAAGGGTCTAACCAAGTCGAGACGATTCGAGTTTACTTGTGTTACAACTGGAAACTTAAAGTCGAGTATGTCCTTGTATCGTCGGTATTAACAACAACGTTTTCATCTTACACGCCGCAATACGGTAAGGACGACAACTATCGGCAGCACACCCGATGCGATCACGCATACCTGGCTTTCAGTGTTGAAGCATTCAAACGCCTGAGACCGGAATTGGCTGTTTGCTTAGAGTCATTGTGAAAATGAAGCTGCACACTATTTGGCGCAAGGGTTCCGTTGGCGCAAGGAGGGCAAGGTTATCAAGCCATGTCTGTGCGCTGTTTTGCTTCTCGCACTCCGATACTGGTGCAAAAAACCTCGGAAGCACACACGGAAACACGCACAAAGACGGTTTGACCGCTCGCATGCCTCCCGCACGATGCGACCATTTTTATTTTCCCCGCTTTCTCGGATCTCCACCCTGTAGTGGATGACACCGGAGATGGAAGCCTGCAAATACGGCATGACCGCGCCATAGTAATGGCATGAAAACGACGATTGAACTGGATTGCTCGAACCGGATCGTGCTTTCGCGGGAATTGCGACGGGCGGCCGCGATTCCCCGGATGCAAAGACTCCTGGCGTCCGCGACGCCGGGGCGGATCGTATTGGAAATGGAGTCCGTTGTTTCCGGGCGGATCATTAAGCGTGGCAAGCTCAAGGTCTGGACGGGTGCCGTAGCGGCCACGCCGATTGAGGAGGCTGTGGAGCAAACACGCCATTACAACCGATGCCATTAGATGGCCGTCTGGCAAGGATTGACATTGTTTGGCAAGGGGGATATTTTGAGGGGATGAAAGCGGTGACGATTAACATATCATTGAACGAGGAATTGGCGGACTTTGCCCGGTCGGATTCGAAGGCACATGCGTTTGCCTCGATGAGCGAATATATGCGGGACTTGATCCGCCAGCGGCGGCAGGAACAGATCAACAAGGATGTGGCGCTCCTGGAAAAGGCCATCGAGGGCGCGCCGCTGGGCGATCCGTCGGATGAGGAAATGGCGGAGATTTACGCGAGCATCAAGGAACGGCGGAAGAAAGGAAAATGAAGGTCGTCTTTGATGCGGGAGTCGTTTTCTCCGGCGCCGGTTGGCGCGGGGAAGCGCACCGTTGCTTGCAGGCCATGGCGCACCGGCAAGTCATCGCATACGCCACTTTGGAAACCATCCGGGAACTGCGGAATTTGATTCAAGATCGCGGCCAAAAGGCAATGTATCCGCCGGAAACCACTTTGAGCTGGTATTGCGACCAGGTGAAGTTGGTTGACCCGTCGCCGCTGGGCAAGCAACGAAGCCGGGACGCGAAGGATGATCCTTATTTGGCGTGCGCTTTGGCGGCGGAGGCGAAAATCATCGTGTCGCGCGATCAGGATTTGCTGGCGCTGGAAAAACCGTTTGGAATCCACATCCTCACGCCGCGCCTCTTGCTGGCCAGGCTGCCTGGGAGGGTTTGAGAAGCGTGGATGAGACGCGGTAGGCGAGGGCGCCGACCGGTACACGCGAGGGCGCGTGTGCTCCCCGGGAATCATCGCGCGGGCGCGTTAAGGGCTGAAAGAAACCAGTTCCGCCTCATTTGGCGGGGTGGGCAAAATTTTGCGGCGAACGCTAGTTCGCCGCTACGCCCCCGTCCCGCCTCACTTGCCGGGGTGGGAAAAATGGCCTTGTTCCAGGAAGGCCAGAATCTGGAGGGCCACATCGCCGCGCCACATGATCCAGGTGTGGCCGCCAGGCACTTCAAGGAAATCAGCCATGCCGTCCAATCGCGCGCTTTGGACGGAGACTTTGCCGTCGTTGGGGCCGGGGAACAGGCGGGAAAACCGGCGATAGAACGCACTGTCGGCGGCGATGACGCCGAGCGGGAACCGGGCCGGTCCCAATTGGTCGGACAATCCTTGCGGGCCGGTGCCGAGCTGGCAGCCAGCCGGGCCGAGTATCCAGCGGCCCAAGGCGCTTTGCTTGAGGCGGTCAGCCAGTTCGCTGCCATGATTGGGCGGGGCGAGCATGACGGCGCGGCCGAGGTTCGTCATTTCCTGCCGGGCCAAGTAGTCGCGCAGAACAATGCCGCCGAGTGAATGGGTGATAAAGTGAATGCGCCCGGCCTGACCGTGGGCGGCGACCGCCTTGTCGAGGTATTCATCCGCCAGTTGTTTGACTGTGAACCGGCGTGACGGATAGCGGAGGTTGACCACATCATAACCGGCGCGCTTCAGCGTCCATTCGAGGCGCATCATGCTCAGGGGAGTGCGGCCCAGTCCGTGAATCAAGATCACGCAATCGCGCAGGACGGCGGGCGCGCTGGGCGATTGCGCGGCGGAAACGGCTGGCAGGTTCGATGCTTTGGCCAGCAGCGCGCAGAGTGGGAAAGCCGCGACCAAAGAGCCAAGCCGCAATTGAAAAATTGTCATAGGGAATTTGTTATTTGTCATTTTTGGTTGAGGAGTTTTTCCAGGGCGCGAAGGTCCACCTTGCCGGTCCCGAGCTTGGGTATTTCGTGGACGAACTTGATTTCGCGCGGGACGCAGAGGTTGCTCAATCCCTTGGCTTTGATGGCGACGCGAACTTCGTCCAGGGTCAGCTTCGGGTCATTGGCGACGGCAACCAGGGACTCGCCGCGGTCGGGGTCGGGACGGGCCAGAACGGCGGCTTGGAAACGCAAGCCGTACTGCGGGAAAGCGCCTGCCAGGCTCTCTTCGACGGCGGTGAGGCTGACCATTTCGCCGCTGATTTTGGCGAAGCGTTTGAGGCGGCCGAGGATTTGCAGGAAGCCGTCTTCGTCCACGCTCGCGACGTCGCCGGTGTCGTACCAGCCGTTGCCGGCGAGAAATTTTGCATTAGCCTCGGGGTTGAGATAGCCGCGCATGATGTTGGGGCCGCGCACCCATAACCGGCCGCCCTGCTCCACGCCTTCGACCGGCTCGAACCGGTATTCGATGCCGGGCAGGAAGCGGCCGGCGGACCCGTAGCGCGGATGGATCGGAGTATTGACAGAGATGGTCGGGCTGCATTCGGTCGCGCCGTAGCCCTCCAAGATGCGCACCCCATACTGGCGCGCCCAGGTGTTGGCGGTGGTTTCCTGCAGTTTTTCCGCGGCGGCGATGAGAAGGCGCAAGGTGCGGAAATCGAAGGGATTTGCTTTGCGGGCGTAACCGTTGAGGAAGGTGTTGGTGCCGAAGGAAATGGTGCAATCCAGATTGTAGATCAGGGTCGGAATGACGCGGTAGTGGAGCGGGGATGGATGCAGGTAAACATAACAGCCGCGAATGAGCGGGAGGACGGTGCCGATGATGCCGAAGCTGTGGAAGAGGGGCAGGCAGTTGAAGAGGCGGTCGGCGTCCGTCACATCATAGACCGCGAGCAATTGGAGGACGTTGGCGATGATGTTGGCGTGGGTCAGCTCGACTCCCTTGGGCGTGCCTTCGGAGCCGCTGGTGAAAAGAACCAGGGCGACTTCGGATTGCGGATTGGTCGAAGTTCGACTTCCCATTGCGGATCGCGGATTGGGGCGCGCGGACCACGGCATCAGCGACACTCGAAGCAGGGCGGATAATTGTTGCCAGCGCGGGATTTTGGCGCGCACGTCTTCGAGATAGAGGAATTCTATTCCGGCGTCGCGCATGGGTTGGATGTTCAATTTGCCCCGTTCGAGAAATTGTTTGGAGGTGATGATCTGCTTGAGGCCGGCGAGTTGGGAGCAGGCGAGCATGGTGGGGATGCCAGTGGAGAAGTTGAGAATGGCCGGAACTTTTCCCACCCGCCACAGGCTGAGCAATGTGACCGGCATGGCCAGGGAAGTCGGGAGCATCACGCCAACGCGCGCGGGGGTTTCGCCCGGCCATTGGCGGCGCCATTGGCCGGCCAGCGCTTCCGCCCCGGCCAGCAGCCGACGGTAAGTCAATTTGCGATGCGTGAAATCCTCCATCACCATGAAGCCCGGATATTGCCGCGCGGTTCGGAGGATGGCGGCGAGGACGTTTTTGGGCGCGGCGCCCAGCTCGACGTCGAATTGCTGCCGGACCATGGCGTCGTAGAGCCAGCGGGTGAGCTTTTGGCGGGCGCGCGCGGTGCTCATGCCCGCCATTTGCGGCGGCGTCAGTGTGGCGCTGAAATGGGCGGTGACGCGCGCAAAGCATTTTTTCCGGTTCGGATTGGGTGAGAAGGGGAGCCGGTGCGCGCCGCGCAAATAGCAGGTGATGACTTTGGCCGGGGTCTTGAGGAGCAAGAAGCCTGTGCCTTCAAACAGCTTCATCAGGCTGCCGGTGCGGGAGAGACGGCCTTCGGGAAAGAGGACGAGTTTGCCGCCGGCCTGCAAGTGTTCCGCCATGCGTTTGACGGCATAAGGGGAATCGGTGTCCACCGGGAATGTCAGCCGGTTGATCATGATGAAATGGTGGACAAAGCTGACGTTGGCGGCCTGCTCGGAGACGACGAAGCGCCAGTCGCCGTCCAGGCAGGAGCCAATAAAAAGCCAGTCCACCCACGAGGTGTGGTTGGGCAGAAGCAGGAGCGGCCCCGGGCCGGTCAGCGCGGCGGTGTCAAACGCGCGGTAGCCGAACAACAGCCGCAAAATGAAACGGAGGATGAACTTCATGGCGTCGAGGGGGGATGGTGGTTTGTCAGTTTGTGCCAAAGGGTTTCGCCGGCCAGCCAGAGGACAAGCGCGGCGACCACCGCCACGGAGAGCCGGGCCAGCCAGCGATCCGGCGGCATCCGCCCGCGGGCCGGCAATGTCATTTCGCCGGCGAGCATCGCATTCTCGCCGGGAAATGGAGCCGAACTCAGTACGCGGCCGGTCCCGTCAATGATCTCCGAGAAGCCCGAACTGCACACCCGGAAGAGCGGCACAGCGTATTCCGCGGCCCGCACGGAAGCGACGCGCCCGTGGAGAAGATGCTGGGCTGCGCCCCAAACCTCCATGTCCATGGTGGGAATAATCAGGGCCTGCGCGCCCTGGCGGATCAACTCATCGGTGACGCGGCTGTAGCTGTCATCGTAGCAAATTGCCAGGCCGATCTTGCCCCACGGCGATTCCCAGATTTGTTGTGAACGGGCCGGGAGGCCGTCCTTGAAGAACTGCACCGGGACGCTTTTCGCCTGCCGAAAGACAATGTCGCCGTTTGTATCCACGACGAACGCGGTGTTGAAATAGTTCGTCAAAGACAGCACCGGATCTTCAGCGCCCAGCACCAGAAATTTCCGGTTCTTGCGGCACCAGACTTTGACAGTGTTCGGGATGGGTTCTGTAAAGGTGTATTCGCTGAGAACAAACAAGTCGGTGTCGGGAAATTTTGCGGCCGTTTCGTTCAAGGCGGAGATGACGGAGGGGGAACCGGATTGCTCCAATTGCACTCCCGCAACCCGCAGGGTCTTTTGCGGCGAACCGGTGTGAGCCGTGATGCAGGCTGGATACAGGATCGCTACCGTCAACAATACCAATCCGATCCAGCGCGCGCGGCCCCGCTGATGGGCCACGGCCGCCGCCGCCATGAACAAGAAGCCAATGCCATACACGCCGTACGCGGAGAGGTAATGCAGCGCGCTTGAATCGGAAAAGGCATAACCGGCATTCAGCCACGAGAAGCGGAGGTAATAAAGTTCGCTGCGGAAGAACTCCAGGCCGGTCCACAGAAAGGGTGCCAGGCAGGCCCATGCCACCGGTCCGAACCGGTGCTGGCAGGAGCGGGCAAGCATCACGAAAATGCCAAGCCAAAAAGAAAGCACATACCAAAGCGCAATCGCGCCGCCGCCAAAGATCGTCCAAAAGAACCGAAGGTGAGGCGCATAAACCGCCATGCCGATCCCCAAGCCGAAATAATAAGCCAGCCGCCTCGTGCGCAGCCGGGCCAGGGGGAACAGACAGAGGAAGAAAACAACCATCAAGAACTCGCAACTGGCAAACGTGTAAGCGAGATTAAACGAAACGATGGCGCCAGCGGCGCAGAGAAGCGCCTTCCCCAACTTAATTTCTTTGACAGGTGCTGATGGAGTCATGGTTGTTGATGATTCAGGAGAGATTAAGATTAGGATTAAGATTAGGAGCGCAAGGGACTGCTCTTAATCTTAATCCTAATCCTAATCCTAATCCTACTCTTAATCTCACTCTCATTTCTGCTTTCTGCTTTCTACTTTCTTATTTCCGGTTTGATCTGGGCGATGTTGGAGTCGAGGCGGGACAAGTCGGCCAGCAGGCGCTTGACGCGCGCGACAGGGAGGTTGTCCCACACCTGTTCGGCCAGACGGTGGTAGCCGGGGAGAATTTCTTCGAGCAACCGGCGCGCGGCGGGGGTCAAAACCACCCGGTAGGCGCGGCGGTCGCCGGGGGTGGCGCGGCGTTGGAGGAGGCCCCTCTGCTCCAGGCGGTCAATGAGGCCGGTGGCGTTGGAGCGGTGCATGATGAGCTGGCGGCTGATCTCGATCTGGCTCAGGCCGGCTTGCTCGCCGCTGAGGAGGTTAAGAACGTTGAACTGGCTGGGGCTGAGGTCCCAGCGGCCAAAGAAAAGGCGGCTGGCGTTCCAGAGGTTTTCCGCCGTGCGCAACAATTGCAGCAGGGCCGGGTAACGCGGGCCGGGCGCGCCGGATAACTTCTTCATGGGGCACTATTACCCCATGATTGTTGATATGTCAACAGATCTTCCGCGCGGTTAAACCGCCAAAAAACGCCGGACCATGCGCTACACGCGGTTGCAGCGGCGCCGCAGAACGGCCAACCCGCCAACACAAGCGCCCAGCAGGGGCAGTGTCCAGGCGGTATCCAGCGCCGGGGGATCGGTGGGATCGCCGGGCACGGTGACCGACGTGATGTCCGCGATCTGAGTGCGGCTGGTGTCCCACCCACCGACAGCGATGCCGAGTTGACTGACATTCCAATTCGCCAGAGTTGGATCGCCAGCGACGGGGATCATGGTCTCAACGCTGGTCCACGGCGCCCACAGAGTGGAGAAGGTCGTGCCGTTGAGCACGTCAACACTGGCGTCCACACTCGAATTGCCTGGCGCGCCCTGATTGAAGGGATTCGCGCCGGTTGTGTTGTCGCTGTAAGCGTTGGCGATGAGGATCTGGTTATGAGGGTCGTTGGGATCGGTCAGCAGGACATCCCAGTAGGCAAACTGATTGCCCGGTATCATGGAGGAAAGATTGAAACTCACATTGCCCGCCGCGCCCTGGGCGAGCAGGTAACTGAGAGTTCCGAGCGTAGCGCCGTCGTAACCGTTGTTGACAATGATCATCGCCGTGTCGTTGAACGTGGCCAGGCCGCCGCCTCCGACGTTGTCGGGGCTGCTGATCTGCCAATAGCCCGGGGAGCCGGAAACAAACGTAGCCGTGGCGCCCGAGCCGGGAGTCGCGGTTGACAAGCCCTGAAGCTCGTTGTTCGCGCTTGTAAATGTAACAGTCTGCGCGCCGATGCGCGGCGACAAGACCGCCACGGCGATTGCAATGGAGACAATAGTTGTAATCTTTGTGTTCATAAAGCCATCCTTGGTGGTGGTTTTTTGCTCGGTTACGACTATGCCATTATCCAACCGGAAGTGCAACAACAAAAGTAAACAAAATGAAATAAATTTCCAGTTTGCCAAAGGACGCCGGTTCTGGCATGTGTAATGCTTTTTATGAGATTTCTCAAATTTGTTGGCTTGGGTTTTGTCCTCATTTTGGCGGCTGCTCCCGGCACGCCCTGCCAGGCGGCCGCGGACGGCAACGTCGCCGGCACATGGCATTTCGCCGGCAGCGGCCAACTGGCCAACAACACCAATTTCGACAACGTCAAGAAGATACTGACCCTGGCCTCGAGTCGCAGTTTTGAGAATCTGGCCTTGACACGCTTTTCCGACTGGCTGGCCAAATCTCTCTTCTCGGCCACCAATGACCAGTCCGCCGCCGCGCTGCGACCGTTGCTCGATGACCTGCTCTCCGCCGAAACGATGTCCGCCCTGGGCGGCACACCGCAGGGGCCGCTCAATTTCGTTGTGGCCCTGCGCCTGGACAACGCGCGGACGCAGGCATGGCAGGCCGCGCTGCCCAAGGTCATCGGCGCAGCGGGCCAAAGTTTCAGAGCGCAGGATTTCATGGGACAGCGGTGGAAGCTGGCTGACGGCAGGTCGTTCTGGATCGTGAACGCCAAAGACTGGCTTCTCGCCGGCTGCGGCGATGACCTCGCCGGAGTGCAAACCAAATATCTCCAACAAATCAGCCAGAGCGGCCGGCCCGGCCCCGCCCTGAACAAAAGCTGGTTGGAAGCCGACATGGATTGGACACGGTTGGCCCGCTGGTGGCCGGACTTCCCGCGCGTCTTGAAAGCAGCCCGGACAGAAATCGCCTTCACCGCCGCGAACCAGTCCTTCATGATGAACGTGCGGGCGGTTTATCCGCAGCCGATTCCGTGGAAATTCGACCCGTGGCGCATCCCCACCAACACGATCCGCGACCCCTTGATCAGCTTTACCGCCGGCCAGGACATCGCCGCTTACATGAACCCCGCCGAACCCCTCTCCAAACTGGCGGATAACCCGCTGACCGGACAATTCTACACCTGGGGGCTGGGTCAAATGGTCCTTCAGAGTTATGCCGCCTGGCCGGTGGCAGACGCGACCAACTCCCTCCGTCGCATTGGCACGGAGGCGCCCGCAGCCTTCAACCCCGATTTGAAAAAACTGGCCGCCGGCGAATTGCGCTGGCAGCCCGAACACGACACGCTCCTCTGGGGAAACCTCAGTGCCATTATGGCCCCCACTTTGCAAGTGGCGCCCGAAACCAACGGGCAGTATCTCCTGGTCTCCTTCTTTCCGCTCATTACGAATGGCAAGCCCGCGCCGGACGATCTGTTCCAGCAAATCCGCGGCCGGACCAACTTGGTCTATTACGATTGGGAAGGAACCGGCGAGCGCCTGATGCCGTGGCAGATGCTCAGTGCCATCCTGCCAATTTTGCCCCTGACTTCCACGTCGCCGGTTTCCACCAACATTACCCCCGGGGTGCAGCGCATGCGGTCGGCGCTTGTCACTGAGGAGGATTGGTTCAGCGGCGTCAAAACCAACACCCTGAACGGAAACACGATTACCGAAATCACCCGCACCGCGCCTGACGAATTGACGATTGTGCGCAAATCGCCTTTCGTGCTCACCTCCGTGGAATTCATCCTTCTCTCCCATTGGCTCAGCGGCATGGACCGGCCGCCGGTCAACCTCAGCCTTCTTCCGCCGCCGGCCAAAGTCACCGGGCCGGGAGTCAGCCCACCCAGACCCTGATTCATCCCATGCTCAAACTCGGGGTCAATATTGATCACGTTGCCACCTTGCGCGAAGCCCGCTATCGCGGCCGCGACCGCGGCGAACCCGACCCCATCGAAGCGGCCCTGATCGCCCAAGCCGCCGGCGCCCATGGCATCACCGCCCACTTGCGCGAAGACCGCAGGCACATTCAGGACCGCGACATTCTCAAACTTCGCCAGGTTGTCAAAGTCCGCCTCAACCTGGAAATGGCCAACGCCCCGGAAATCGTGGACATCGCTTTGCGCCTCAAGCCCGACGTTGTTTGCCTGGTCCCCGAACGCCGCGCCGAATTGACCACCGAAGGCGGCCTGGACGTCGCGGCCCAATGGCCCGCCCTCGCCGACACCCGCCGGAAAATGAACGATGCGGGCATCGAAGTCAGCCTCTTCATCTCCCCCCTCCCGGCGCAAGTGGAAGCCGCCGCCCGCGTCGGCGCTCAGTTCATCGAACTGAACACCGGCGCTTTCGCCGAACATTTCCATCGCAAGCACGAGCGCGCCCGCGATCTCGAATCCCTCGCCGCCGCCGCCGACCAGGCCCACGCCCTGGGCCTGCGCGTCAACGCCGGCCACGGCCTCACCTACCAGAACCTCCCCGTCCTTCTCGCCACGCCCCATCTGGTGGAACTGAACATCGGCCACAGCATCATTAGCCGCGCCCTGGTTGTCGGATTGACCACAGCCGTGCGCGAAATGCTCCTCATCATGGGCGGCGCTTCGTCCGCGCCCCCTCAACCCTGACCCCCCGTGATCCTGGGCATCGGCATAGACCTCATCGAAGTGGAGCGCATTGAAAACTCCCGCCAGAAGTATGGCGAACGGTTCCTCAACCGCATTCTCCTTCCCGCCGAGGCCTCCTACTGTCTCTCCCACAAATTCCCCGGCCCGCATCTGGCCGCGCGATTTGCCGCCAAGGAAGCCATCTCCAAAGCCTTCGGCACCGGCATAGGCGCGCAACTCAGCTGGCTCGACATGGAAATTGCCCGCAAAGAAACCGGCGAACCCTTCGTCATCCTCCACGGCAAGGCTTTGGAACTCCTCGCCCGGCGCGGCGCGCGTTCCATCCACATCACGTTAAGTCACACCCAAAAACACGCCACCGCCCTGGCCATCCTCGAAGGATGACACGCCCCGGTCGCACCCCAATCATTATTCACTCTTGTAGATGTGTCATTTGCGTGGACATCCCCGCTCCCGCCGTGTTTACAGCGGTTTCGGGTGAAAGCGGAAAGCGTCACCCATTGTTATCTTTATACTTTATGCGGACCGGGCGAAAGACCTTCCAACAATCACACGGGAACACCGAAATTGCCGAGGAGGTTTCTTTGCGAGCGGCGGAAAAGCGCGTGAAAGGACACCAAATGCCAACGCATCGCTCCGTTTTCCAGAGAAAAACCATGAGCGGACTGCAAAAGGACTTGCATATCTGTGGAGCAGTAAGAGCATCATGCAAAAGGCTCACGCTGTTCGTGGGCAAGAATCCAAATGGGAAATCCCAATTTAAATCTAACGATTTGACTAAGATCTACCTCATTCTCTCCTTTGCCATGATGGAATGCGCGGTGCTGGCACAATCCTGGACGAACGTTTACCCCGGTCCTGCTCCTGGCGGCATTCCAGGGCCCTTCATGGTTCTGGATCAGAGAGGTAATGCCTACATTACAGGAAACGTGACAAATGCCGACACCTCTCTCGGCTACGTGACGATAGGATATTCCAGCAATGGGCAGCCGCTCTGGACGAACCTCTTTCGTGGCCCTGGTTATTCTTACATGTCCTCCAAGGGGATTGCTCTGGGCTCTAATGCCACGGTTTACGTGACGGGCGGAGCGGCGGATACTAACAATGAAATCCAGTATGCAACCCTCGCGTATTCAGCCAACGGTGCGTGTTTATGGACAAACTGGTACCAAGGCGCTGGGACAGGCGGTGCTTCGGGCGTGGGTGTCGCCGTCGGGTTGAACGGGGTCATTTATGTGACTGGTAACGACGGCAACTATGCTACCATTGCCTATTCCAACAACGGCACCGCACTATGGACGAACCGCTATGGGGCGACGGGAAATAATATTGCCTGCTCCATCGCCGTCGCTCCAAACGGCAATGTCTATGTCACAGGTTCCTCGGCTGAAGCCGACGCCGACTTTCAATTTGCCACTATTGCCTATTCGAGTGGCGGCGCACCACTCTGGACCAATTGTTACGCTGGGCCGCAGGATTCTGAACAAACCGCCCGCGGTTTGGCGGTGGACAGCGGGAACAATGTCTATGTCACTGGACTTTATGCGACAGTGGCATACGCCAGTGATGGAACGCCCCTGTGGACTAACGAATACGATGGATGGGCCAGCGCCATCGCCGTTGATGCTTCGTCAAATTGCTATGTGACCGGCAGCACGACGGACTCGGAGGGCCTGTGGGACTATGAAACCATCAAATACTCCCATGCGGGAGTTCCATTATGGACAAACTTCGTCGCCGGGTCGGCGACGTTCGGCAACATGGCCAACGCGATTGCGGTTGATGGCAGCGGCGATGTCTACGTAACCGGCGAGGCGGGAACAGCCAACGAAGGCGGCGATTACCTAACGGTTGCATATTCGACGGATGGTGTTCCGCTGTGGACAAACCGATTCAATGGTGTCGGCAATTACAACGACATCCCATCCTCCATCGCCTTGGACGTCGTGGGCGATATTTACGTAACCGGTGAATCGGATGGGGGCGGGGTTTTTCAACACACAACAATTAAATTCATCCCGCCACCTGCACTCGTCGCTGGCGATAAACAATTCGGGTTCGCCGGCAGCCAGTTTGGTTTTGATCTATATGGACGCATTGGTTCCAGCGTTGTCATCGAGTCAAGCTCCGACCTCCAAAACTGGTCTCCCTTGGCGACCAACGCACTTGCCCACAACCTTGTTCATTTCATTGACCTACAACCACCCGTCACTGGACCACGGTTTTACCGGAGCTTCATTTCGGTCCATTAGAGTGAAATGGTGAGTCCTAGCAGCCTGTCGGACTTAGGGCGAAGATTTTTTCTGAAAATCTGAACGCGGAAGGGCGACGCCGTGTCAGTCATGTATGGCTGCACGCTTCGTCAACATTGATTACGACACCCCGCTCA
>Ga0182030_10004153_pt1 | contig 30831 bp, 25 predicted proteins | sample 812S3MmetaG_FD_121299 | JGI IMG/M metagenome (GOLD analysis project Ga0182030, IMG submission 121299) | Permafrost microbial communities from Stordalen Mire, Sweden - 812S3M metaG (Illumina Assembly) | ecosystem: Environmental > Terrestrial > Soil > Wetlands > Permafrost | place: Sweden...
TAGGTGATAGTGTGGGCTTAGCGTGGATCGGAATTGAATTCTCAAATCTAGTCAATGGCCGGCGGGACTTCGGCTGCCGCACTGGCGCTTGTCATATGCCACACTTGGTCCCTTGCTCTGATCAATTGTCCGCTCAGACTTTCATACTGCCAAAATCGCGGGCGATCCGTGCGGCCACGATGTCGCGGAGCGGCTTCTCTATTGTTGTCTCGGCTAGCCGTTGGGACAGCGTCGTCTGATCGGTAAGCCCATGCTTGGCCAGCGCGCGCGTGAAGAGCAAGTCCTTCTCACGACCAGCAACATATTTTGAAATAGCGAGATCATTCACCTCGAGACACAGTCCGGTTACACCCGACGTGTTCGGGTTACTGATTGCCACCAGGCGCTTTTGCCATCCCGCCGGCAAGGTGGCGGTCCTCTCGGAAACCCCTTGAGCGTAATAGCCAAATGACTCATGAAAGCGCGAGCCTTCCCCAATGCTACCGTCAACAAGATCGGCGCGCTCTGGTCGATTAAGGGGAAAGACGTCCGCCTCCATAGAGGCGAGCAGTACTACAGGCGCGTTTGGAAATTGCCCTAAGACTGACTGGCTACCGATGACGACGATCTCCTTGTCATCAGCGATCGATCCGGCCGCCCGCAGCAGGTGCTCAAGTTCGGAACGCGTCATAGATTCGTTTGCGCTCTTGGTTGCTCAGCGCACCTGCAAAAGGCGACGACTGACGCAGGCGCGCGCCCCGCTCGCTTGGCTCGCAAATTATCGCGGCAATCTCGGCCTGCGGACGCTTGAGAATACCTCGCCACTCATCCATCCATGCGGGCGCGCTGCCCTCACGGCGCCTTCGCCAGCGCCCAAGGTTTTGTTGCGCGTGAGCGATCAGCGCCGGATTGGCCTGGATCTTCTCCGCAATCACCGTGTGCATGACTAGGCTGCGTGCCTCGGCGAGACGATGTGAGGAGTAAGGCGCCACAACTTCCGTTGCGGTTTCCTGCCAGCTCACCACAGCTCTGAGCCCAGCCGCTTTGCGGCGAGCCCGAAGGCGACGCATACGCTCAGCCGCCGGCAGCGCTCGGCCGGTCGACGGGCGTCCCCTGAGATTCGAAGGCTTCGATGGCTTTAGGATCATTATTTATTGTAATGCGTGACGATAAAGGTATCAAATTGTCTCGGATCGCGTCTGCCCATTCGAGGCGGTCACGCTCCTCTGTCCAAGAACTGTTTAATCATCAATAGGTTATGCGCTTTCCGGCGATTAGGGATACTTATCGTGATGCCAGGTCGATTATAGATTCTTGTAAGCTGTGCCGTTACACTATACACTGTTACGTGATCAAAACTTGGCAACATGCAGGGCTTCGGGCGTTCTTTGAAACCGGCTCGAAGGCTGGCATCCAGCCTGCCCATGCAAGCAAGCTAACGAAGCTACTTACGGCGTTGAACGTTGCCTCAAGGCCGCACGACATGGGAGTGCCGGCCTGGAGATTGCATCCACTCAAGGGAGATCGCGCCGGTCATTGGTCGGTCGATGTGAACGGCAACTATCGCATCACCTTCAAATTCGAAGGTCCCGATGTAATTTTGGTGGACTACCTGGACACGCACTAAATTCGGTTTAGAGGAGAAGTTTAACCATGGCCCAGATGCACAATCCTGCCCATCCCGGAGCAGTTCTGGCTGATTGGCTTGACGGTATCACTGTCACCGAGGCGGCCGACAAACTCGGCGTTACTCGACCGGCGCTATCGCGCTTGCTCAACAAGCAGGCGGGTATTAGCCCGGAGATGGATCTGAGACTTTCCAAGGCGCTCGGCACCACGCCGGGCTTGTGGCACGCCATGCAGTCTCAATATGACATGTGGCAAGCGCAGCGGCACTTTAAAGCCGGTAAGGTAAAGCGGATCATCGCAACCAAGCTTGTCGATGTCGAGCCACACAATATTGCGCACGTCGTACGCATGTGAGGACTGCTTCAGCTCGGGGCCCCTAGCGACGGCTGGAAGCGTCCAATAGACGCTCAAGATTACGAGCTGGATTCGAGAAAGCGCTCGCATATCGTTAGTCGATTTGCCAACTTCATTACATTCCGCAGTCGCGAGAATGTGGGCTTATCGCGAGTACCCCCCCCTCCCCCCGAATGAAATCAATGCCCATCGAAATGCAGCTGCCTCGCGGGCGGCGTTCTTGCATGAACTTCGACGCATGGAGCGTGCCACTTGCCTGGACAGCCCTAACTATTAGCGCCAGTCCCGGATGGGCGTGAGCACTTTTCACCAACATCGCCGACTTGCGTGAGGAACGCGTGCCATCACTACTAGTCCGATAGTTGACAAGTTGGGCAGCCGGGCGTAAATACTATTCAACTAGTAGTAGGTCGGACCGGACGTATGCGTATCGCTCTGGCGGATCGTGAGGCGGATCTTATGGTGGTGCTCTGGGACCATGGGCCTTCTACCGTCGCCGAGGTACGTAAGCGCCTGAAGGCCAGGCTCGCCTACACCACAGTGCTGTCAATTCTGCGCACCCTCGAATCCAAAGGCTACGTGGGGCATGTAGAGGAAGGTCGCACGCACCGCTACCAGGCGCAGGTGGCCCGGGAGGCCGCGCGCCACAGTGCCTTGCGCCACCTCTCGGCCAAACTGTTTAAAGGATCCGTTGAGTTATTGCTGACGAGCGCCGTTTCGGATCGGCATCTTTCCGACGATGAGATTCAGAGAATTCGAGCCGTGCTCGACACGCGAACGAAGGAGAGCAAGTCATGATGACCGAGCTTCTGCCCTACAGTTGTGCCGTTGCTCTACTTGTTGGGTTGGCCGCCTTTGGAGCGGAGCGGATCGTGGCATGGCGCGGAGCCGCGCGGCGCGGAATTTGGCTCGCGGCCCTCCTGATTTCACTGGCACTCCCGGCGTTGAGAATCGCCACGTCGCCGCCGCACGCGCTGCCCAGACTGTCGGGACCACCCGTTGCGCTCCCCATTCCGGCCGCCCTTCCTGCGGGCGCCTCCTCCCAATCTGATGCCGCTCTACCCATGATGACCCCGGCAGCGATCACGCCGCCTTCCTATCGCTGGCCAAGCCGGCAAACTCTCGAGCGGTATCTGGAGCTGTCCTGGGCTACCGCGTCTACGGTACTAATCCTGGTCTATGGCGTGCTGTGGTCGCAACTGCAACTGGCAAGTCGCCGTTGGCGTCGTGAATGCATTGATGACCAGCTAGTCTGGGTCACAGACGCCCTGGGGCCGGCAGTATCGGGCTTCATCAGGCCTAAGATTGTTTTGCCTCAATGGGCCGTTGATGCCCCCGCACAAGAGCGTTCTCTAATTCTTGCACACGAACGCGAGCACATCGCCGCCGGCGACCCGTGGCTGTGTCTCGTGGGCCTTCTGGCAATTGCCGCTCTGCCCTGGAACTTACCGCTGTGGTGGCAGTTTCGGCGTCTACGCTTCGCACTCGAGGTAGATTGCGACGCTCGCGTCTTGCATACAGGTGCGGATGCTCGCGCGTACGGGGAAGTACTGCTCGCAGTTGGAAAGCGACGCACCGCCGCGCCAATGGGGGCCATGGCGCTTACGGAGCCTGCCTCGCAGCTGCTTCGGCGCCTAAGAATCATGATCAATGGCCTCCCACGCCGCAGCGGATGGCCCTTTGGCGCTCTTGCTCTCGGCTCTCTAGCCTGTGTGACCGTCGCGGCGGCGCTTCAGGCACCTTCCCTTACGTCCTCTCACGCCGATTCCGAGAACTCCGAGGGCGCTGTCCATTTCCACGTAACACACCCTGACATGTGGGCACAAAAAGCCAGGGTCGCAGCAATCGCGACTTATCCAGAACTGGCGAATGGCGGCACGGCAAAGGGTCTGACCGAGATCGTTATCGCCCTCAATGGCGATGGGTCGGTCTATAAGAGCTTCAAGCGGGAGTTCAGCGCAACCGAATCGCCAACCATTGTTACCGACCAGAAAACCTTCGATTCCTTGGGAATCGATATCAGGGACTTCCAGGCCAGTGGCCTCAGTAATTCCGAATCCAAAGGTCTCGCTAGGGCCGGTGGACCGATCGTGATCGCCTATGGCGTACTGTATTCAACCATCGATTCCACACGGGCCACCTCCACCGTCCGCAAAGCGGTGCGGGAGCGTTACGCCGATCGGCTTCAGCCGACTCAAGGCGATATCTTGAATCATGTCACTGTCCTCATGAATGATACCGGCGGGATTGACCGGGGCGTGGCAGATCTCCTGAATCTCGGGGATAAGCAGCCTTCAGAGCTCACGCTGAAGCCGTTCACTCTGCTCGGAGCGAGTCCTACCGAGATCGGTCCGATAGGTCAGACAGAGATTCGCGTAGGACAAGGGACAAGCGCGAATCCGTCTCGGGTGCTCTTGATCGATTACGCTTGGCCACGTAGGGCCAATGAACTAGCCACGCAGCCGGTTATCAATCGATTTATGCGCCCGACGGCGACGGATGCCGACGCCCAGGCTGTTGCGTCCTTGGGGTGCGATCAGACGACAGGTGCTAGTCAGCAAACGGTATTGCTTGATAACGGTAACCACGGCTTTTATAGCTGGACCATACCTACTTACCCAAGCATCCACGACATCGTCATGCCTAACGGCTTTCACTTGGGGGTGAGGGTCAAGCCCGCGCCGGAGAAACAATATTCCGAATTCGCCGCCGAGACAAAGGCAAAGTACGTGCCGGAGCTGGTGGAGATCGCGGTTTTTGATATGAGCAGCCCCGAGCCGCGCCTGATCACGATGACCTACGGCGGTGCGAACTCGGAGCAGGGATACGGCCCTCACGGTGGAGCGGACGTCGTGAAGGAGGTGGGTGAGCCCGGCATCACATTGTATCTACATAAGGCTACCTGCATTCCAGCGCCGGCCTCCAACGCGCCAACGGCAACTCGTGAGTAGCGATGTAAGCGCTAAAGTCCGCTTATCATCGATACCGTGCCCGGACTGCACGTTCATCAATGACTTAAGATTAGGCGTCACGCCATCATCGCGAGCACAGGGCATTTGGGCAGTAGGCTGCCGCGCGTAGACTGTCTGCGCCCGACGGCGGAGAGTAACCATGTCCGAATCGATTAGTCGGTGGCGATCCAACGGCGTGCGAATTGTACGTTCAGGGGAATTGGACATCAGTACAGCACAGACGCCGGGCATGGAAAGACGAGCCGCGATAACGAAGGAAAGAACCGGAGCGGCGAAGCTATGGGCCGGGACCGTGACCATTCTAGCTAGGGCGAAAACCGGCGCGCATCACCATGGTGATCTCGAGAGTGTCATCTACGTCGTTAACGGACTCGCACGACTTCGGTGGGGCGATCGACTCGAATTCGTCGCCGAGGCACAGGCTGGAGATTTCATCTACGTTCCACCTTTTGTGCCACACCAGGAAATAAACGGCAGCGAGCAGCTGCAGCTGCATTGTGTGCTGGCACGCAGCGGGCAGACGGGGTTGGTCTACAATCTTGATATCGAACCGGTGGAAGTACCCGAGTTAGTACGCTGGATCGACGATTTGCATTCGTAGAGAGCTGTCAAAGCTAGTCGAGCGATAGGCTTATCGAGGATCAGCCTACTACCCGACCACTTAACCAACGTTTTGTCGATGGTACAAAGAGGCGCCAACTTGCTGCCGCCTGGTTGGTTCAAAAGGACTATATAGGCGCTTGTCTGTTCCGAGCGCACTCGACGGCACGCACCTCCAGGCCATCGGAACACGATCGGATGCCGCAGCAAGCGGACAGGCTATATCCGACCGAATACCCCGTGTAACATGTGAGCACGTCACAAGAAGCGACGATTTACAAATAATTGGGGCCATCATGAAAAACAGTCTACTGCCTTGCGCGGTAATGGTGTGCGCGGCACTCGTCGCGTGCGGAACAACCAGCGAGATCAAGCCCAGTCCGGGATCCACGGTGGTCCCGGCCGCAGCTGCCCACGAGAAATCGGGTCTGGATTTATCCGGATATGATCGCGTCTTCGTGCTGGACTTTAGCGACGCCACCGACAAGAGTGACATGAGTGACAATGAACTCCGCGACTACATCGATACCGTTTCCAGAGACGGCAGGACGTTTGCCGATTTAATTGCCGGGCGACTTCGGGACACGGGCTTATTCGCAGACGTCACCCGAGGAGTGGGTAATGGCAAAGCACTCGTGATTACGGGCCGGATAACCCGCCTGAGGGAGGGCAACGGTACCCTGCGCTTTTTTATTGGTATGGGCGCGGGCAGCTCGTACTTAAACGCGATTACTGACTTGGCCGATTCCGAATCACAACAAAGCATTGGTCAAATTATCACGGACAAGAACAGCTGGCCGCTCGGCGGCGGCATTGCGGCAACGCAGACCGTCGAGACTTTTATGCAAGGGGCGGCCAAGAAGATTGCCGCGGAGGTAAGCGCAGGAAAGAAAGCGTTCCAGCCTGTCAAAGCACAATGACGCGGTGTTGCATGTTGACGACGCCGAGATAGCTTGCCCTTATCACGGGTATCCCTCCACACCCTGCATGGAATCAACTTTAAAGGTGCGCCGGCGCGACTCTTGCATGTTGACGGATTACGGTGCTTTCTCCTACCGGAACGAGGCGAAATTCGAATCGGGTATTAAGTGCAAAAATAATTCACCTTAAGAATTCCCAACGCGATTCCGAATTCGATCCCGCAGTGTGTTGAGTTATCATGTTCCGCATGGTGGTGGCGATGTCGACAGCGAGCTTTGCGGAAGAGGTCCAGAACCCTGGTCAAACAACGATTGACCCAGGGCGCTTTGCCGCCGCGCTTAACATTCAGTTAGAAGAGCTGGCGCGACTGGCTCGAGTGCATCGCGCTATTGTTGCCGAAGTCCCCGCGAATACGAGGCTGCAGAACTATCTGCGTGAGGCAACGCGCGTAATCGCTATGGGCCATCAGATCGTTGGGAATCGTGATCGGGCCCTATACTGGTTTCGCAACGTTCCAATCCCTGAGTTCGGGTACCAAACAGCCGAGGAACTCGTGTCCCATGGCAAGAGTGAGGCCGCGCTCAGCTATCTCACTTCGGTGGAGACAGGCTCCAGCGGATAATTTCGATAGACTATACTTATCGCGAGTTCTAGATAGATGGTCCATATTTGGTCTTTAGTCCGAACGCCGGTTTAACTAGGCCCTGAGCGGCCGCGGTTGCGCTCGGGCAATGTATTCTTGAAAGAGTCTGATCGCCACGCTGTCGGGAATGCCACCAATGAGCAATCCAACGAGCATACCCCCGAGAGGCTCAGACGATTCCACGTGGAGCACCACGGCCTGATTGTCGACAAACCACTGAGCGCGATGGGTGACCCCGTCGACCACCTCAATCAGCGTTCCTTTTGTTAGAGCATCCATTCCAATACAAGTCACCGAGAATTCGTCACGAATCCGCATCGCGGGGCCTCCTTCGTCATGGAGGGCCGAGCCGAAGACGTGGGTACTAACAGTCAGTCCTCTTCGCAAACGGCAGGGAGATAACTTCGGGGCTGACCCCCAGCTATGCGATTTATGTCAACGCATGTCCCTCCGTTTCGGGCAGCAACAAAACCAATAAAACGGTAGCAACCAAGAATACATCGATGCATTCGACGGTAAGCCCGAACGATGTCGACCGTGCAATAATGAAGCCGGTCACGCTGGGAGCAATCGTATTGGATAGCCTCTGCGCAAATACTCCAAAACCGTAGCCAGCTGTTCGGTTGGTGGTGGGATAGAGCTCGGCGAGCCATGTGTCCCATACGCCCCATCCGCCCAAACTAAAGAATGAAAGCAGAAAGGTGCTTGCATAGAGCAATGTCAAAGAATTGACCATAGCAAAGCCAAACCCGGCACAGGCCGAGATGCCCACAAAAGCCACCATGACCTTCTTTCGGCCATAACGACCAGTAAGACTGGCGGCGGCCAGATAGCCTGGAACCATGCTGCAAGCGGTAAAAATAATGAAACTGTTGCTCTGGGGTACATTCAGACCTCGCTCCTGTAGCAGAGTCGGCATCCAAGACTGCAGACCCCAAAAGCCCCAGGAGTAGCAGAAATTTACCCCGAACTGGACAGCTGTGACGCGCAAAGAGGGCCTTCTAAAAATCGCGAAGAGCGCAGACTTTTTGGCAGACTCATGACGCAGCCGCACATGTTGGGCCAGCAACATTTTGCCACCGCTGAGATAGGCAATCGCCCTCTTCGCCTCCTCCTGGCGTCCAACTTCGGCCGACCAATATGGCGACTCGGGAACCCATCGGTACACAATCCAAATCCAGGCGCCGGCCATTGAACTGATGCCTAGGATCCGACGCCATCCCATTCCGTCGAATGCTATGGTGACTGCCAGTGCCAGGAGCATTCCGATCGGCCAACCCGATGCCAGGTACACTGTGTAGCGCCCACGATATTTGACTGGCAGTAGTTCCTCGAAAAGAGGAAATGTCGCGACAAGCATACCGGCGGCAGCGACGCCGCCCAACAATCGCAAGACGTAGAGCGACAGTAAATCGGGGACGAAGGCGCTCGCAAACGAAAAGACGGCATATCCGCCAAGACTCCAGATGATAGATTTCTTGCGGCCGATTCGATCCGCCAGGAGTCCCCACCCAAGTGAACCGAACAAGGTGCCAACAAACATAGCGCCGATCATCGATCCCATTTCCACCGGCGTCATTGGAAACTCTCGCGTGATGGCCGGCGATGCGTAAATGATGATCATCATTTCCCACGCCTCTACGACGAACGTAACGAAGAGAGCGACGCAGCATTTTAAGTGGGCGCGTGTCAGCGGCAATTGCTCGAAAAGCGCGCCGACACTTACTGACGAGAGGTCTCCAACGTTTGATGTGCCCGGCATTCCGTTAATCTCCCTTTAGAAGACTTTCTTCGATGTCGACCCGCTAATTTGCATAGGGGCGATTGGGCCACGGTTCGTCGGATATCTGCGACCGCAAAACCAGCATCGCTGCGGCGAGGTCCGCCAATCCCGTGCCAACTGCCTTGAATACTGTGCGTGCGCCCGGGTCGCGCGCCTGGATTGGCTGATGACACGGGTCGGCGAGGGTACCTCGCACGTCCGAACGTGAGATGGTGCCGCTCTTGATAGGGCTTAGTAGGTCACCCGTCTTTGTTAGCGCCTCTTCAGTGTCAATCCAAACTTCTGCCTGGGCGAAGCATGCATCGTCCGACTCGCGCATTTCCGGCTTGAAGCTGCCAATGAGATCTAAGTGATTGCCAGGGCGCAACCAAGCGCCTTGAATCAGCGGCACCGTAGATGGGGTGGCGCAACAAACAATATCGGCCTCTGCACAAGCCAATTTGAGGTTATCGACTGCTTCGACCTCAATTCCCTGTCCGCGCAGCTTCCTCGCGAAACTAACCGCCACCTCGTCATACCGATCCCACACCAGGACACGGCCGATCGGCCGCACGATCCGGTAGGCCGCTGGCAGCAGGCTACCCACACGCCCCGTACCCACCAGGAGCAAGGTTCGGGCGTTGGGTGCAGCCAAACGGGATGCCGCCAGTGCTGATGCTGCGGCGGTACGGCGAGAAGTAATCTCATTTCCATCGATGTTCGCCAACACGACGCCGCTCCGCGCGTCGAAGAGCTGATAGGTCGAAAACAGGCCCGGGAGTCCGCGCTCGCAGTTGCTCGGGACAACAGTAACGGTTTTGACGCCGAGACATCCATCTGACTGCCAGGCAGGCATTATCAGAATGGTCGTCGAGCCGTTGATTTCATAAGTCTGCCGCAACGGCACCTCACAGCCGACCAGAAGCATGCTTTCAAGGGCCGGGATGAGCGCCTCGAAGTTAAGCGCCCTTGCCGTTAGCGCCGCATCAAAGTTCCTGATGGAATCGGCTGAGCGCATGCCTCTCATTCCGCTACCGACACATCGGTGCCGCTAAAGGTCTCTTCAGGAAGCCGATGAGCAGACCGACGATCGCCCGGGGCTGTCATGATCGAATAGACTTCTTTTCGATGTAGCGGTGAGTCCATCTGAAGATGAGAGCAATAATCAATAGCAACGGCACAACCGCAGCGGCCGCAAATAGCGACGGGTCAGGTCCACGACCCATTGCGTGCAGCCCACCTACCATTGCGCCAAGTAGCTGAAGCACGTAGTAGGCCACCGCAACGACGGAGAGAGCCTCGACAGTTTGCTGAAGCCTTAACTGGATGCGGATCCGCTCTCCCATCCGCGTCAGCAAAGCCCGGCTTTGGCGACCCGTTTCCACTTCGACCCGAGTTCGCAATAACGCGCCAGTTTGAGCCAGCGTGTTCGCGAGCGCGTCGTGTCGGCTCTCCATGGTTGCGCAAGTCCGTAAGGCTGGAGCCAGACGTCGCGATAAGAACTGCGAAAACGTTGGGTACTCGCCGCATGATGTGTCTCCAATGACCTCTAGGCGACCATCAACAATTTCCGCATATGCACGGGTAGCTGCGAAGCGATAGCGGGCCGTCGTCGCACTGGCCTCGAGCTTAGCGGCTAGATTTGTGAGTTGATGGAGCAGAGCCTGATTGGCGTCCAGATCCTCACTCAATGTGAGATTCAAGGTCGCATTCGCAAGATCGCGTTCAATCGACTGCACTAATGGACTTAGCCTTCTTGCTTCCATCAGACCCATCAGCGCGTATAGGCGGTATGTCTCGAGTTCCAAAAGCCGCTGCGTTAGCGCCCCTGCCGTCAACGGCCCAAGCCCCTTGTCGGCAACGTATATGCGCACGAAACCCAGGTCATCGGCCCTGAAGTCGCTGGAGACGATCGCAGCCCCGCCATGCACCATTGATACTGCAAGTGACGCCGGGTCAAGATTCTCACAAGCATCAACATCGCCGCCAGACAGAATGAGATCGACCGACGCGACCAGAGCGCCTGGCTGTGGAAGTAGGCACATTAGTCGCTCGCGAAACGATGGCTCGACGCTTTCCGATCCAGCAAGTATCCACGAATAGGTCGTAAATTCACTGTGCTGCTCCCATCGCAGAGTGACGTCTTCTATCTCCGCAATATGATGGGTCGATCCAGGTGCGGGAGGTGCGACTTCCGTGGCCGTACAGAACTCAACCAACGCCAGCCTATCGCGCATACGTGACTCGGCATCCGTCGCAAAGGCCAAGTGAAAGATCCGACTGGGCGTACTGCATGCTTGGAATGGGCGAGCGTGGGCCTCAAACAGAAGGCTCTGACGTTCTGGATGCTCATCAAATGCTACAGTCATGAGGGCGAAACCCCTCCAAAGTTTAATCCCTCGACCAACGCGCCGTCACATCGTTGACTTACGCAGACAAATGGGTGCCTCATGTGATTCTCTGGCCTCCCTTCCACACGCCCGCGATGGCAGTAGAGTCGGCATAAAGAACCGAGATGTCTTCCAACGGGTTCTTCCGAACGGCCAGAAAATCCGCGAAGGCTCCAACTGCTATGCGGCCGAGCTTTCCCGTCATGTTTAGTAGTTCCGCATTGACGGAGGTGGCCGAGGTGAGAATTTGAAGGGGAGATTCAACCTCCGATCGCAATCGAAACTCGTCCATCTGATAGGCATGAAGCTCACCCAAGAGGTCAGTTCCGAACCCAAGTTTCACACCGGCGGTGCGGCAGATTTCAATGGCCTCAAGCCCCTTACTTTTGACTTCCCGCAACTTGTCGAGCAGATGCCGCGGCGCACCGGCCCGGCTGCCGTGTTTATCGAGGCTCTCATACGTCGCCAAGGTCGGGACCACAAAAGCTCCGGCCTTGGCGACCATCCTGGCCGTGTCAATGTCAATCAAGTTTGCATGCTCGAACGATCGGACACCGCAGGCCACCCCGCTCTGAATGGCTTCTGGCCCATAGGCATGTGCCGCCACATAAACCCGGCGACGCGCGGCCTCCTCAACAACGACCGAGATTTCGTCTCGACTGAATTGCGGCATCCAAATAGGGTCACTCGGCGAGGAAATTCCGCCCGAAAGAAAGATCTTGAGATGATGTGCGCCATGCCTCAAGGCTTCCCTAGCAGCCACTCTCAAGTTGTCTACGCCATCGACGACAGTCGCCAAAGTACCCCGCGGCGAACACCCGCAAGGTCGCCAGTCCGACTCGGCGCCGGGCACACGGACGTCACCATGCCCACCAGTCTGACTGAAGGCGCGCCCGCAATAAAATAGGCGCGGACCTTCCACATAGCCTTCCTCTATAGCCCGCCAGAGGCCGTGGTCTGCGCCTCCGACGTCGCGAACTGAAGTAAAACCCCTGCGGAGGCTCTGCATTAGCAAATGGCCGCCCCGCTGTGAAATATAAGTGGGCGGATAGCTCTCGAGCTTCACGAAATCTAGTTCAACGGCATAACTGTGAAAGTGCGCGTCAATAAGACCGGGCACGAGAAACGCCCCCTTGAGGTCAACGTTTACATCGAACGGACCCGAGGGGGCGCGTGATATTTCGGTGATCACACCGTCTTCAACCGCGATCCGTTGATCCGCCAAAAGGTCCGGGTTACGGCCGTCAAATATCAAGCCGTTAGAAAACAAACTCCGACTCATAGCCCGGGCCGTATCTAAGGCCGATGCCCTCAGAAGTTGTAGCGCAAGGTACCTCGAATCACCCGAGGCAGGGCCGGCTCAACATAGCCTCCCGCTACATACTCGGCGTTGTACTTCTTATCGAACAAGTTATCCGCCTTCACCGATACGTTCCACTTGCCCTTGGCGTCTTCGAGGCCCAATGAGAGCGCGATGAGATTGACGGGATTCCGCGCCGTTGTATTTGCTGTGTCCCAGTACTGCTTGCCGAGCAAGCGGTAATCGCCGCGTGTGAAGAACACCAGATTGGCGGTGATCGGAGCGCGGTATTGCATGCCTGCATTCGCCGTCATGTCGGGCACATAAGGCGCCCAATTGCCGACGTCGGACTTGCCATCGATGGCCGAACCGAGTGCGTAACTCTCGATCGTGCTTTTCGTCACGCCCAGGCTGCCATACGCCTCAAGTCCGGGAGCGAGTAATGCACTGAGCTCAAGCTCACCACCGCTCAGATGGACGTCGTTGATCGGCACCAGCACCTGCGCGGCGACACTGCCGAGAAATACGAAGTACTGTTGGTTTGTGACGTCGGTGTAGTAGTAGTCGCCAGTGATGTTAAATCGGTTGTCCAGCCAAGAGCTCTTGAATCCGATCTCGGAGGTTTGTGCGGTCTCCTCCGGAACTTTATTCGGAACGCCGCCTGCGAGGAGCGCGGCATCACTTGGATTGAACTCGCCGCTGCGGAAGCCAACACCCCAGGAGGCATAGAAACTTAGGTTCGACAATGGCTTATAGGTAGCGGTGAACTTCGGCTGCAATTTGTCGTAGGTTGTCTTGTTGATCGCCCCAGGCGTACCGATCGTATTGTAGCCAGAGACGTGTTGGGTCACTTGATCCTGGTCGTAGCGAAAAGCGGCCGAGAGTGTGACCTGCTTAACGAGGTCATAGTCGACGTTCGCGAAAACCGCGGGGTCGGTGTCGCGATTGTCGGCTCCAATGAAGCTCGCGGTTGGATTGATCGTCGCTGGCCCGGCGGGAATGCGCTCTATCTGCAACAGGCCCAAACCATTGTTCGTTCCCGTCGTCGTCGAAAGATAGCTGTCGCGATAAAGATAGTATCCGCCGATCATCCAACGGAAAGCTTGGTTGGTTGGAGAGGTCAGACGGATCTCTTCGCTCACCGAGTTCGTATTGTAGTATTGGCTTGCACTTTCGTCGACGCAGCAGTAAGGGCCAAAGGTGCCGTAATAGTATGGAATGCTGTCCGTGTTGCCATAGGGATAACCATCTCCAACGTATCCTTCGTTGACCCGGTTGTAAGCGCTGATCGAGCTAAGCGCCGCGAAGCCAAGCTCGTAGTTTAGCTTCAGCGAGACATCGTCAAGCGTCCGTTTGTCCTGCCCGATATCTCGTGAAATGAATGTGTCGCTGACCAGGTTGGCGTTGCCTGGAATGAAAAAGTTGACTGGATTCGCCGGATTAATCAAGCCGTTGGGCAGCAAATTGTCGCCTTGAAAATGGTAGTTCAGCGCGCCGCCGTCGGTATTTGAATAGGAGGCCTTGAGATCCGCGGTGAACGTGTCGCTGGGTACCCACTTGAGCAAGCCTTGAACCGTCACATCTCGGAAGGGGTCTTGCGGTCTATCTAAATAGTCGTTCTCAAAATAGCCATCGCGGTCGACATAGCTAACACCAAATCGCGCGAAGAGCTGATTCGTGACGATGGGTCCGCTGATGACGCCTTGAGCGTTGTACTCGGTACCGTTGCCGCCGCCCACTTGACCATAACCTTCCACTGCGTTGGTCGGTTGTTTGGTGGTGATCAGTATCGCGCCGCCCTCTGCATCGCGGCCATAAAGCGCACCTTGTGGCCCGCGGGCCACTTCGATGCTCTGCAGATCGAACAGCTCTTGGGTGAACTGGTTGGAAACAACCTCATCCACGCCGTCGACCACGACAGCCACCGGAGACTCGCTGTTACGCACCTGCGTGATGCCGCGAATTGTGATGGCGCTGTAGCCGGAGTCCTGCGCCTGAACGATGGTGATGTTGGGCGTCAAATTAATGAAGTCACCAACCTCTCGAACATTCGCGCTCTGCAGTTGGCTCGCCGAGAAGGCGGTGTCGGAAATTGGAACATCAAGTAGCTGCTCAGAGCGGCCACGCGCAGTGATTACGACCTCTTCGAGCGTGTCATTTGACTGCGCAGACGGAACCGCCTGCTGTGCAAGAGAGGCCTTCGCGAGAAGCGAAATGGCGAGCGCGGCAGCGAGGCACCGCATGACCTTGAGACGAGAAATCATGATCATTGTTTTCCCCAAATGTGTCACGCGGGCTATCCCCTACTATCTCTGACAAGGCACCCGCACGTCGTCAGAGTCTTTGAAACTCCGCTTCAGACTAACTGCGGGCCCTGCGATGCGAACCAGCTACAATGGATAGGTCATGAAGGTCAGTGGATAGGCCCGACTTTAGGTGCGATTTCCCCTGCCCGTTTGAGTAGGGTCGAGGGTTGTCCCCCATGGCAAGACGGCCTATTTGGCACTGTTTTGCGCCGCTTATAGCGCAAAACGCACCGCCTTGGACCAAGGCAGGCACTAGGACACACGCAAAGGCTACTGCGAGGTTCTCGGGTTGGTCGCGAACGCTTAGGCAGACTTATGCCCTTCCCGGCTCGATCTATCTAGTTGAAGCCGTAAACGCGCTTGGAATGGCCTTCCGAGAGAAATCCATTCTCGACATCGCTCCGCACTCTGTGCGCAGCGCGCTCGTGAGGAGGCCCAAAGCCACCACCACCGCCCGACGCGACGGTGACTGTGGTTCCAGCTTTCAGCGGACGAGCGTTCACCTTTAGCATGCGCGCTTCGGACCCATCGGCGTTGCGAATGATGACTTCCGGACCAAGCCCCGGTTCGCCACCCGCCAGCCCCCAAGCGGGCGTCACTGAGCGTTCAAACCACAAGGACAGATTTGCATCGTTCAGCAGAAGATACTTTCGGACGGTGCCGTTGCCTCCTCGAAATTTGCCGGCACCGCCACTATCAGTGCGGATGCTGTATTGCAGAATGCGTGCCGGGTACTTGTGTTCAAAGATCTCCACCGGCAAATCGCGGAAGCTACCGTTGACCTCATTGATTAGTGAGTCCTGGCCGTCGCCCGTTGACCAACCTCCCCATCCACCCGTTGTGGCTTCAATCGTGAGAAAGCGACCCTTGGATCGACTGTCGATTCCATTCAATGAGATAACCATGGAATCCCCGTAGTGCGCCGCTGCCACCCTATCCGGCATGACCGGCGCCAGTGCTTTGAGGAAAAGGTCGATGAGCAGACCCAGTGACGAGAAATACCATGCGCAAGCGGCAGGTTCTTGCGCATTGAAAATGGAGTTGGTAGGTGCGGCCACTTTCAGAGTATGAAAGGTTCCGCCATCGACAGGTCGCGTGGGATTGATCAGTAGCTTAAAGGCTAAACGTGCTGCCGAGATCGTCTGAGTGAAGCCGCAGTTGACCGATCCCTTGGTCTGGGGCGCGGATCCGTCAAGATCGACAATCATAGCATCGCCTTTGACAGTGATCTTGAGTTTGACCGGCACCGGCTCGTTTCCGAAACCGTCATTGTCCAAGCTGCCTTCGGCGGTGTAGATCCCGTCGGCGATGGCCGAAATCGCTTCACGCTCAAGTCGCTCGGACTGTTCAAAGATTGCAAGCTTAGCGGCTTGAACAGTGTCGTAGCCGAACCGATCCAATAATGAACACAAACGCTGAGCGCCTGTCTCTCCGGCGGCAATCTGGGCATGTAGGTCGCCGATTAGCACTGCGCCAAACCGGCTATTCCGACGCAGAAAATCCAAAATATCCGCTCTTGGCCGGCCTCCTTCGTAAATCTTGGTCGGCGCCCAACGCATGCCCTCCTGGTAAATCTCCGTGGAGTCGATAGACAGGCCGGTGTCTTTGCCTCCCACATCCAGCCAATGAGCGCGAGAGGCAGCAAAACCCACTCTTTGACCCCTCCAAAAGATTGGCTGCATCACAGTTATATCGTTCAAATGTGTGCCCGCGATGTAACTATCGTTGAGAAAAATGACGTCGCCGTCTTGGTAGAAATCCCAGCCATGCAGCTCGGCCGTCGACTGCACACAAAGCGACAGATTCCCTAAGAAGAGCGGCACGCCCAATGACTGCCCCAACACATTGCCATCCTGATCGAGCAGCGCGACCGCACAGTCCTTGCCCTCATAGATCAGAGGACTGTAGGCGCTACGAATCAGAGCGGCATTCATGTCCTCGGCCGTTGAAACGAACGCGTTACGAAGGATCTCCGTAGTGATCGGGCTGTTGCCTGCTGTGTTCTTTAGCACGATCAAGTCTCCTTCCGAATGAGCATGTTGCCCCAATCGTCGAGTTGGAAGACGTATCCCGGCGGGACGAATGTGGTTGCGCTCTCCTCCTCAATGACAGCCGGGCCGAAATACTGGCTTTGATCGGTAAACAGTGAGCGGCTGTATATCTTGGCCATTAAAGCCTCGCTCCGGAAGATTACTTCTCGCTCGCCAATCTGTGGGGAGGCCTTCTGCGCGGAAGTGGTGAACGGCTGCCGGCTGCGAGCTAGGCGCCCAACGGCTGCTACGCGCAAATTGACAAATTCAACTGGATTATTGGGCTGAGCGTGTCCGAAGCGGCGCGCGTGAGCCTCATGAAACGCCTTTAAAATAACCGGCACTTGGCTCTGGCTGGAGGAAGGTATATTGAGTGTGTTCTCCTGCCCAACGTAGCGAAGGTCCGCCGACAGCGCGAAGATCATATCCTTGTCCGCGACGTGCTCCTCTTCCAGAAGGGCGCGGCCTTGATCCTGTAGCGACTGATAGACCTTAGTAAGTTCGGTGCGATCGACCTGATCAGCAGCGGCAAAGAAATTCGAGGTAAAGTCCGATCGAATGTCACTCTGCAACATGCCCCATGCCGAGAACGTCCCAGGAAATCTCGGAATCAAAATCGTCCGGATCTCAAGCTCATAGGCCAATTCGACGGCCTGCATTGGGCCAGCGCCTCCAAAGGCAACCAGGGTGAACTCGCGCGGGTCTATGCCCTTTTCCACAGTGATCGTACGCATCGCATCGGCCATTTTCGCGTTGCTGATGGCGAGAATCCCGTCTGCGAGCTCACGCTCGGTAATTCCCAGCGGTCGAGACAGTGTGGTCAGTGCGCGCCGTGACGCGTCAGTGTTCAACGTCATTCGGCCGCCTAACAGCGAATTGCTGGCAAGCCGCCCAAGGAAAAGGTTGGCATCGGTGACTGTAGGCGCTACACCACCGCGACCGTAGCAGGCCGGACCAGGTTGCGCGCCGGCGCTTTTTGGACCGACGCGGAGGCCACCGCCCTCCAACCAGGCAATGGAACCACCTCCGGTGCCGATGGTGTGTATGTCGACCACCGACATTAGAAGGGGCAATCCTTCGAGAGATGCTTCCGTGGACACTTGGGGCTGACCATCTACTACTAGGGTCAAATCAAACGACGTGCCACCCATATCCACGCCAAGCAGATTTTGGTGACCGGTGTCCTTTGCCAACTGTACGCAGCCAATGGCCCCGCCCACGGGTCCCGATAGCAGTGTGGATATCGGCTGGTCCCTGGCCATGCGGTCCGTCATAACGCCGCCATTCGAACGCATGACGTAGATTGTCTCATCCATCCCGGCCTTGCTGAGCTCGGCGCGAAGCGTCTTTAGGTATAGTTCAACAACGGGAGCCACATAGGCATCCATGGTTACGGAAGACGCTCGCTCGTACTCTCTCCACTCGCGCGCGATGTCGCTCGACACTGATATCGAAACTCCGGGTAGCGCGGCGCGCAGAAACTCGCGTGCTCTATGCTCGTGGGCGGGATTCGTGAAGGCGTGCAAAAAGCAGATAGCTACTGAGTTGATGCCTTCCTTCTTTACAATATCAACTGCGGCCTGCAAGTCAGTTTCGTTGAGTGGCTCAAGTACCGATCCGTCCCACGCTAGGCGTTCGCGTACGCCGTGGACATCGCGCCGCGGCACTAACTGCTGAGGTTTGCGATATTGAACTTGGTACAGGTGGGTACGATGGCCGCGAGCGATCGTGTAGCTATCGGAAATGCCAGCCGTCATAAGTAGAAGCACTCGAGCGCCGCGTCGCTCGAGGAAGGCGTTTAGTCCGACAGTGGTTCCATGGACAAAGAAGTCAATATCACTGAGGTCGGAGAATTGGGCGTTGAGGCCGTCAAGTACCCCGCGTGAGGGATTCTGCGGCGTGGTTGGAACTTTTCCAATGTGAGTGCTTCCGTTCTTATCCTCGAAGACGAAATCGGTGAAAGTGCCACCGATGTCTGCCGAGACTCGGTATCCGCTCATGCTTGGGCGTCCTGGGTGTTGGCCGACGAGGCGAGAATCTCGCAAATGGAGTATTCGTGATCCCCTAAGCGCTTGATGTTCTCCCGCAAGCCAATCTGAACGTCGTTGGCATAAAAGGCGCGTTCGAATGCCTGTTTATCGGCCCACTCCAGAACGGTGACAAAGCGGTAGCGAGGAATGGCCTGATCAGGCCAACCTCTTACTATTCGGGCAAAATCTGTGCGGAGCACACCGGGTAAATGCGCGTTTGTGTTTTGATGATGATTGAGGCGCCAGTCGAGAAAGACGCACTCATCGGCACCCTCGGGCAGGTTGTACATGACGACAAGCCTGATCAAAGAAGACCCGAATAGGCGATACTATTACCCATATTCGTCGCGACACGCATGGCGCGACCCCCTTGAAGTCGTGGCGCGAGGATTTTCGCCGCCTAGAATGGGGGCATCATGGCTTCTGGCGTGCCTGGAAAGAAACGCCCGTCTCGCATAGTCGGGCCCCGGAAGGGGGATAGGCGGTGTGGAGCTACCGGAGGTCGTACCTAGCCATTTGGCTAGTATTCATCCGAGACCAAGCTCGCGAGCCTTAGCAATCGCTTGTCCTCGGCGCTCAACCTTTAGTTTCGAGAAAATATTCTTCAGATGGTACTTGACAGTGTGCTCAGTCATGTCCAAAGAGCGTGCGATTTCCTTGTTTGAGTGGCCCTGAATCAACTCTTCAAGCACTTCGAACTCTCTCGGACTGAGCTGTCGGCCATCTGAAGCTAAGTCGGTGGGAAATGCCCGCGTCATGCGCGCGGACAGTGACTGGGCGAACGCCAGCAACGGCACATCGGCATAGTCCGATCGTGACTCCTTGATTACGGCCCGTAAGAGCGGTGCTATCCCCTTCTCCCTCTCGAACGGCCCGCAAATGCGCTCAGGCGCGGCCTGGGAAAGAGCCTCACGAAGATCCTCTGCAGCAGCGGCTCTTTCACCCATGAGATTGTGCAGATGCGCGCGAGCCACGAGAGCCTCCACCACGAATGGAACGACACCCAACTCGCGCGCGCACTCGTAGGCCGCCGTCGCCATCCCTATTGCCTGAGGGCGGTCCGACACTGTGAAAAACCTGGCTAAAGCCAACCGGCTCTCGACGAAGGGCCGCCACTGAAACGGGTCGCTTTTCCAAAGGCCCTTGGGCAGCGAACCGAGAACACGTTGTGCCAAGGCCTCGTGATGGCCGGGTTCCGCATAACGCAATGCTTGTATGTCCGAGAGCAGCTCCAGTCGCTTGAGGCCGCGCGTTGCCGCAATTCTCCTGGCTCTGGACATAGCGCCGGTCGGCCCGCTCCCCAGAGAGCATTCCACTTGCAGCGCATTAGCATAGAGTTCGAACCATCCATCGTAGGCTTCGACATAGTCTACGCAAGTGACAATCTCTCTCTCGTCTTCGTCGGGCAATCGACCTTGCCAATAGCGCAAAGTTGCGTGTAATACGCCAGAGAGGGCGCGCAGGCCAGGGTCTGAGGCGAAGTTCTCTTCCGCCATACTTCGAGCCACGCTGAAGTGTGCCTCCGCCACACTCAACTTTCCCTCGTACATGGCAGCTAATCCGGCATGGAGGAAGCAGTAGTTGAGGCCGAGGACTGTCCTGGCTTGCCGCATAATCCGCATGACTTCCTGCGCCTCCTGTTCTGCTTCGGCAAAGCGCCCCAGGGCGATGCAACCCAGAATGTACTGACAGGTGAGAATCGCCACCGTCATCGGATCGTCCGCGGGGTGGCGCTCAAACTTTGCTTTTAGTGCGACTAGGTCGGCACCTCGCAAATGACGATCTTCGTAAATGTCCAGAAGAGCGCCGACGTTGAGCAGATCGCGCTCCAGCGAACTACTCGAGATTGCGCTGGATAGGTGCGCGCGAGCCGCGTTGAAAAGCGCCCGAGTCTCTGCCAGGTCACCGTCCTTGGCGCTCAAGTAGGCCTTGGCGATCTGAATGCGCGGATAGCGTCGTAATACAGCCTCCGGAATGAAGTAAAGCAGGTTCCGCAGATAGCCAATGCCGCCGAAGAGAATTAACTCCCACCCGCCGGCGCCTTGTATCAAGTCCGCGCACCATTCGAAGTTCTTGGCCGCATTGGCGTGATACACGGCCTCACTGATTTTCCCCTGTTCCTCAAACCACAAAGCTGCACGCATGTGCAGCTCCGGAATCTCGGACCCATGCAGACGCAGCAACATATCTCTAAGGCACTCGGCGAAGAGCTGATGAAACCGATACCAGCCAGACATCTCGCTCAGCGGAACCAGGAGTGCGTTTAGCGGTTCTAGACGCTTTAGCATGTCCAGGCTATCGGATCGCTGTAGGACAGCGTCTGTCAAGGGAGCGCAAAGGGATTCGAGAATCGAAGCTCTAATGAGGAAGGAAAGCAGCGTTACCGGCAGATTCCCTAATACCTGCTCCGCTAGATAGGTCGCCACGTGCCCTGAGTCGCCCTTGAAGCGGACCAGACAGGATTGAATCGAGTCTCCGTCCTTAACCAGGAGTCGCGCCAATTGCACGGCAACGAACCACCCTTCCGTGCGTCGAAAGACTGTATCGGTCTCTTCTCGTGTCAGTGTTCGTTCAAAAGCGTCCGCCAACTCCTCTCTGGAAAGCCGAAGAAACTCCGCGTCAAACTCGGTTGCGAGCCCCATCGCCATTAGTCTCGGCACTTCGAGATTCGGGTTAACTCTACTGCTTGCAACAATAGTGAAGTTAGAAGGCGCTAAGGCGATCAACTCTGTTAGCAGGCGATCCGTACCAGGAACACCCAATCGGTGATAGTCGTCCAATATAAGAACAACCGCGCTTTGATGAGCGGCAATGCGATCAAGCAGTAGTGAGAGTATCGGCCTCAATGAGCCGCCCACCATTCCCTGTTCCGTCGCTGCCTCGAGAGCACCGAGGTCGATACCTGTGGAGGCCAGCGCCAGCACGATATATGACAGGAACTGATAAATGTCTGCATCGCTTTCATCGAGCGTGAGCCAAGCTACGGCGGTGCCCTCGGCTCGTTGCCGTGCCTGCCACTGCATCAGGATGGTGGTCTTACCGAATCCAGGCGGCGCAACAATAAGTCCTAGTCTCTTCCCTAGAAGGCGATCTAAGCGGTTCAACAAGTGCTCACGAGAAACTAGTCTGACCTGATGAACTGGGGCGGCGACCTTCGCACGAATCAACCACCGCCGCTCGTCTTCCCCTTCACCTGGAGTGCCGTCCGGGCCCGGTGTTTTGTCCGACATAGAGCTGCCTTCCAGAGTTGACGTGCAGTGGGATTTTGTAGCCACTTAAGCTATGAGCCGCAAGTCAAATTTTAGGGAGACTCCACTTTATCATTCATTATTGCCACGTCTTGTGCGCTAATGTGGGCTTATCGTTACCCCTCCTCCTCCCCCCGAATGAAATCAATGCGAACCAAAGCGAGCCCAAGCGCGGGCGGCGTTCTTGCAAGGAGTTCCGACGCAAAGTACGTGCCAGTTTTCGCTGTTCAACCCCTAACGACGATAGAGGCTCTTGCTGCCCGGGCGATCATTCGGCGTCGGAAGGACTCAGCGCCCGTTTGTACGTCGCAAAATCCTCTCTGGAATAGCAGCAAAAGATTACCTCCTCCAGACCGGAGTTCGTCTCCACATATTCCCTTACAGATTTGATGGCTATGAAAGTCGCAAGCTTCAGCGGATATGCGTAGGCGCCCGTACTAATCGCGGGGAATGCTATCGTCCGGATGGAGTGCTTCGTGGCAAGTCGCATTGATTCCCGATAGCACGATGCCAGAACATCTGCCTCGCCTTTCGCTCCGCCCTTCCAGACCGGACCTACCGTATGAATAATCCAGCGCGCCTGCAGATTAAAGCCCGGAGTAATGCGAGCCTGCCCCGCCGGGCATCCTCCAAGGCCACGGCAGGCCTCGCGTAGTGCCGGTCCCGCCGCGTGATGAATCGCTCCATCAACACCGCCGCCTCCAAGAAGAGTGCTATTCGCGGCGTTCACAACCGCGTCCACCGCAAGTGCTGTGATATCCGCGCGAACTACGCGCAGGTTGGTCGTCATAGAAGCACCACGGGCGTTCCACTGATGCCAGCTCCAGGCGAATATTCGAGCACGTGAGAGCTGCTACCATCACGGCTCACGATGAAACTCAGCGATGATTTCAATCTTGCCGCGAATATGGTGGTTGAACTCGTCCAGCTCATTAGCGGGAATCCAGAGCTCCGTATGCAACTTGCCACCGACAGTTTGGACGGGATAACGTCGTATAAAGTCCGCGTCGACTTCGAAGCGGGTCACGTACCCGGCGCCAGCATCACGCACGTTCCAATCGCGAGCTATCTGCGCTGCATATTCTTCGGTTAGCACGGGGTAGAAGATTGGCTGCTCAGGTAACCGCGGTGGAAACTTCGTCCAACCAGACTCCTCAATAAGTTCGCGCTCCCTTGGCCCGACAGGGCGATACAGAGTTGCGGTTTCCACGGCACCCGCGCTCTCGGAAGGCGGAGTCACGACAAGGCATCGGTGGATGGCAAGGCGCTCGCCGCGGACCAGTCCCCAAGGCAGCTCCCGAAAGCAGATGCCGGAATCGCAACTATCCCGTGCTGGTTCAGAAGTTGCTCAGCCGAACATTCAACCGCCACAAGATAGCCGTGTTCGGCCTGCAACACGTCGCGCCGTGTTCGCGCAAGGCGCGGCACGAGCGCTAACCGCCGCGTCTCAAGCTCTTCGGCAATCTGGCTCGGAACATCTGGAAACCGCTCCAATAGCTCGTTCGCCAATAGGAGCTTCGCTGGCGCGGGCAACAGGCTTCGGAAGGCCAGCGAATAGAGATCCTGGTCCTGCTCTGGAATCACTGCAACGCCGAAGACCAGTTCGTGCAGCCAACCCTTAGACAATGAATCGAGGAACAGGACCTGATCGGTCTCGATGAGCCGCTGACTGACCGCATCCAGCGGCAATCCGAGGCCGTAGACCCCGTCAACTAGGATTCGCCTTCTCCGGTCTGCGCGCAACCACGCTTCTACAGTGCCTGTCTCCTCATCCGTCCATAAACGGCCCTGCAGTTTCAGGGGCTGCGGTAATAGGACATGGAAAGCGCCTGCCTTGGCCGCAGCGTTGAGGATCCGCTCGACCTCGAAGATCGGAAAACTGGTGAATCCGACGGTGCGCAGCTTGGTTTCCATAGCGATCTTGAGGTAGACCGGATAGACGTCTGTCGGCATCGCGAGCGTAGCGCCGCGTCCGGCAAGCACCGTGAATATAACTTTCAGGCTATGGCGCACACCCTCGGAGGCGAGAGTCGTCTGGGCGGAGCCTCGGAGCCCTCTCGCATAGCGCCATAGGCGTACCAAATCGCAGCGGTGAACTCGTGGCGAGTTAGTGGGGATTTGAATGACGGGTACCAAGTGCGACAGCCCACGGTCAATGCGGGTCTCGCAATACCGCTCCGCCTCGGGTGCCACGAGCCTGGCGTTATCGCTCCAGGCCCGGAATCGCCTGAAATCCATTAATTCCGGAGTCGAGGCGCTCCCTCTCAGCGGAAGCATCAGTGTGCCACCTCAACGGTAGCCCTGGTTACGCGGCTTTCTCGATCTTCGAGCGAAGCCAGGCAAGTCCCATCTGACATGACATTCCAGCTCCGAGCCAGCCCATGCGATCGCTCCCAATACAGGCTCGGTTCCGTATACGCGGCCACGCGGATCGCACGTCCCGTGACGACACCGTCGAAAATAGGCGCCCCCCACGGAAGCTGATCGGACAGCTGAAATCCGTTCTCGCTTGCCCAGTCGTGAACGATCGAAAGAGGCACTTGGTGATTGGCACTCCAGGCATTCGCACCTCGGGAATAATAAACAGACTCTTCACTCGTCGCGACGTACAACTCCTTGAAGCAGATCTCCCGGACGCCGAGCGCGACTGCCCAACGCACGTAGTCGCCCACGTCAGAAGTGGTTTCGATGCCTCCCCGCTGAAGTACGCAGACTAGGCGCAGCCGCAATTGCGGCATTATTTCAGTCATGGCGGCAGCCGCTCGTAACAAGGCAGGCGTCTTGGTTTCGAGCTTCATGATATTGGCGTTAATGCCCTCCTGATGGTGGTGGCGGGAAATCGCGAGTACCGATAGACCCGCCAATGTAAGATCCCGTAGGAGGTCTGTCGACTCGCGCTCTGGGAGAGAAGCCAGCCGCACGCCGTTGGTAATCAGGACGACCTTCGAAAAGTATCGCTTGCACGCGCGAATAAGACCAAACATCTGCCGCCACGGCAGCAGCGTGGGCTCTCCTCCTCCTGTAATAACCGCGCGCTCGGCACCTTGAGATCGAGCGAGGCCCGCCCATCGATCGACCCCTGGAAGATCCAACGCACCGCGAGTTTGATCGGCCGACACAGACGCTTCCGAAAAGCAGAATGGGCAGGCCGCTTGGCAGCCGCGTGCGATCGGCAAAAACGACACGGACCGAGGCCGAAGCGCCGAGTATGGAGCAAAGGTTCCCGTGTGGAGTACGAGCGATTTCGCCATGGCATCTTCGAGGCACATGCCGGAGCCCAGCCTGCCATCGGCCCCGACCTGGAAGACACCAGAAACCGGAAGGTCGGGGGAGGCCCAGATGACTCCCACGCCATTCCGCAGATTGGGCTGAACTTGGGACGGCCCTACAGCTGCCTTCAAGACCAGCAACTCGTCACCAGGAATCTTCAGCTTGTCTCGGAGCCGGGAGGCCTTCGCAACGCCTACTGACAACTGGCCGGCGGGTATCAGGAAGGATTCCAGCGGATAGGTGCTCTCGGGGATAGACGACTTTCGGTAATGGCGTGTGTACTTGTCGTACGCGCGCGCGAAATTCGAGAGCGTGGTGACGTGATACAGCGGCTGGCCTTCGATGTTCATCGTCTACCCTTCCGTATCTAGCGATGGAGACTAAGTGGGCTCATCCCACTAAGTTATTGGCATACTGCCACTTACTGGATTACCATGTCAATCGGCGGCTGCAAAAGGCGCATCCCTTAAAGAGACTCTAATGACAGATCAATCACTTGCGTTCGAGCGGCCGCTAACTACGGTCGACGTGGTGATTTTCACGGTACTGGAATCCGCACTCCAAGTGCTTCTCGTTCAGCGGCGTAACGAACTGGGCGACCCCTTCCCCGGCAAATGGGCGTTACCTGGTGGCTTCATTGATACGGCCAGGGACGCCGATCTGGCAGCTTGCGCATTACGCAAGCTGCGGGACAAAACGGGTGTTGAGGCACCCTATCTCGAGCAGCTCGGGAGTTGGGGCAACGCGACTCGTGATCCTCGCGGCTGGTCCGCTACGCATGTCTACTTCTCTTTGATTCCATCAAACCATCTCAATCTTGCCCCGGGCGGGAACGCCGCCGATTCGCGCTGGTTCGATGTCAGAGGTGATCGCGTTCAGCAACCTCTCGCGTTCGATCACGCTATACTGCTCAAGGCCGCTATTGCTCGGCTGCGCGCAAAGGTTGAGTACACGTCCCTTCCGGCCTTTCTCATGCCTGACGAATTTACGTTGACCGAGCTGCAGAGGACGTATGAGATTCTTCTCGCGCGGGAGCTTGAGAAGAAGGCCTTCCGGACAAGATTGCTTGTCGCGGGCCTACTAGATCCGGTGCCACGAATGAAAAGCGGCGCTAACCGACCAGCACAGCTCTATCGATTGAGGCGACGCCGTCAGCCGCATTTGTTTTCGAGGCCGTTCGGCTCCGCTCAGTCATCGAGGTGATCGGCATATCGCGTTCGGCTCAAGGTAACCCGTTGCGATCAGGCCCGTTGTCGACACTGCTAATGTCTGTCCAAAATTGGACATCTCGCGTGATTGCATACGTGCGGCGCAATTGCGCGTAAGCTGCTGATAGTCTTGTGCAAAGTTAGTTATACGGTTCGCAAATAGACTTGCCTACGAACAGCGATGGTGCATTGAACATTCGAGCATTCTCTGTCCAAAAGCATCCCTCACGGTCATTCCATGTCCAAATCCGCAGACGTTTAACGTACGCGACGACAATCTTGGGTGGTGTCCTTGCGCGATAGCCACATTCACATCGCAAGCGCCGCGAGCCTTCATCACACTCTGCTGACAAATCACTTTCGCAGCCCCGCGTGGAAGTTGTCTTCCACGTTGCAGATCTTCCCTTCAATCAGGACCCCAAGACCTGCCAGAGATTCCAATACGAGAGATGAACTTCTGCATGTCCTACAAAAAAGCAACACCTTATAAAATCCCCTAGTCCTCCCAATTGGACATCGAATGCTCGAATTTTGGACGAAGATTGCCAGTGTCGACAGACGCCGAGGCAATCACTGAACGAATGAGCCACTGATGATCCACACTTCGCCGTCGCCGCCGTTGAAGGCAAGACCATCTGCACCCCACCGCACAAGTCGAGTGGGATATGCGGCCACGTTTGGCAGGTCAAGCTCGCCAACCTGCATCAAGGTGGTGAGATCATAGGCAATTAAGGTTACCCCGCCGCTCGCTCCGCCCGACAAATAGAAGGCCTTGCCGACAGTTCCGTCTACCGCGGCTGCGACACCGCCAGCAGCAAAGGCACCTACACTTGCGCCAGTTGTCGCATTAAAAATGAGTCCGTCGTCTGTGTAGATTCGATTGGTTGTAGCGTCATAGTGAATATGCGCGTAAGAACTGATACTAAGGTTGGCAAGAACCGGCGAGGAGCTCAGGCCGCTGCTTGTGATCGGCATCGCGTAGATTGCACCGGGTCCGGAATTCTCGTTGTCGACGGCAAAGAGTGTCGAGGGCGTGGCACCCCATTGAATCGACTCGTGCGCGTCTCCATTGGGCCAGTTTAGAAGCTCGTCGGGCCGCGGGACATTATCATCTAGGATCCGAATGCCGCCTGACTGAGTAGGGCTGATCTGGTTGAAGGTACCTAGCTGCACGGCCAAAGTCTGTGGCTGACCTGGCGCTACCGCGAGCTCCATCGGCTGAAACATGGAGTAGCCAAACTGCCAGCCCATCGCCTCGTTCCATCCCAGCGAATAATGATAGTTGAGCGCTAGCGCCGGCAACATGTATCGATCGACCGCGCCGGCACCCTGGTTGCCTACGTACAAATAGCTACCGTCAGAGGCTACGGCGAGCGCGCCCGGATCCGATACGGTAGCGACGCTGTTCACGATCGCGCCGGTTTCCGGATCTATCTCGCTGATAACATTGGGCGCGATGCGATCGTAACCACCGCGAGACACGTACAGGTGACCACTAGCGGGGTCGCCAATGATGTCCGTGCATTGGGCATCGACCACTGTAATATTCTGACCATCCACCACGGAAGTAGCCGGTCCGTCCGGCCCGCCGGTGGAAGGCGAAGGCCGTCCGTCAACAAACGAGCCGGTAATCAGATAGATCCCGTCACCGCGGACAAAGGCAACGCCATTGGTACCGTAACGAATCGGGCGAGGCCCCACGTTGAGGTATGGGAACCCGGTTCCCGCCGGGGTAAAAATAATCGCCTCAATGAAGTCATGGGTATTCAGATCGAACGAGGCGATTGTCGTTTCGTTCGTGTCATAGGGTCCGAGCGTCGTGTAGAACAGCTGGAAGGCTTTGTTGGTTGTCGCATCGGTCAATGTCAGTCCAGGGGAATCCTGACGCCCGGCCCAACTATCGAGCACCGGATCAATCATCTGGGTATCACCCGTTCCGGCGCCGAGATAGAGTAATTTCGTGTTGGTGTCGTAGGTAATTCCAAATCCCTCATTGCCCGTCGGATAGTGATGAATGCCGTAAAGGGCATCGACGCCGGATGAGTCGACCCCAAAGTAGGCTACGTCGTGTGTTGAGGTGGCCGAATCCATTGCATACAGCCTCGTGGTGTCGTCACCCCAGGCAATATTGAAGATGGCCGGCCCATCTCCTCCAACATAGGTTCTTGCGACCGCATCGTCATATACCATAACGACCGAAAGAAACGGGACAACATCACTCTGCTCGAGAGACACCGCGATCGTGCGAGACGCCCCCGGGGCTGCCTTCAGATCGTACACACCGCTGGTAGTAGTGATAGTGATGTCAAGCGCCAATCCCGGCAGCGTCAGACGTTGAATTAATGGGGACCCCCCCGAATATAGATAGAGATATTGATCATCACCCGAAATTTCCATGGACTGTGGGGTGCCGCTTGGCACTGGGGTATAAGCAATCGCCTGAGTAACGGGATTTAACGTACCAATAGTGTTGGGATTCACTGCGGCTGACGACGGTATAAGGAAATAGAAAACACCCTGCGACGCATTCCAGACCATCGCGGAGGCACCCACGCTGATGGTAGTCACCGTAAAGTTCGGTGGGGACAAAGTGAAGGGAGCACCGTTCGACGTAAGTGCCGTGCTGGTCTTGGTCGCCGCCGGATTCGTCACGGTCACAGTCAGCGTACCAGGAGGCGGTAGCGTCACACCCTGAACGTAGAATCTAAGCTTGCTGCTTGAGAAATAGCGAGTCGCGACTGGTGTTCCATTGATATTGACCACGGCGCCCGGCGTGAAGTTTGAACCGAGAACAGAGACCGTCGCATCATAGTGACTGGCGACAATGGCATTCGGATACAGCGAAGTGATCTGGGGCGCTACTGGCCCGGCCGCGGGGGTGCCGCCGCCACCCCCGCCGCAGGAAATCAGCGCTAACCCGAGAGTGGCCAGGGAGAGCCCAGCGATGAGTCGTCGAAAGTACATTGTGGCCTTCCTTGTGCCTGGATCCGCCGATGTTGCTCGGCTCCAATCTGTCCGGAGTCTACAACAGCGTCGCTCGCTCTAATCAAATTTTACTAAGCGCAGCCCGTTGTCGCTACCGGGCCTTATCGCGACTCGCGGATGAAAAGTGCTCGGCTGGCGGAAGGCCTGGAGCCGATATGACCTAGGGCATTTTACGACGACAGGCGATAAACCGTAGCCGCCGACGACAACGATGCGATAGCTGGAATTCAAGGCAGCGGCCTATCCGCAGGCATTAAATCGGCAGGCACCAATTCAATGCGCGTCCCTATCAGTTGCGGATTCGGGGGCCGCTCCACCGGCCATGTAGTTTCGGACGGCTTGGAGAAACTCGGCGCGCAACTCCGCAGTCGGGAATGCTCGATCTCGAACCAGGAGCAAAGAGTTATGGGAAGAGGTGATCTCGATACCCCCGGTCGCCTCGACCACCTTTTTCACTCCCGACCAAGCCCGTTTCATTTCGACATCGCCTTGTTTTACGATAATCCCATCGACAGAGATCTCCACAACGCATCTGAACGGGCCATCACCGCCCAGCTGCTCGCGAACGTATTTTACGAATCTATCGCGTCTTCCGCGTCGGACCCAACTTCCGTAGAGCGCATAGGCGGCAACGAAAAACACCGCAGCAAATACCAATCGCGCTAAGCTCTCCCCGGGCAGCAGAAAAAACAGAACCACACTGAGAAGCAATGCCCATACGGCAGTAGACTGCCGTACCCAGCCGCCCAACGACGCCGACCTGTCTGCAGTCCTTTGCATGACATCTGCCATATCGGCGCTAGTGAAATCAAATTGCACAATCATTTGCGCACCCGTGTAGCAGACAAAACGTGCAGGCCGCTCGATCTTTTGCAATGCGAGTATGGCCTCACGCCCCCGTGGGGTCACGACATAAACAAAGTTCGTGTAGTAGTCATTAAGTTAAATGTGCGCCGTCGGATGCTTCCATTCGCCTGTCGCGGGATCTAACGTCCTTTATATTGCGTGACAAGCACAGCACAAGCGGAGCGCAAACTCGGCGTTCCAAGTCAGTCGCCAGCGAGCTTCGAGATCCGCTCTACTTGAAGCACCTTTTTTCGCTGCAGGCCGAGCATGAGTGCTCCGATATAGTCATCTGCATAATCTTGGGCAACATGGCGCGTGCCATCGAAGTCATGGGCCACTCGTCTGACGAGGTGCAGCA
>Ga0182030_10004154_pt1 | contig 30830 bp, 35 predicted proteins | sample 812S3MmetaG_FD_121299 | JGI IMG/M metagenome (GOLD analysis project Ga0182030, IMG submission 121299) | Permafrost microbial communities from Stordalen Mire, Sweden - 812S3M metaG (Illumina Assembly) | ecosystem: Environmental > Terrestrial > Soil > Wetlands > Permafrost | place: Sweden...
AACGAGGTACTACGTAGCGTATATACCTTTCAGGCAATTGCTGTTTAATAGGGTAGCTTCGCTGGAATCCTTACGTTGCTACCCATATTAAACGTGCCTACTTAACCCCTAGACTTTGAAATTGTAAAGTTGCAGACCCTTAGTATGTGCATTTTTACATTTTTAGGGCTTGGAATAGCAGGTTGAATTGCCACTACCTCTTTTGCTGGATAGCTCGCCAGAACTAACCATTTTCTTGAGTATCCCGCTTAGTGTCCGTTGGTTAATTTCAATGCCCCTCTCAACTAGCCCTTTGCGTATATTTTTCTGAATTAGATATTCCCACCCGTCTAATAGCTCAATGATAGCCAGCTTAATAGGCTGGGTCTTAATATCTTTACCTGCACCCAAGTAGTTAAAGCTAAAACTACCTTTATCGTCCGTAACCTGTACGTCAAATGCGTCCAATTCCTTGGCGTACCGTTGCTTAGTCTGCTCAACGGTTACAAAGTTCTCGTGTCGTTTTAGGGCAATATGACAATCAACTGCCGCAAGAATATCCGAAGACCCTCGCATTTCATGGCGTGAGCCACTTCTGTTTGAACCAGGCTTGCGATTGTGATGTGTAATCAGAATCGTTATGCCTTGACCTGTGAAGCGCCTCAGTTGTTTGAAAACAGCAGCCATGTCTTGCGCCGTGTTTTCGTCAGCACCGTGTACTCTGACTAACGAGTCTATCATTAGGAGCTTGATGTCGTGCGTCTTGCACTCTAGGATTATCCTATCTACATATTCCTCGTCCAAGGTGAAGCCCTCATACGAGTAGAAATAGATTGGTAAATCTTCGGGTGCTTTTAGCTCCTTTAAGCGCTGTTGAAGTAACGGCAATCCGTTTTCTTCGTCTAGTAAAAGCGTACCGACTTTTTGGGTAGTAAACTCTCCGAATAGTGGTTCGCCTTTTGCTACTTTAATGGCAGTTTCAAGTAACATATAGGTTTTATATGACCCTGGCTCCGCCGATAGTATGGTTATAGACGAGGCAGGTACTAGCCTATCTACTAACCATGTTTGCTCAGGATACTTAGTATCCATGAGTTCTTTTAAGTTAATTGGTGGGTATGCGTCCATGACGTTACCCCTTTCTTAGTTTGAAACCGTTCAACTTGTAATGACTGCCTAGTGAAGTTTGTTGAGCGATTTCTTACGAGCCATTACAAATATTAGTTTTTCAAATAACTGCGATAAAGTACGGCAGGTACTAACAGTTCCTAACCTCAACTGTTAATTCCTAATAATTCCTAAGTTTGGCGACTTTTTTGCTTAATGTCTGCTAATGCAACTATTGCTTGCCAGTCTTGTCGGGACAATGTAGCCGTACCTTTAATTAACATGTGCTTGGGCTTTAAAAAGGTGAACTTTTGTAAAACACCTCCGTCATCAAAAGCTGTTCTACGAAACGCCTGCTTAAAATTGTTAAGTCCTTGGTGCATACGCTCTAATTGGACTAGGTCTTTTTTTATTTGGTCTAAGCTGACTATTTGACCAAAGTGTAATTCGTTATAAGTAAGCAGTACGTAATAGACCCGACCTTCTTTAAGTGAGGGCAATGTGCAACTACCATAGCTAGTAGTTAAGACAGGCTCGTTAAATTCGTTGAACTCCAATTTAGCTTCAATATTTTCACTTTTTACGGATGGTGCTGCATGGGCTAATTTGTAATTACCCGCCTCTGTCTGATTTTGATACTCTATAACAGCTTCAATGTGGGGTAAGGTTAATGGCATTGTTTTGTCATAAAACGCTCTAAAGACATCTGGCTTAATGGTTACTAATAAGTCAGGTCTTGTACGTGAGTTGGTCATTAGGGGTTCTTGTATAACATCTTCTATAGCTTCTTGGGATTTCAAATACTTAATGACTTCTGCCTTGGATTTTTCTGCCTCTCTTAGCGTATAGCGACCAACTGGTACACCTGCAACTCTCTTGAACTTGAACTCCAAGGGAAGTTTTTGTAAATCGTTGCTAGTTGGACTATCTTCGCTCGCCTTCTTTATACTGGTAAGGACAGTGGCAACACTTACAAGCGTTTCTAGGTCAAGTTCTTCAGGTGGTTTATTGCCTAATATCATTACAAGTCATTGTAACTGATTCGGGTGTTATATTGAGAACGATTAATCTATCGCATTAAACCAATAAACGTGGTCTTCGGGTAACGCTTCTTACCGTATTTGGCTGCAATCTCTGCTTGTCTCTTATTGATACGATTTATAACTGGCTCTGCTAGGGCTTCTGCTACTTCTCTAGTTATCTTGCCCCTAATATACAAAGATTTGATATGGTCTACAGCCTCACGATTAGCTACCGCATTATCCAGTGAAGTAAAGCGTCTAGCGTACATACTTGTTAATTTATAGTCTTATGACACCAAAATCAACTTTTGTCCACCTTACTTTTGAAAATGTAAAAACGTAGTTACTATAGGAAGTGACTTTTTGCGTTTTTAACTTGGTATCTGTTTTTGGGGCAGCATTGGTATTTTTACAGGTACTTCACGTCCAGTAGTCTTTTCAACGTAAATCTTTTTGTTGCCGTCAGTTCTCACGTACTTAAATCTGCCAGAAGCAATTAGGTCTGCCTCAAATCTCTCTGCTATGGCTTGAACCTTATTAAAGTAACTAACTTGTGATGAGTTTATAAACCTATATGCCATTTACATTCCTTTAGGTGGTGCAAACTCCACACGGCTCTTACGCTCAAGCCACCACATAGCGGCTTTGACATCACCTTTTTCAACGGCTTGTAAAATAACTTGTCTTGCTTTTATGGTAGACCACTCCTCGGCTCGGTGCATACGGAACCGAAACTCCTCATCTAGTGCTTTATGCTCGTAGAATGTACTTTTTGAAATGCCCGCATAATCACAAGCAAACTCCACACTAACGCCACTACACAGGGCATTTTCTAATTTGTGGAGCCTGTTTTCGTCAATAATAGAGGGGCGACCAGCCTTTGTAGTCCGAATATCACTCATACTATCCATTATGTACCTACTACGCCACAATGAATAGCCTTTGGCAAGTTATAGATTTACCAAGCTAAAATTGCACATAGAACAGTCAGATACCCGTTAGACAAGCTCTAAGGCTGTCATCTGGTGCTTTAGACTACTTACCGCACAAGTAACCCAAGGCGACCTTAGCCTCATTGCTGCTAAGACCTAAAATATCAAGCCAATAATTATCTATTAGTCCGCCAGCAGCTACACCTTTTAGGTGCTTGGAATTGGCAATCTGCATTGCAAGCTGCTGCACAGCAGCGCCTGCCTCTAATAAAGCAAACCTCGCTCCTCTTTCGTGATATTTTTCTGTGAGCCTGTTCGGGAATAAAACAAAAATGATTAAGCACTGTGGAGCGCCCTTTGTAAGCACATTTACGTTGTTAGACAACTCACCCCACTTGGGTGCGTCACTGATTATATTTACAGCATGAACGTCTGGATTATAGTAAAGTATTTTATTTTTGAACCCAGTAACGTTGTTGGTCACACAGAATACCTCAAGGCTATAAGAAGCACCTGCCGAAGGATACGTGCGGTGTTCCATGCCATTGTTTGCATAAAAACTAGAAAGAATAGTACCAAGCTCTCTTTTGCTCAATGGTTTACTACTAAACGTTCTCTCACTTTTTCTTTTCTTACTGACACGATTAACAAAAGTCTTTGGCAGTATTAGTTTTTTTGGTGTCTGTGGATATTCAAGCAATGACTCCAGCTTTTCTTTACCGCTAAATTGCTCCTGTATGGAAGCAAACTCTTTAATGTTGAATTGGTTATAAGTAGAGGCTTCCCAAAACAACTCAAACGCTTCAGATTTTTTATTATCAAATATTGCCATAAACTAATTCTAACCTAATGGGTGCGGATAAAGACTGGGGAACTTATTAGATGTGTCAGCCCAATTGTAGCGTAATCTAATATCATTGGCATTACCCCCAATAAATGGCCAATCGTGATGTGAGTTTATGGGTACTAAATCTGGAGAAAGTACACGAACCACTCTAATACCCGCTTGGAGAGCGTCTATAGTAGTTAAGTCTCTGTAAAAAAGTTTGATACCTGATTTGTTCAGCTTATTGACTGCAAGATTAAGAGCTGTTTTTGATGTTAGCTTTTTACCATACACAGTTGGTTTAAATAATTTATCCTTATTTTTCAAAAGTGGTAGATTACGCCATTCATCTGGGTTCTGTGTGTAGTAGATAGCATGGTCATCAAAAGATTTAACATCACTTGCTTTAGTTAGTTCGCTGGTTTCAACATATTTAGGGTAAACACCTGCAAAAAACACACCTTGGCACCATTCTAGAAAAGCTTTATCAATAGCTTGAGCTAATGTCTCTCTACAGGCAACACCTAATGAATACCGCCATTTGCCCCTCTTAGCAATACCCCCAGCAATAGCTATTACGGGGAAAGGACTGTATCTTGGTGTTAAATCAAAGCAATAAACCTCTCCATATAGTCCAGCAACCTGCTTAACATACTGCTTGGGTAATTTTATGGCTCTACCAGGTAGACTGTGCAGCCATGTGGACATTAAAGCGTCACGCTCTATTAATTCCTGTAAGGCTCTAAGAGCAGCCTGAGAAGAACTATGTCCAGCAGCTAAACCTGATGACGTAGGTATCCCAGTCTCGTAATCGTCCCTTAACACAACAAGCGGGTGAGGTACCCAGTACTCTTTATTTGTTGTGAACTCATAAACATTTGTGTATAGGCAATTATCAGAATAAAGGTTTGTGAATGGGAATTCGCTTTGTTGCCTTTGTGTGTCCGAGAAAAGCGTCCACTGCTCAGCGCTTAGTAGCTTCTGCCCCGAAATATCTTTCTTATGTTTAGTTGGGACTTGATTAATAGCAGCACAATAACGCTCCACACCCTCGCCAATAGCAGCCAATATCGCACTATCTTTAACTCTACTTACTCCGCCAGAAGCACTCTTCCAACTATTGGTTACAGAGAATGGTACGCCTACATGAAAAATATCTGGCACATCACTTTTTGATAACTGTGCTGTTTGAGGACTAAAAACTAAACCATGTCTGTTGTTTGCTGCTAAAGGCAATAGCAAAGAGCTTAATGGCTCAGGCATTCGGAATGCTGTTACCGAGGATAGACTTGTGAAGTATTTTTCTACTATAAAAACGCTGCACAGCACCAAACAAGACAGGTATCAAGATAAGATAGACTATCCCGCCTACACCAGTTAATATCAGTATAGCTCCACCTATGCCTTCAGCGACAAATGCTGTAGCGACAATAGCTGTGACAATTACAGCCCTTAACACGGGTTTGCCCATTTTAACTCTAACGTACAAATAGGAGAGTACAAAAATGGAAACCAATAAAGCAATCGGTGCTATCACGTAAAGATTATTGGCTGGGTTTGAGCAAAATTGATAAGAACTAGAGCCGAAGCTGTATGTATAAGTTTGTTGTGTGCAATGCCCAAAATCTTTGTTGATTGCAAAAGTTAGCAGGTAAGTCAAAGCACCTATTACTGGTAAGAATAGAGCAGCTAATAGGGTAAGACCTACTGGGTCTTTTATCTTTTTTTGCTTGGCTTCCTGATTAATTCTTCGGGCTAATATTGTTGATGAAGCAAGTGTGGTGGTGAGACAACAGCAACAACAGCAACATGACGAACAAGTCGGTGTGGCTACAGTTGCATTATTGCGGTCATTATCAAACTGGGTAATTTGTCTTTTCATAACAGCTTACGCTTTAGCGGAATTATATACTATCTTACCACTTGATAACAATTTATTTTCACTACAATAACGACATAGTGGTACGGTCAAAAGCTTATTTGAAGTCATGCTACGACTTTGTGTATCCAAAGTAACTGTTTTGTTGATAAGGAAATACTCCTCACTATCAAAGAGTTTTACTAGCTCCACGTTCAACCATTCTGTAGCCAATTTAAGCAGTGAAACTGAACTATCGGGTTGAAGCGGTGGTGCGCTGTCACCCCACCGTGTCTTTAGCCTTCCCTCAAGACAAGCCAGACAGCTTGTTAGCCCAGGATATACAAGTGGTCCAAGCGATATAGTGTGATTGAAAGATAAATCTAACAGTAAGTGCGGTTGCGTTATTTTTGTGTAGTTATATTTTTGAAGAAACTCACCTAGGCTTTCATTAGTTCTGATAAAAACAATTAGGTCAGGGCTGCTATTTACTTGAGTAAACGCAAAGCTATCAATATCAAACCCTTTTATAAGAGACCTTTGACCTATTAAACTTATCTTTGGCTTACCCGCTTTCTTTACTAACATTGACGGGATAATAACGCCTGCACTTATTAGCTGTTCAAGCACTATTTGGTCGCTGTTTGACAGTTCTAGCTTAGTAAACTGCTGACCGCTTTTAATGTCTGCAAAAAATGATTTCTTGTTATCGTCTAGGTCTATAGTGTAGAGAGAGTCCTGACCACCAGAAATATGTAGTTGGTCATCTTCTTGGGCTATCCGCCACTGTTTGCTAAGTTTTAGTTTGCTCATGTAATGATTTTAGCAGTTAGCACATGACTTACCCGAAATATCACCCTTAAACCAGACACTACAGCCTACCCACGCCTCAGCCCTAAGCTAAAAATGTAAAAATGCACATACTAAGGGTCTGCAACTTTACAATTTCAAAGTCTAGGGGTTAAGTAGGCACGTTTAGTATGGGTAGCAACGTAAGGATTCCAGCGAAGCTACCCTATTAAACAGCAATTGCCTGAAAGGCATATACGCTACGTAGTACCTCGTTCCAGCGTATAATCTCCCGTGCAATGACTTTATATAATTCGTGGCTAACGGTCACCAATCCGCTTATGCTTATTATGTGTGTTAATATGACTATATAATGGAAAATCAAAATCCCAACATTAATTTTAACCAACAAAAGTCACGAAAGTACTGGTTTTCATCGAAGAGTAGTTTTGGGGTAAGGGGCCTCCCTATACCAATATCTTCTCAAGGCTGGTATTGCATCGCAGTCTACTTATTAGTCCTTTTGGGCTCGGCTTTCATTTTTTTGCCACTTAAGGGTAACCCAACTAAGTCACAATTAACACCATTCATAGTCATAGCTGTTCTAGACATATTGGCCTATCTCATTATTGGGGGAATAAAGACAGAACCAAAGCCACCCAAACAATCCTAAGTTCTATGTGTAGCAGGTAACGCTAATGACCACTGTTTGTTATCTCGTAATAGCTTCCAGCGAATAATCTCTGTACAGATTAAGTTCCACTTCGACTCTATTAGGCTCACCAGTTTTTGAACATTTTGTTATTATAACTATATGATTAAAGCCGTAATCTTTGACGTGGATGGAGTTTTAGTCGACTCGAGAGATTCAAACGTTGATTTTTTCCAAAAACTGCTGCCAAAAGTAGGCTATTCCAAACCGAGTAGAGAAGAAGTGCTTAAGCATTTTCATTTGCCCCTTAAGGAAGCTTTAGCAGAAATTATTGATACTACTGATAATGCAGAACTTTTACGAATAATGACTATCGGTAATGAAAAAGTGGTTAGGGACACAGCTTTGTTGAAATTTCCTGAGTCATTAGAGCAAATTTTAAAAGAACTAAAGAAGAAATATTTGATAGGAATAGTTACCAGTCGTAATCAGGCTGGATTGGACGTGGTCTTTAGTATTAAAGATATTAAAAGCCTTTTTGATGTAGTTGTAGTCAGAGAACACTATCAAAATCGAAAACCGCACCCCGAACCGTTATTTGTTGCGTCAGATAGACTGCATATTAACCCAGATGAAGCTATTTATATAGGTGATAGTAATATCGATATTGAAGCCGCTAAAGCCGCTGGTATGAGTAGCATCCACTTCTCTCCTTATGTGCATAAGAATGCCAACGTTGGAATAAGCAACTTTGACCAAATACCTGAAGCGGTTAATCGAATCGCAAAACTAAACTCAAATCACAGGGCTAATAATTAGAACCCTATTCCACCTAATAATTTCACTTACAATTTCCTTATAATTCGAATAAGGTAGGGTCACCAGCGCCAGATATTCGAACCCAATACTCTTTTGATATACTTCTAACATTGTGATTAAAGCGGTAGTAATAGATTTAGACGATACTTTATGCCTTACTGAAGCGGCATGTTTTGATATGGAAAACGAAGTACTTGTAAAAATGGGGCTTCAGCCAATGAGCCACGATATACATGTGTCTACTTGGGGGAAACCTCTTCTTGAAGCTATTCAACTAAGGTCACCAAGACTTGATTTAGATAAGTTTAAACAGATTTATACTCCAACAATTAAAAAATATACGACTAGCGGGAAACTAGACTCCATCCCGGATAAAAATTTAAATACCCTTGATGAATTAATAGAGATGAATAAAATAATATGTATATTAACTTCTAGGACTCACGGAGAATTAATACACCTTCTAAAACACGATCATTTGTTATCAAAACGAGTAAAAACATTCTATTACAGGGATAACATGCAATTTCATAAACCAGATCCAAGAGCATTTAATGAATTTTTTGAAGATTATAAATTAGAACCTTCACAGACTGTCTACATAGGAGATTCAACAAGTGATGCGGTTGCGGCAAAAGAAGCAGGGCTATACTTCATCGCTAGTTTAGAAAGCGGTCTAAGATCTAAGCAAGACTTTAGTCACCTACCGGTCGATAGATACGTCGATAGATTTTATCAAATAGTGGAGGCAGTAAAATCTTTGGAAGGAATGAGTAATTAATATGGTAGACGTTGCAGATGACAAGAAAGACCATCGTAGAGGTATTGACCACATTGGGATATCTGCTAGTTTTATTATTCACGATGGCAAAGGAAGAATACTGTTACAGAAGCGTGGGGTCAAAGCTCGGGATGAAAAAGGAAATTGGGATGTTGGAGGTGGAGCAATAGAATTCGGTGAACCAATTGGTGAAGCCGTTACTAGAGAGATAAAAGAAGAACTTTCCGTAGAACCATTAGAAGTTAAATTTTTGACTGTATATGATGCTTTTAGGGAGCATAACGGACAAAAAACTCATTGGATTGCTATTATGCATGCCGTAAAAGTAGATCCCGCGAAAGTAAAAATAGGTGAGCCAGATAAAATCGAAGAAGTAGGTTGGTTCACCAGTGATAATCTACCTTCTCCGCTTCACTCTCAATTTTGGAAATCCTATCAAATAGCATTAGATAAAAAGATAGTTAAATAGATTTCCAATTCAGCTCCCGCCCGGTTCGTCTGCTATGCTAAGTGCATGGTCAGAACCATACCAAATACTCCTGGAAAAGATTCATATTTCGTTGCCGTAAAGATACTTTTACGTGATAACAATAAGCTATTAATAACACATGACATATTTGGTGATTGGGATTTACCCGGTGGACGAATACTTAAAGACGAATTTAATAAACCGCTAGAATCGGTTATTGAGCGTAAAGTTCGTGAAGAGTTAGGGGCGGACATTAAATATCAAATCGGTCAACCAAAGGTCTTTTTTAGGGTTGAGCGCCAAGAACATGACCTTGAAGGTCAAACAGTACGCATTTTTGGAGTAGGATACGAGGCGCAATACCTGGGTGGCACTATTAATTTAGGTCAACATCACGACCAGATGGAATGGGTAGATTTATCAACTTTTAGTCCAGACCAGTATTTTACTGGCGGTTGGCTAGAGGGCGTGAAGGACTATATCTCAGGGCTTAATTCCATCTAATAATTTCACCTGCAACTTTCTTATAATCCGAATAGGGAGAGCCACCAATATATCGATATTATAATTATTTTAACTAATAGAGCATATCTCTTGACAGCGTCGGTAAAGTGTAATTTACTATATATAAGGCAATTTGTAATTGTTATACAAGGAAAATAAAAATATCTTATGAAAAATGAAATGGATGCTAGCGAGCAAGTGAGCGCTTCACCGCAGTATGCTATAGAAGAGGCGGCTCGAAGAGCTCGTGAGGGTCAGTCTACTCCAGAAGATCAAGCGCTATTGGCTGGTTTTGAACTGGGTGCCAACGAAGCAATTAAATCGGCAGCTGAGCCCAGTGAGCCAACACCCGCGGTCGACGACCTTCTTGGAACAAGTAATCGTCGTATCCAACAACTTGATGATGAGATTACTACCGAAAAGATGTGGGATGATAAGCTTGATCCTAAAGTCACAGCAAGAATTTCTCAAAAAGAGACCGAGCTTAAGGGCCATCAAGACATGGCTGCTTATCTTAAGGGCCGAGATTTTAAAGATGCCCAGGGTACGGTGCACGATGCTACTTCCGGAAGATTCGTGTCTGAGGGTCAGGCCAATCAACACTCTACGGAGAATGATACGATCGCTTATGAGGATATGCCGCTAGTTGGCTTAGTCAATAAATGGGCTGATGCCGAATTTCATAATGACCGGACTATGTCTTCTGACGTTCAAGATGAAATAGAGCGTCGTTTAGAGATTGACTCTAATACAACTGAGGAAGATAAGGCTGAGCTTATTGATAGTCTTCATGCTCGAATGCTTAGAATGAAAAGCTCTAGGCAAGAAACACCTGAAGCGGTTGTTGGTCCGTCTCCTACCGAACCTACTGAGCCTAAGGGGCCTGGCGATCGAAATAGAGACAATAAACCACGCAAGCCGGCAAATGCAACCCAGCCACCAGATAATAACGGCGAGGTTCCTACAACACCTGCAGCACCTGAGACTATAGTTGCAACCTCTCCCGCTGAAGCTCCAGCAGCCATTGAACCTGACAACAGCAAGATTGATAATAGCCCAGAGAAGTCAGTTGATGAGCCACAACCGTTACCTAATAGTAATATCAACGCCCCTAGATCATATGCCGAGCAATACGATGATGATCAATTTGAAGAAACACCCGACGAGCTACTAGAATCATTAGAAGCTGCACTCAGTGAAAGACAAAATGAATATAAGGCAGCTGCAATAGATTTCGCTACCGCTCAAATTGGTGCCGAGAATATATATGCTGGGAAAAGCCGAAAAGCTGCCCTAGAAGAAGCTGGCAAAAACTTAGCTGCTGCTCACGATGCCTATATGCTTGCTAACGACGAAGTGATAGATGGGAGTCGAAAGTTCTCAGAGGACTACTTGGAGGCAGTATTAGGAGAACTTCAAGAGGCTATAGCCGAACGTGATGAATGGGATGCAAATCATCCAGACGGTAGCGAAATCGATGATGATGCCAAAATTGCCCGCCATAAGCTTAGTGAAACAATAGTTGGACTGCAGGAAGAGCAACGCGCTAGAGAACAAGAAAGAGACGCCGTAGAAGAGGATCGGAACCAACGCGAATCCCAAAAACAGGTTATGCGTTTGCAGAGCCTAAACGAGCTTTCGAAAACGGTTGAAAACGAAATGTTAGCTCAGCGTATTAAGGCTCATCCCAAGTTAGCTAAGTTTAATGATTGGCTAGCTAAGCATTCTAAAACACGATTTGCTGCCGGTTTGGTCCTTACAGGAACCGGTTTTGTTGGCGCCGCAACATTTAACGCTCCTTTAGTCGCCCTTTCTGTGGCAGGCAAGAGCGTTCTTCGGGGCTATGGCTCATATAATGCCAGTCGTGCGGTTGGTGAAATGATCGCTAATCGTCAGCTTAACCGAGCGCAGATTAACGATATTTCTGACTTCCTTGAGGTTTCTAGAAAACAGTCTACAACGCGAAGGGTTAGTAAGCGGGCCGGAGCTGCCGTAGCCTCCGTACTAAGTGTTGTGCCAGCAATTAGTCGTTTAATGGAGGCTAGCAACCATGTCGCTACTCCTCAAGGGATCGTGAAACCCTCACCCCCAACAACTGGTACCGGCAACGTTATACCTGGTCCAGCCGGCATACCTAGACTCAGTCCAGTAGATGGTAATATGTTGCCTTGGACATATGGTATGGATGTCCTTCATACCAATATTTCTAGCTCAGACGTACTTAGTAAGCTAACCAACAATACTGAGGGTATTAGGTTTATTGGTAATGGTCTAGGGGGCGGTCACGGAGCCATTGAGAGTGTTACTATTCCTGGCCAAGGGACATTTAGTGATGTTGGACATATTAACGCAGCAATATCTTACGTATTAGAGAAGGGCTAGGACTATAACTATGGCAATGATGACTAAGGACGAAATGATTAAAAAACTTGGCATTGAGAGTGTTGAGCCCGAAGTGCAAATGCAACTACTCCAAAACATAGCCAGTACGGTATCAACTCGAATTCTAAACGGAATTTATGATCGTCTATCGGATGAGGATATAGACGAATTAGAACGCTTAATGGATAAAGACGACGAAGATGCTGTAGAGTGGTATATTAAATCGAAATTTGAACACTACGATGAATTTGCTACTCAAACCGAGAATGATGTCATCAATGAATTAGCCGCCGGCATGCAAACTTTGCCAAAATCTCAATAAGTATTTAAGCTTATTTTATTAAATTATTTAGCTTACCGTGTAATACGCTCGGCTCCATACCCTTTATTTCTTCTAAGAAAATTGACTCCTCAGGTATTTCGTTAAAAATAAAAATAGCTTTATTTAAGTAAAAGGCGACTGCCATTTCCATGAGTACATTACCGCCTATATAATTAGGTTGACCGTTTTTCTGGTAATTTAAAACTAAAATGGCATCAACAGCCTCAACTTCTCTAAAATGACCTCTCATTAAGCTAGCCTTTTTATGATAATCTTTATCGTCATTGAACCACGTTTTTAAATTACCAACATTATAATCGCCAGATTCTTTCATCTTACTCGCTGCAGCTGGGATAATAACTTTGTATCCAAGTTTCTCAAGTTTAGCTTGCATTTCAACAACTTGGCGATAGAAATTAGCGCTAGAACATATTGCAATCGTCTTCATGGGCTTCATTATAACTACGATTAACACATACAGTGCAATATTAAGCTTTTGCTACACTAAACCTTATGATAAATCAGAATTTTATTTGGTTAGCACTAACTATTACCGTTTTTGGCAACTTTGCCTATATCAGGGACACGCTGAAGGGAAAAACAAAGCCAAACCGTGTAACTTTTTTTCTATGGGGAACAGCGCCATTAATAGCCTACTTTTCCCAAAAGACTGGCGGGGGAGGTATCCAAAGTATTTACACGCTAATTCTTGGCATACTAGCCTTTGTCATCCTAGCGTCTTCCTTTATTGATAAGCGGGCCTACTGGGCGATTACAAAATTTGATGTAGCCTGTGGAATCATGTCCCTAGTCGCCCTGATATTGTTAATCTCAACCGGTAATGCTCTCCTAGCTCTGGCCCTAAGTTTAATAGCCGATCTTTTTGCAGCACTGCCGACAATCATCAAATCTTATAAACATCCAAAGACAGAAACGGCTATAGCTTACGCTGTTGAAATAGCTAGTTCGACGATCGTACTGTTAACCATTCATAACTGGATTTTTGTTAATTATATTTTTGCGGTCTATATTTTGTTTATGAACGTTCTTTTCACAACTTTATTAATTACGCCCCGGAAAATAACTCGTACTTGACAAAGCCAACTAGTCCATATTAATATTAAACCAAATGGTTGAATATAACGTCCAACTTGATTTAATCTTTAGTTCGCTCGCTGATCCTACGCGCCGTGATATTTTTCAACGGGTTACCGGTAGTGAGCAAACAATCAGCCAGATTGCTGAACATTATAAGATGAGTTTTGCAGCCGTTTCCAAGCACTTAAAGATATTAGAAAAGGCCAAATTAATAAGCAAACGGAAAAATGGACGACAGCAACTAGTTATAGCTCAGCCAACCTCTCTTAAGACTATTGAAGACTACTTGAATCAACACGAGCAGTTATGGAATAAACGTTTTGATGTTTTGGAACAATTATTAAATAAGGCGGAGGATTAAATGCAACACAGTCTTTCTTATGCAGATTTTACCATTAAGCGAAGTTTTAAAGTCCCAGTTAGTGGGCTATATGAGATGTTTGCTGACCAAAAGACTAAAGAGCGGTGGTTTAAAGGCCCCGGCAGTAGTGAGTCTAAGCACACGATGGATTTCAGGGTTGGTGGCAGTGAGTTTAATAGTGGTAAGTTCCACGATGGCATAACTCATGTTTTCAAAGCTGTTTACTACGATATAGTGCCCAATAATCGAATTGTTTATTGCTACGAAATGTATCTAAATAAAAATCGGATATCGGTATCACTAGCGACACTGGAGTTTAGCCCAGATGGTGAAGGTTCAAAACTAGTTTTACATGAATCGGGCGCCTTTTTGGATGGCTACGACACGCCTCAGGTTCGCGAACAAGGCACTAAAGGATTATTAGATGCCATAGAAAAGATCCTAAATAATTAAGGAGATGAAAATGACAGAAACTATTAAACAACTAAATATTGTACGACTAATTAACGCTCCAAGAGAGCAAGTTTTTAAAGCCTGGACAGAGCCTGGACTTTTGTCTAAGTGGTGGGGGCCGAGCGGCGTAACAAATCCAGTCTGCGAATTAGATCTAAGGGTTGGTGGAAAAATCCACATTGTCATGCTAGCCGGTGATGAATTAGGCGATCTAGCCGGCAGTGAGTGGCCAATGACGGGCATCTTTCAGGAAATAACACCACCCTTGAAACTCGTTTATACTTCTAGTGCAATCATAGATGGTAAACCCATTCTTGACACTCTAAATACGCTGACACTAGAAGACTTGAAAGGCAAAACAAAAATGACTTTTAATATTGTCGTAACAAGAATAACGCCAGAAGCCTCTGGTCCCCTATCGGGGATGGAGATAGGCTGGAACCAAAGCATCGATAAACTCGTTAAACAAGTTGAAAATTAACCTATCCCAGGCGTTTGTGATACGGCTTTATCCGTTTAATAAAATAAAAACTTTTTAGCTAACTACTGGGTGGTTATTGTCTGGATCATCAGAATGGTTAATCATGTCGGAGGCTTCGTATTCATCAATTCCGTGATCAATTTTAAATTCGTGGCGTTTATATATAATGCGTATTAGCCATAGAATTAGAATCATTACTATTAAGATGCACACCAAAACTCCCCCGAAGATAAACTTATTATGCGAGCGATAGAAATTGCTACGTAGCCTTAAGCCACCACTCCAATCGACTCCATTATTCACTACTTGATTAATATTGATTTTTTCACCATTAACAAAGTTCACTTGGATGAATATAGAATGTTTGCCACCAGGTAGGTAATTGCGGTTAATCGGCTTAAGCTGAGTAGAAGAATATAAAAAGCTACCATCGGCGTAATAATTAATACCAGTGAATCTAACATCGGTTATTGATTTTGCCTCGTAGACGGCAATTTGGCCAGCTGTATTGGATAGTAGGCTTGGTTGCAAGTAACCTTTGTCTCCTTGGTAATTGATATTACAGACAACTACTGGAGTACAGATGCTCGAATTTGGTACTGACAGGAGATCAACTACCGCTGCGTGGGGCTGGGCGCTAAGGCCCTGACCATTAAGCATAATATTATTAATTGGGCTTGTGCTACTACCAATAAATATCCAGCGCGAACTGAAGACTTTAGCGGCTCCAATCAATTGGCAACTAGTATCTGAAAGCTTCTCTGAGTATAAATAGACAGCGCTCGGACTAGCGCCGGCTGGTAGACGGGCGTAGATATTGCCACTGATCGATTGAGACAAGCTGTCGTGATAACTCGACGAATTATTAATACAGGGCGCTATTGTGCCAACAATATTAGGGCTAGATTGAGCCGATACTTTTAGCGGAACGATACTAAATAGCCCAAGGACCAGACTTATGACCTGGAGAGATAGTGTGAGTCCAAATTTTTTGTTATTTCGTGGCATATCTAATATTCAACAGAATTATTTTTTCGCTACCATTTAAGTAAAACATAAGAGATATAAAAACTACACCGCTATCTACTCAATATCTTGCAAAAGCTATTCATTGTAGTTATGCTTTTATACATGGACTTCAAGAGGGATGTGACACCCCCGAGTACTGATTCTACTGAGCCTCATTTAAGACCGGCACCGGTTCCGTTTGACGATATGATGGGCTCGCTACCGCCAACTAGGCCAATGTTTCCTGTCCAGGAGCACAAATCCGAAGCTGTCTCACAGCCCGCTATGCATACGCCAGCACCGCTTGGTGGCATTATGGACTCACTGCCAACTAGACCAATTACCCAGTCATCAGATGAAATATCACGATCTCCGATAAATATGCCTCCCCGGAAAGAAAAAAGGAAAGCAATTGCTTGGTTATTACCGGCGATTGGGGGCGTAGTTGCGCTTATCGCTATCATTCTAACCGGCTACTTAAGCTATTCCCACGAGCATAAACAAGTAGTCGGCCTAGATAATCAAGTTGTTGAATTCAATAAACATATTAGTGATCAACAGGGGCAGATTACTCTACTACAAGAAACTGTGCCAACGCTGACTCCATCGTCAACCTCATATCAGGGGTGGACGAATTATAGCCTCAAATATGAGAAGTTATCGTTTCAGTACCCTAAAAGCTGGAAACTGGTTGATACTTCTGCCAACGGTTCAGATAACGTTAGTATCACTAGTCTTAATAATTTTGTAATTACTATTAATACTGGAGTTGTAGCCACATCAAGTCCTACAGTCCCACTTAAGATAATTGGTGTAACGCCAATCGATTTCGCTGGTAAATTTGCTTATTTTGATCTTGTGTCGACAGCCAATGATGGTCTTGTAGAGGAGGCCACCCTATCGCAGAGTCCCACTAATCCTCTCCAAGAATTTTCCTCTAAAGCAGTAGGCCAACATCCTGGTACTAGCAGTAATTTTGTGGTGACAGCAGCTTATAGTAGTTCTGGTGACAATACTGGTGTCAACGAAAGCCTAGTAAATGCCAATAAAGATGCTAGTTATCAGTCGGCCGAACTACTTATAGACTCAATGGCTTATTAGTTTTTTTAGCTAAGTGTCAGCATGGTTAAAAAAATAATCACGGGGATTTGTTAAATATTAATTATAGGCATAAGAGTTAAGTACAATATAATATATACTATCAGTGCATAGCTAAATACATAGCATGACTTATGAGGTGGGAATGTTCAGTAAAAAAACCGTTAAAGATATTAACTTAGACAATACGCGGATATTGCTTAGCGTTGATTATAATGTTCCCGGAGACAGCAAAGGCGCTGTCACAAGCGACCTTAGGATTAAAGCCTCTCTGCCAACTATCAATTATCTACTTGAGCATAAGTGCGCTATAACAATAATCTCTCATCGTGGTCGCCCTGAAGGTAAGCCAAATCCAGAATTTTCCCTTGAAGCCATTGCCCCAATTTTAAGTAAGTTGCTGAATAAGCCAGTTCGTTTTATTGACGAGTGTATCGGTGAAGATGCCCAAATAGCCAAGCAACAGTTGCGCTCTGGTGAAATATTATTACTAGAAAACACCCGCTTTTATCCTGAGGAGGAAAATGATGATCAGGCTTTTGCTAAGCAACTAGCCGAGAATGAAGACTTTTTTGTCCAAGAAGCTTTTGGTAATGCCCACCGAAAACATGCTTCTACGGACGCCGTAACACACTTCCTACCGAGTGTCGCCGGCTTATTATTTGAGCATGAAGTTGACACCATAACATCTGTGATGACCAAGCCTGATCGACCTCTAATGGCAATAATCGGTGGTGCTAAAATTGCCGATAAGATCGAGATATTAAATAAGTTTATCGAGATTGCAGATTTTATAGCTATAGGTGGAGCGATGGCGAATACCTTCTTAAAAGCTGGGGGTATAGATATTGGAAAGAGCATGGTTGAGAATGATGATTTACCACTGGCCAAGCAAATTATCGCCAAAGCCAAAAAACGAAGCGAAAAAGGTAATTTTATCTTCTATTTGCCCCAAGACTGTGTCGTCGCCTCCAAAATAGACAAAACCGCACCAACTCGGATTGTTGATTGGTCAACAAATGTTGTGGCTGATATTGAGTCCTACCCGGCTCGTCCGCCGCACGCTAGCCGGCAACTTAAAGATAGTGAAATGATTCTAGACATTGGCCCCTTTAGTGGAGCCTTTATTGCCGGCGCCATGCAACTAACGGCCACGGTAGTTTGGAATGGTACGATGGGCGTAACCGAAACTGCTAGTCTACAAGGGCCGATTGGGCCTTTTGCCCACGGTAGTGAGCTTATTATAGAAGCTATGCTTGGCCAATTTGGCCATAAACCGTTTTCGGTAGTTGGTGGTGGTGATACGACTGGTTATCTGGAAGAACGCAAGCTAACAGACGCCTTTAATCATGTTTCAACGGGTGGCGGGGCCTCGCTCGAGCTAATGGCAGGACGAAGCTTACCAGGACTTAGCGCTCTAATGGATAAAGACCAAGGAGTACAATAAAGTTAACCATCATGAAACGTAAAAAAATTATTGTCGGCAATTGGAAAATGCATCTTAATGTACATCAGTCCAGTCTGCTTTTGCACCAGCTAAACCAGCACATAAAAGTTCATCGTAATATTGAAGTAGTACTAGCTCCAAGTATGCTAGCTCTCCAACCACTTAGTCTAGAGATTGATCGTCGAAAATTCCGCTTAGCAGCCCAAAATGCTTACTACATTGATGAAGGAGCCTTTACAGGTGAAGTTAGTTTTAGCATGCTAAGGGATGTTGTCCACTATGCTATCATTGGCCATTCCGAAAGGCGCCTATATTTCCATGAAGATCTGCCACTTATTCGTGATAAAGTTGCTGCCTGCGTTCGTAATGAAATTACGCCGATTCTATGTGTTGGTGAGACCAAGAAGGAATATGAGGCTCATGAAACAAAACGTGTCGTTCACGACCAACTTACAACAGCCATTAGCAACCTTACTGGTAGAGAAATTGAAAGCCTAGTCATAGCTTACGAACCAGTCTGGGCTATCAGTAATGGCTCTAATTTTGCCAAACACGTTATCGCCAAACCCGATCAAGTCGCAGAAGTCGCCCGCTATATCCGGGAGATTATCGAAAGTCTTTATGGAAAGCAGGCTGCCGAAACGGTTCGATTACTTTACGGCGGTAGTTCAAATGCCGATAATGCCTTCAGTTATCTTTCAATACCAGAAATAGATGGCTTACTACCCGGTGGCGCCAGTTTAAATTATTTAGAATTTTCTGGCATAATAGCTGCAGCTGAAAGAGTCGATGCCCTGACTATGAAAGAAGCTACTAAATGAGTAACCCAGACGATAATCTACCTCCCCAAACCAGTAAGTTTTTCGATATAATTCCGGCTAACAAAAGATCCCAGGCCTCGCCAACCTCGCGGCCACTAATTTCCAAGAGTAATCCCTCTCAGGCTGACATGATGATTAACACTGATCAGCAACCAGACCCAATAGAAGTTATTTCCGAGCAACCGTCCGAGCCCGAACCAGATACTCAAGCAGATAGTGAGAACACTGAGATCTTGCCAGACAGCCGTCCTCAGCCTGAAGACGAAATTCCGCCTCCAATTCAAACTGACATTGAACAACCTGAAGCAGGGCCGCAGCCATTTACAGAAGAGACAGACACTAAACCTCAGGCAGACGAAAATACTCCACCTCCAGTCCAAACCGACATCGAACAAGCAGATAAAGTGATTAATACCGATCAGCCGGTAGATCAGGTAGAAGTAGTTTCTGAGCAACCGACTGAAGAAGAGCTATTACTACCAGCTGAAGCTACACCAGATGAAGTTCCTACTCCTGAAGCAGTGGTTATCCGTAGCCCAGGAACCTCAAAATCATTTAGGTTACGAACTTGGCTAATAGCTCTCTTATTCATCATCATTATCGCAGTTATTGCTCTGCTACTTTATCTATTTGTCTTTAAATCTAATGTTACTAATACGCCCGGCTCCCAATTTTTTGGTAACTAGGGGTTAACTCCCCGTCCGAGCTTATTTTTGTTAGAATATATAGATGATAGAAGACTTAGTGCGTGGGTTGAACCCCGAGCAAAGCCGTGCCGTTGAAACTACTGAGGGCCCGTTATTGATTCAGGCTGGAGCCGGGAGTGGTAAAACAAAAACTCTAGCCCACCGGATAGCCTACTTAATTGCCACCAATAAAACTACACCTTTTAATATTCTGGCAGTAACATTTACCAATAAGGCCGCCAAAGAGATGCGCCTGCGAATTGCTAAATTATTAGGAGAAAATGCAGATAGCCGCTCTTTCATGCCTTTTATGGGAACCTTTCATGGTATTTGTGTTAAGATTCTTCGCCAAGACGGCGAACACATAGACATTCCTCGTAGTTTCGTGATCTTCGATGAAAGCGACCGACTGGCAGCTGTAAAACGAGCCTTAAAACAACTATCGGTTGAAGAAAAAACCTTTCCTCCGCGCCATATTGCTAATTTAATTAGTGGCGCCAAAAACGAAATGCTTAGCCCTAAAAGCTATTCACTAAGACCAACTACTCCAACAGCTAAAATAGCTGCTCGGGCTTATCCACTTTACGAAGCAATTCTAAAAGAAGCGGCAGCCCTAGACTTTGATGATCTTATAAATCGAACAGTCAGTCTAATGGAAACCAAACCGGAAATTAGAGCCAAGTGGCAAAAACAATTTGGCTACATAATGATCGACGAGTATCAAGACACCAATCTAGCTCAGTACAAGTTAATAAAATTACTAACTAATCAGGATAATAATATAGCTGTTGTCGGTGATGACTGGCAAAGTATTTATAGTTGGCGGGGGGCTGATTTTAGGAATATCCTAAATTTTGAACGTGACTACCCTAACTGTACGGTCATAAAATTAGAGCAAAACTATCGGAGTACAAAACCAATTTTGGATGCCGCCCACGCCATTATTACGAAGAATAATGAGCGCTCCGATAAGAAACTCTGGACGGCGATAACCGGTGGTCTTCCGGTGCAAATTGTTCCAGTGTATAACGAGCGCGCTGAAGCCGAAGCAATTGTCAGACGGATTAGGGTTAGCGTTGATGTCGGTAAGCGCCAGTATTCAGACTTTGCTGTCTTATATCGAACTAACGCCCAAAGTCGTTCGATTGAAGAAACTTTTATTCACCAAGGCATACCATATAGAATTGTTGGCGGACAACGTTTCTATGACAGAAAAGAAGTTAAGGATATCATTGCTTACTTACGGCTAATTTATCAACCAGCTGATCGGGTTAGCTTTGAGAGAATCGTTAATGTCCCCGCCCGCGGTGTTGGAGCAAAATCACTTGATACCTTTTATAAATGGTTAAATCATGAGGCTATCTCACTCGGACAAGGTTTAACCGAGGTAGAAAATTGTCCTGGTCTAACCAATAAAGCCCGTGAGGGTTTAGGTGATCTTGGCGATATTGTAGCTACATATCGCGAGATTCTTGATGAACGATCGCCCGGGATTCTACTTGATGCTCTGGTTCGTCGATTGGATTATCTGACTTATCTAGATGATGGTACGCCCCAAGGTGAATCGCGCCAGGAAAACGTTCAGGAATTAATTGGCGTAGCTCAAAGTTATGAAGAAACTGGTCTCGATGTCTTTTTGGAGGAAGTAGCTCTAATCAGTGATATTGACCAGGCTAATTTTGATAATAACGCCACTACTTTAATGACCCTACATGCCGCTAAGGGATTGGAATTCCCAGTTGTTTTTATGGCCGGTATGGAAGATACAATTTTTCCGCACTCGCGTTCTATTAATGAACCATCGGAAATGGAAGAGGAACGTCGACTTTGCTACGTTGGCATGACAAGAGCTAAACAGGAGCTTTATTTAATCTTCGCCGCCTCACGTAACCTTTACGGCGGCATACAACATAACCCACCAAGTAGATTCTTAAGCGAGATTGGCTCAGATCTAGTACATACTGATAACTCGCCCCACCGCAGCTCTTATGGGCTTGAACCAGATCCGCTTGCGGCTGAGTTTCAACCATCCAACGAGCCACGATTTATACCAGATCTTTATGCTGGCGACCGTGTTAAGCATGAACTTTTCGGAGATGGTAAGGTTCTCGAAGTCGATGGCGATAATATTGCTGTTGACTTTAAGGGTATCGGCGTTAAAAAACTAAATATTGGTTTTGCACCGTTAGAGAAACTGTAGTGAGGCATTTTGATTGGCTAGGCAAAGTAGCATTCTATATATCATGGCCAGGGATATCGATATATTTATTTGGCAGTCAAAGAAGTCGGATTGTGATTTTCGCAGGTGACGATATTTTAGTAGTAAAAGCATGGCTATCAGACGGGAAGTGGGGGCTACCTGGTGGTGGCATACATAGTCAGGAGTCTAGTGTCCGTGGTGCACTGCGCGAACTGCAGGAGGAAACTGGCCTACAGTTAAAAACAACCGATATTAAAGAGTTAGTTACAGAGAATTTTAGACTTCGGGGCATAAAAGTAAAGCTTCACTTTTTTTCAGGAGCTGTTAAGGAAAGGTTACCTATTCAGAAGCAGCCTGGCGAAATAACGCATATAGAATGGGTTAACTATAGGGAACTAAATGAAAATAATACTGGCAAGGATGCCCTAAGGGGCATCGCTATCTGGAAGAGTACTTAAGATTTTGTTACAATAGATCGTGACTATTGTCCGAATATTTACTACTAGACTCGAGAAGTATTGATCTCAAATATATTTTCATATGTATAAAAAAATCCGACAACTACAGCGCGGTGCCAAGCGGCGTAAATTATCAACGCAGCGTTTGCTGAAGCGCTATCGCCAGCATCCAATCGTCATACCTCTGCTAACTTTTATTGGCTTATCGGTCATCGGAATCGGCATTTTTATATTCTTTAATGGAGGCACACCGAAATTTCAGCCAATTCTGGCGTATGACGTTATTATTTCCCACGATCATAAAGTGCAGACATTTCCAACTAATCAGCCAACCGTCGGCGCTTTGCTAAGTAAACTACATCTAACTCTTAATCTTGGCGATGTTGTTGAGCCAAGTGTCAGCACTCCTATAACTGAAGATAATTTTCGAATCAATATATATAGAGCAGTCCCGGTTGAGATAACCGAAGGTTCGCAAGCAACTTTCACTTTTAGCGCCGCCTCAACGCCTCGAGCAATTGTACAGCAAGCCGGCATCACGATATATCCGGCTGACGGAGTGAATGCTGTGCAAGTTCACAATTTCGTTACCCAGTACACTGTTGCCGAACAGATCGTTATCGAGCCGGCGACGCCAGTTAATTTGAATATTTATGGGACACCTACGATCACACGAACTCATGCTTCAACAGTGGGCCAGCTATTATCTGAGAGCAATATTATATTGAATAAGAATGATAGTGTTCAACCATCTGTTACAACTCCGATAACGCCCAATATTCAGATCTTTTTGGCTAGAACTGGCACAAAAATATCGAACGTTCAACAATCTATTCCTATCCCAATTCAAACAATTCTCGACAATAGTCTAACATTTGGCACAAGCGCAATACGCCAGAGTGGTTCAGTCGGAACCGAGATTCTAACATATCAAGATAATTTAGTTAACAATGCCGTTGTTAGCCAGACCCTTATTCAAACAATAATTACCCAACCAGCAGTTCCGGAAATAATTGCTCGCGGTCAAGCGGTACAGATTCCGGCTGATAAAACAGCAGTTATGGCTGAGGCTGGTATAGCTACATCAGACTATCCTTATGTAAACTATATAGTCAGTAACGAATCAGGCTGGTGTCCAACAAAACTCCAAGGCCAGATAGGCTACTGCCCCGGTTACCCACCATCCTCTTTTCCAAGTTACCTCGGCTATGGGCTTGTACAGGCAACTCCTGGAACAAAAATGGCTAGTTTTGGCAGTGATTGGGAAACGAATCCTGTTACTCAACTTCGTTGGGCAACCAGTTACGCAGATGGACGCTATGGTAGCTGGGAAGGGGCCTATAACTTCTGGCAGGCCCACCATTACTGGTAAACCTATTATGGATCAGCTATCAGTACCAAAAAAATCTAAAGGCCAGCACTGGCTGAACGATAACGATGCGCTTGAAGCAATCTGTAATTCTGCTGATCTTAAAGATGGTGAGCAAGTTTTCGAAATTGGTCCGGGTACCGGAGAGTTAACGGCCAGGCTACTCGAGCATGGGGCTAGAGTGATTGCTCTTGAATATGATCCAGAATTAATCCCAATCTTGCGTAATAATTTTAAGACTATCGGAATCGACAAACTCGAGCTTCTAGAGGGCGATATACGAACATATAATTTTACAGATATTTCTAAGACCGATTACAAGATTGTGGCCAATATACCTTATTACTTAACGGCTAATTTAATGAGGCGCTTAACAGATGATATTGTCGATAAACCAAGCATCGTTGTTTTACTGGTCCAAAAGGAAGTTGCTGAAAGAATAGCGGCAAAGCCTGGGGCAATGTCCGTGATTGCAGTAGCTGCACAGTTTTACTACGAAGTGTCACTCGGTCGAGTCGTTAAAGCAGAACTCTTTACACCTCCGCCGAAAGTTGATTCACAGATATTAGTGATGAATCATCGCTCAAAACCTTTATTCACGGACGTAAATATTGATCTTTTCTTTAGAATTGTTAAAGCCGGATTTAGCCAAAGACGAAAGACACTGCTTAATACCTTATCGAGCGGATTACGTATACCCAGAGATGAGACCACAACTCTACTAGAACAAGTTAATATAGACTCACAGATACGAGCACAATCGCTTAGTTTAGATAATTGGTTTGATCTGTACCGAAATATTGCACTAAAGCTATCAAAATGATATAATCTATCGACCACTCAGGTGGTATTTTACGGGGCTGAATTTTAAGCTCGACGTTGGACTTTATCGGTTAAATCAGCAGGTCGCTTGCCAGCGTTATAGGCAAATTTGAATAAGTACAAATCTTACTCAACGTGTTGCTAGTTTAGTGAACAGTGTCAAAACTGCTTTCGCTATTCGAGTATACACACCAGCTTTTGCCATAGCGTAAAAGCAATGCTTAGAATGACATCAGATATTTCAAAAGCGTTTCATATCTTCTGATTGCTTAAGTACTCTTGCCTAGAATACTTACTAAGACTTAGGGCTTAGGAAATATGTTTTTTGGTTTGTTTTAAGACATGTTTCCGAAACCAATTAAGCAAACTATTCCTGTAGAAGATTAACCAAGATAAACCGGCGGACGTGGGGGCAGTACCCACCAGCTCCACCATAAGCATTATGACCTCTGTTAATTCAGAGGTTTTTGTTTATTTTGGTATCATTATGATAATGTTAGTTTTTATAAGTGGAAGCGTAAATGCAGGTAAATCAACAACTGCCGAATTATTAGCCAAGAAGATAGACGCTGTATTTATAGATTTTGATGATTTAACGAAACTTGTATCACATTTTAAATTGGAAGAAGATATTCCTAAGGTATTCGAAGTTGGCATTAAAAAGATAAATCAACTAGATGCAGAAGGTAAATCAGTTGTAGCTGCATGGGGTGTTCGTCCACAAGATCATGATATGCTTCGAGATAAATTGACTGTTAAGGAACAGTTTTACATTACCTTGGCACCAAGATTCGAAATTGCACTATCTGACAGAGGTAGAGGAATGAATAACTGGGAGCTCAAAAAAATTAAGTATCATTATGACACTGGTATGGCTAGCCCATCGTTTGGTGAAATAATAGATAACTCTGACATGAACATTGAACAAACAACTTCGAAAATACTAGATATAATTAGTAAATAAATCTTTTCCAGTGCTCAGCATTCAAGTTATATAAACTCTCTTATCTCTATTCCAATCAGCACCAATAATACTTCTCCATCTAATCAGTTCATCATAGATTTGGTGCCAATTTTTTAATAGATGCTCCACCAAAGTGTCAAAATCGACCTCACTGAGGTCTTTTTTCATTTTTTTGGTACCATACTCTAATGGCAGTAATGGACTATACGGCGGAGAGAAACAGCTATCAGCGACCGCTAGATAGCCACCAGCTAGAGGCGATAGACGGTATAATAGCGGAAATATCACCTGATAGGGTATTAGAGGTCGGATGTGCAACCGGAAGACTTTTAAGTCATTTTCGGGAAATGGGCTGTCAGGCGGTTGGGCTGGAAATGAGTCTCTCGGCGTTACAAAAATCTGACGGGCTAAGCCCTGTGGTTCAAGGTGATGCGAGCAAATTGCCGTTTGCCGATGAAAGCTTTGATTTGGTTGTCGCCAATCATGTTGTAGAGCATGTTCCAGACATTAATGCATTTATGGAAGAGGTAACTAGAGTAACAAAGACTGGGGGTAGAGTCTTTCTATCCTATCCTCAAGAGCCGGTACGTGGACTATTTGCCAGCGTTGCATCGATAAGAATGTTCCATCATCCTTTTGGTGGACGTAGAATACATTTGAGAAAAATTGACCCGATCTGGGAACTAGGGTTTCTAACAACTGGTTATAACGATAAACCTCTCGGTCTTGTTCATGGAAGAGATGCAATGTGGCCCTTACATCAACGCCTCCTAACCCTACAAAAGCTCCCAAAACCCTCTACGGAATAGGGCGTATATCCCTAGCGGGCTACCAACTTCTTGCACCTGTTTTTCTCATGTTGGTAATCTGAGTAATCTTCCCAGAGTAAATACCTCCATCTTCTTATTTCTTCAAATATAAGGTGTGAATTATTTTCGAGGTGCTCCACCATAAGCATTATGACCTCTCTAAAATGAGGTCTTTTTCTTGCAAGTTTATAATCTTACCCTTATGCTTAACTCAACATGGACGAACAGAAAATAAATCCAGAATCTCAAATTCAAAATACAGAGCACGTTGTTGAACCTATACAACCTCAAGATCAGCATCAAAAGTCACCAATATCTCCTCAAGCTTCCAATAATGGACATCCTCCAGCTGAGAGACCCACCGCACAGGCTGTCGCTAGTTCAATTTACCCTGAAGCCACACGCGGTATAGGTGTGTCTAATTATCAAGTCCCTAAACCTGACACAGAACACGCTGAAGAAAAAATCAACAATATCAAAACGAAACTTATTGTTATATTAGTTACGGTTCTTGGAGTCTATACTGCTGTATCAGCCTTGCTGGGTTTGTTTGGTGGTTTAACAGCTATATCTTTTGGTTTTGCTAAAACAGGGGGCGAATTGACTGCCATTGACGTTATCTACCTTATAATTGGGGCTGGGATCTTATTCCGTAGAGATACGGCACGGTTAGCATATGTATTTCTAGCTATTATTGGGCTGGTACTCTCGATATATGGAACCCATCAAGTTTTTACAGTTACGCGATATGATAATACATACAATAAGAGTGTTATCGCTAATGACCAGCAACAAATAACAAATCTTCAGAATCTCCAAAATAATAACGAACTTAATCCAGGAACCCATTTAACTAAGACACAAAAACAACAAATGATACATCAACTTCAAAAAGTATTAGCCCAAAACAAGAAAGACCAAAATCAAACTTACAAACTATATACTGGGCTCATACAAGGCTACCTGTTAGCCATAATACCTCTTGTATTTCTTACTAGACCAAAAGTGAAGGCAGTATTTAGCTAATAGCGTGAATACCTTTAGGGGATACCCCACTCTTCTGACACTCAATCTCTTGTTTATATTCTATCCAATCCTCCCAGAGTAAATATCGCCATCTTCGTATTTCTTCAAATATGAGGGCGAATTATTATTGAGGTGCTCCACCATAAGTACTTTAACCTCTGGTAATCCAGGGTTTTTTGTTTATTTTGGTATAATAACTAGCATAAATAATAGGAGATAGACATGAACCCTACGTTCTATTTATCAAAATTAGTACACTTTATTATAGGATTAGCCGAGATAATCTTATTTCTCAGGATTATACTGCGCTTATTTGCAGCGAATCCAACAGCTTCATTTGTACATTGGATTTATACGACAAGTAATACTTTACTAGAACCATTTAGGGGGATTTTCCAGACCGCTGTTATCGACAAATCACACGTTCTAGACTTCACCGCTTTGTTCGCCCTGTTAGTTTACGGGATACTTAGCGCACTCTTAATTTACATAATTGATTTTCTAGGAAATCCAGCTGCTTCAACACGTACTTCCTCAAAAAAGTAGAATCGGTAGACTTTAGTCTCACTAAACCAGATAATCAGCCAAATTTGCTATAATTACTCCTGTGCGTATCACAATAATTGTACTAATTGCCGTTATACTTGGATTATCTATTTGGCATATAGAAGATCATAAGTCAGCTACTGTAAAACACTCGGCGGTAACAAAGACTACTACAGTCGTAGCTACTAAGCCCAAGCCCGTTCCGAGCGTTTGTGCTGGTAATATCATATCCCAGGAAGTTATAGTCAGTATTACCAAGCAGCACCTGTGGGCTTGTAGCGGAGCAACTCAGTCATATGATTCACCTGTTATAACAGGAATGGAAACTCTGGCCGCTGATCTTACTCCAGTTGGAACATACAAGATATACGCTAAAGAAACTGATGTTTATCTAAAGGGTCACGACAGTACCGGCAGTTGGGATGATTTTGTTAACTACTGGATGCCTTTTTTAGACAATCAGTATGGGGTTTACGGTTTTCATGATCTTACGCAAGCAGCGAACGGCGCTAACGGACGGGCAAATAGTGACTTTGGCAATATTAATGTCTATGCTCCATACACAGCTGCCGAACACGGCTCTCATGGTTGCGTTGAGGTGCCTTTGACAACCTCCGCCTGGTTATACAATTGGGCACAAATTGGTACAACGGTCGTAATCAAAGCTTAAGCAAGTCGATACTTTGATTAATCAACGATCTTATGCTATAATTAAGCTAAATTAATCGAATATTGCGCTTAGATAATGAGCGCTTTTTTATTGGTAAAATATGACAGACGCAAAGCAAGATCCTAGTAAAATTCGGAACATAGCAATTATTGCTCATGTTGACCATGGCAAAACCACTTTAGTTGATGGTCTTTTAAAACAATCTCAAATATTTCGCGGTAACCAGGCCGAGATGACCCAAGATCTTATTATGGATAGCGGTGATCAGGAAAAAGAGCGTGGTATTACTATTACAGCAAAAGTGACTGCCGTTCAGCACGGAGATTACCGAATAAATATTATAGATACTCCTGGTCACGCAGATTTTTCGGGAGAGGTTGAACGAACCTTGAATATGGCCGATGGTTGCTTACTAATTGTAGACGCACAGGAAGGTCCCATGCCTCAGACCAAATTTGTTTTAGGTAAAGCCCTAGCATATGAATTAAAGCCGATAGTTATTATTAATAAGATTGATAAATCAGGTTCCAGAATCAAGGAAGCTGAAGACGAAGTCGCTAATTTATTCTTAGAGCTTGCGGTTCACGAGGACCAACTTCACTACCCGGTTTATTATGCTGTCGGACGAACCGGTAAGGCCTGGAAAACTGTTCCAGCTAACGCTGAGGCTGATGGTGATCTATCAGATATCTTTGATGCCATTATCGAACATATACCAGCACCTCAAGTTGAATTAGATAAACCATTCCAAATGCTGGTTACGGCGTTATCATGGGATAGCTTCAAGGGTAAATATGCTGTCGGACGAGTTGTTAGAGGTAGTATCAAGCCTGGTGATCAAGTGGTTCTTTGTAAAAAAGATGGGACCAAAGCTAAGGCCAAGATCGATAATGTTTACATGAGCCATGGTTTATCTAGGTTTGAAGTCCCTGAGGGCGTAGCCGGCGATATAGTCCAATTAACAGGTGTTAGTGATGCTCAAATTGGTGAAACTATTGCTGATTCAGAGAATCCCGAAGCCCTACCGGTTATTGAAGTAGAAGCGCCAACTCTAAAGATCTATATTGGCCCAAACACTTCACCATTTAAAGGTTTAGAGGGTGAGTTTACGACTAGTAGGCAAATTGGCGAACGCCTTAATAGGGAACTTGAGACAAATGTTAGCCTAAGAGTAGTAGAAGAAGGTATTGGCTATTTAGTTAGTGGTAGAGGCGAGCTTCATCTTAGTGTTTTAATAGAGTCAATGAGGCGAGAAGGTTATGAGATTGAGGTGGGTAGACCTCAAGTTGTTACCAAAGAGGAGGAGGGAAAAACACTTGAGCCGGTTGAAGAGCTTATTATAGAAGTTCCAGCCGAACATGTCGGTACAGTTCAAATGGAACTCGGCAGTAGACGGGCAATCATAAAAGAACAGTTCGCCAGTCCTAAGGGCGTAACAAAGCTCGTTTATGAACTGCCAACCAGAGCTCTTCTTGGATTGCGTAATATCCTGATGACCAGCACGAAGGGTACTATAATCATGAACTCTTTAATGATTGGTTACCGACCAATTAGTGCCCCCCTACAGCAACTTCGAAATGGTGTAATAATTGCTTTTGAAACAGGCGTTACTACCCCTTATTCTCTACAGATGGTCGAGGAACGCGGCGTCTCGTTCGTTGGGCCAGGAGTAAGGGTCTACGCAGGACAGATTGTCGGCCTTAACAAGCGCCAAGAAGATATGGAAATGAATGTTTGCAAAGCTAAACACTTAACAAATATGCGTAGTTCATCAAGTGATGGTGTCGTTCAGCTTACGCCTGAAACAGTTTTCAGCCTAGAAGAGTGTATTGATTTTATAGAGAACGATGAACTTTTAGAAGTTACACCAAAATCTCTTCGTCTTAGAAAGCGTGAACTTGACCCTAACCTGCGAAAAAGACAGCAAAAATAGACCAGTATCGTTGATAAAAGTTGTAAAAAAACAGATAAGAAGGTAGTATATTGGCTGATACGGCGCTTTAGCTCAGTTGGTAGAGCAGAGGCTTGAAGAGCCTTGTGTCCCCAGTTCGAGTCTGGGAGGCGCCACCAA
>Ga0182030_10004156_pt1 | contig 30823 bp, 28 predicted proteins | sample 812S3MmetaG_FD_121299 | JGI IMG/M metagenome (GOLD analysis project Ga0182030, IMG submission 121299) | Permafrost microbial communities from Stordalen Mire, Sweden - 812S3M metaG (Illumina Assembly) | ecosystem: Environmental > Terrestrial > Soil > Wetlands > Permafrost | place: Sweden...
CATCAACAAGATATTACCACCAAGGTAAAGGGATACGTAGTCTGGTAACGAATGCGAGAAGAAACGTATTGAACACCCTCCACAAGATACCGCCTACTCTCTGTCTCCGAGAGTGACCCCTATGTGTGGATTGGGTATTGGAAAAGCATCATCGACAAGCCATTCCACGTCAAACTAAGGCTTTTTCAAATTTGGGCGGGGGAATGGTGGATTGAGCCAGTGAGCCCAATGTTTGTCCTATGGTTCCACAGCTTCATAATCCAAATCGGATCTTCAAATTTCAATAGCGCGAAGGACAATTATGACCCTCCCCATCAACGCAATCTCATAATTAGTCTTCCCTCAGCCCACGCGACTAGGAAAACTTTCCAATCGGTCCGTCGAATGACCAGCATCAAAGAGGGTCGGGCTTCCGATGAAATTTCCTAGTGAGCACTTTGTCGAAAGGTAAGAATTCGAGCAGGAGAAGACAGCCAGCACCCAATATTGGTCTTGGTTTGGCGAGTATCTATGTATTTGACAGGGGCCCGTTTCCTTTGGTACAACTAGATGAAGTCAAGGTAATCCTTCATTCAAGAAAACCACGCCCTCAAAAACAAAGTTTCATTATGTGCTGTAAAGTACCTGACAGTTTAATTAGCCGGTGCATATCCACGCTCTCCTTTAGATCCTCCGAAGCTGCTGCGTCTTCAAGGTTGCAAACCAGGTTCGGCATGGTTTTCAAACCATCCAACAAGAGGGATACGCCCAAATCTCTCTTATAAACTAAAGCACTATGATAGACCAAGTCAGCAAGCGCATGTTCGTCCCCACAACTCCCCAGTGTGATCAGATACTTTGAGGAAGAATTATACATGATTCTTTTTTCACTATGAACCACTTATAGTCTGTCTGAAGTGAGCGTGGTTGGAGTTGGATACTGACGCTGGGCTCTAGCACATTGTATAGCCAAGTATCTCATATAGCAATTACCACCAATGTAACGAGCGTATCATCCCGATCTGGGGTACTTTCAGGCACTGCTGAAATATGCCAGTTTCCACGACGGGGCTCTGAGAATCTGCCGAGTATGGAACAGTGATGACAGCCAGTCTCCAGTGATGCCACATATTTTCCAAGGGCGGTGATAACTGCAGTATCATAGTATTGATAGCGGTTGTATCGGGTGCCTTGCTAACATTGGGATCTGCTTTGTAGAGCGAATGTAACAAAGGCCTGTCTACCTTAGGTGGCAATACTATAGAGGTGACTACTTACTGCGAAGTATGTATTGTTTATTTCTCTGATTTGTGTCCGCTTGATAAGAACCGGAATTGAACAAGTGTCTTCTGGCCTTTCCTTGATAGCAATCAACGAGTCTGGCCCAAATGTCCAAGATCTTCATGAAGTAATCGAGGGCCCCTCTGCGTCACATTTATGCTTTGACAATCTATGCTTTGAATTGCAAAATGTGTCTTGACAAGAGGAACCACACCGTATTGGCAGTTAGTTAAGTACTAATCCAAAGGGAAACACCTTTGTGCAAGACTGACCTTATGTCTAATAAACACACCATAACGATTGCTTGGTTATGACTCCAGCTTGCTTTGACTTCTAGTCTGACTCTAATCATGTCGTTTCCCGCCCTTTACAACGAGCCAGCGAATAAATAGGGCAGAAGCGCATGACCCGACCCCACGTTAGAAGTACGCCTAAAACGGAAGTCTATGTCGAAAGAAAAGCCCGATCTAGCTTGCGAGAGCGTTGGAAACATACCATCCCATGGAATGATGGTGTGTTCACGTCTGTAGAAAGCCGCAGGAGGTAGCAATCGAGGAGATATATGAGCTTAGATGTCGGGCCTTAAGACGAAACCGAAAATACCCTTTATGGTGGGCAGTACTATTATGATTGTTTTGAAGTGGTAGGAATGGTCTTAGTAGAGAACTAAGTTTGGGTTGTGGTCATAATGAATTCGAAATTTCAAGTCGCTCCTGCCGCCAATATACTCGGAGCGAGATTTGCTGTTTATTGGAATTTCAGCTAAACCAGCAACATTTCCTCCAAAAGAGTCACACTCAAATCTTGCAACTTCGTCCCACTCTACTGAAAATAAGAAACAACAATGGCCTCCGGCGAGGGAACCAACCCTTCCGGAAGTCAACTCGCTGATCTCAAAATTCTACCGGCTGATTTTGACTTTGCAGCTCGGGTTGGCAGTATGCGTTTAAGCTGCTCGGGCAAACCTGTCAGATCTGTCAACAAGATTTTTGTTGACGGATCATCATCTCCTGCAGACTCTGCTTTCTCTCTTCCAGCTTCCGACACCACTGCAGCTGCAATTGAGAATAATGTCGATAACGCTTTGAAGGACCACGAAGCTGAAACTTCTCCTCCACCAATGGATATACCATTACCAGTTGATATAACTTTGGCTCTTGACCACCAAGATGTGCACCGTTACCAGTGTGGCCGATACCGCACTATTGATGAGGAGGAGACAGGGATGAAGTTCATACTCATATCCTCGAGCTTCAAAAAGGAATCACTCATCAAAAACGCAGATCGGGCAGGCGCGAATACAGATAAGCCAGACATGAGCGAAGCGACAATAAATGGAGGATATATGGACGGATCAGACAATTTGCACAGATATGGCTCAGCCGCGCTTTGTAAGAAAGTACACAATGCGATTATTGGATGAAAGCTAATCTGGAAAGCTCCAACGGCTCTTTTTACGAATTCTCCCTTATCTATTACCAGACCTGCTTCTTCAACTGACTCTATAATGAGCGTTGGAGACGAATGGATATCCGGCCCATTGTTGGAGATGTCAGAACGCATACGAACGTCTCTCAGAGACCAACACACCCGTACTATTCCTCAAAATAATATTGATGAGCTTGAACAGGTCTTGGCCGCTCTGGCTGAAGAAGAGCCGACTATCAAGAGAGTTGGAATTAACGTCATTCGAGAGGCGCGATTGGACAAGTTGTTTGAAGATTTGCTCGACAGTGCAGACATAAAAACCTGGATTTATGAAGAACTCCTAGATGAAGTCAGATCCAATGCGTCTTATTTGAGGCACAATTGGAAGGTACGCTTTGGAGAGGAGTGGCATTCGCTAGACAAAATCCGCCTCAGGACGTTGACAAAGGAAGGAGCTCTCCGTCACGTGGTACCGGAAGGACAATGTTGGGTGGTTGAGAAGGTACAGCCAATTGCCTGTTTGGATGTTGGAACGTATGCACTTAATGCTGATTTTCAAAGATCCTTCACTAACTTGCACTAATAGTTGGTGGCTCAACATGTACTGTGCTTATCGGGACGGAATGGTCACTTCCACTGATGAGATCGTGGCCCCCGGACAACACAACTCTTTGGTCCTCCCTATGCTTACAGGGATGGAGCAAGATGGTCCTTCAGTTGGATTGACCAAGTTCATCATGAAGGGTTCGCATATACCACATATCAAACTCATGACATGCGAGGGAAAGCCCATTCATGTGATCAGAGGGTACGATCTAGACAGCAAATATGCGCCGTTGTTCGGGATCAGATATGATGGCAAGTGAGTGACTTCACATCTTTGTGAACTCTTAGGAATTTATCTGCTAATGAGCCTAAGGTATCGTGTTCAACAGTGGGGACACGTCCAAGACCAGCACACAAAGAGGTATACCACTACCATTATACTTGAAAGATGCGAAGGACAGAAATCGGTGAACCTTCTCCGCTCAATCCCTTCACCTGCCCAGATCGATGACTGGCATCTGTATAGGGAGATTATCAATAAAAACCCTCAAGCGTTAGAACAAGCATGCAAATGTACGAAGGGCTGACGATGGATGTGACGTTGCGGCAGTGTGATATCTATGTTCATAGCCTGCATCAGATACAGTGCCAGATAGTTATTGGGATGATGAGGGAGGGTGGCTCAGTTCAGTACTCACAACAAGAAACAATAGAATCAAAGGAAAGATGGTGGATTTGGTGTCTTGATGTGCTTGGTTCTCTCACCTCTGCTAACAAGCGGCCGCCTCGAAACGAGAGCCAATCAGCGATCAGCAGGTACAAGACACTATGAGAATAAATTTTAATGCAGGTGCTCAGTCTTCAACCCGTACGCCTTCTATCTTTATGAGAATAACGTGTTGGAATTCTACCATTTGCATCTGAGATAGCTATTTAAGCTCATTTTAGCATTTCCTGAAAGAGCTTAGCTCGATTGAACAAATTGTGAATATGGAGCCTCCACCAAAACGACAAAGGCTCTCTCCACCACAACCAACCTCATCCACAAACAACGTCCAAGCTACTGGCAATCAATTTGCCAAGATGGGTGATACGCAAATGCAAACAGTCATGTCATCAAATGAATTTCAGCCGGATCGCGAGGCAGAGGTTGGAATTATTCATTTTGTCAACTCTTCCAATGTTGGATTTACGGGTACGCTGAAGCAGAGGTACGTGATCAGATCTTGATCCTGGGGATTGCGCGCATTGATTAATATTGAAATCAGATATACCGATTTCCTAGTTAATGAGATCACACCTGATGGATCTGTTGTACATTTAACTAATGACACTGCGCCAAAGTTCAAACCTGCCTTGAAGGTGAGCCTGGTTCTCCCTAAGACCATTCAGTGACTAATACTTGTTTACAGCAAAAGGAGGTCAACGATACGGCATCGTCTCAAATTGAAGATAGAGCTGAAGATTCCACTAAGCAAGTGAATCAAGATGCGCCAACTTCAACTGTTCAACCCGAAGCAATGGAATCCGCTCCTGCTAATACTGCATCGAAGCTTGACATTCCTCCTATTCCGGAAGAAGTTGCGCCTTTGACCGAAACTCCAGCCACCGATAGCCCGAAGCCGACGTTCGCTATCAGTCCTAAAGATGAAGAGCTTCTGGTCTCATATTTTGGACCCACTCTCAAAGATGCAATCCTCCACTTCCATGGGAAGATTTTAGCAAAGCCCGAGGCAAAACCTGCTGTTTTTGGCTCTCTCTTCACAGCACCAATCACTGATAGGGCTCTTCGTGGTAGGCTGCACCAAGATGTTCGTCGTATATTTGCCTCGAAGCTCGAAACAGAAGTCATCGATGACGGCGTTATCACGATCACCGCTGCCCCACCTGTGAAGCCTCGCCCAGAGGGATATACCCGACAACTCAACAACCGGCAATCAAACCCCCGTCAAAACAGATCCAATCAACCAAAGGGCAAAGTTGGCTGGCAGGAGCTCGGCGGTCAATTTTTACACTTCTCGCTATATAAGGAGAACAAGGATACAATGGAGGTCATTTCGTACCTTGCTCGAAGTCTCAAGACCCAACCCAGGGATTTCGCATTCGCGGGTACCAAAGATCGCAGAGCCGCTACAGTCCAGCGAGTGAGCGTCTATCGTCAACACGCTGACCAGTTGGCTAGACTAAATAGGACCTTGAACAACGCCCGAATCGGGGATTTCAAGCATGAAAAGCATCGTCTTGAGCTGGGTGAACTTTATGGTAATCTATTCACTATTACGCTTCGAGACTGCCACTTCTCAAATGACGAGGAGCTGGACATTGAATCTCGGGTTGCCTTGGCCAACAAGGTTGTTGGTAATGCTGTTCAACATTTACAATCTCATGGTTTCATTAATTATTATGGGCTACAGCGTTTTGGCACTTTTGGAATTGGTACAGACGAAATCGGCAGAAAGATTCTCCAGAACGATTTCGAAGGCGCTGTCAATGCTATTCTTCACTGTAGTGAACAATCTCTGGCTGTTGCCCTTGATCCAAATACCGAGAAACCAACCGATAGGATCGGCAGAGACGACCTCGATCGAGCTTACGCCATCCATCTTTTTAAGGGCTTAGGTAAGGGACATGAAGCAGTACAGAAGATGCCTCCCAAGTTTTCAGCAGAGAGAAACATTATTCAGCATCTCAGCTCAGGTAACAAGAGCAACGACTATGTTGGAGCTCTAATGACTATTACTAGAGGCTTGAGACTTATGTATGTCCACGCTTATCAGTCCCTAGTTTGGAATGTAGCTGCGAGTGAGCGCTGGGCTCGGTATGGTGACAAGGTGATCAAGGGTGATTTGGTCATTATGGACACTCGGGCAGAGCAAGTTACCAATGGTGATGAGGTTGACGAGAGCGGAGAAGTAGTTATTCGACCTGCTGCGGACGACTTTGCTGTGACTCACGATGATCTTTACGAGCGAGCTCGCTCTTTAACAGCAGAGGAGGCGGAGAGTGGCAGATACACGATCTTTGATATCGTACTTCCGACTCCCGGATTCGACATTGTCTATCCCGATAACGACATCGGCGACTTCTACAAGGAATTCATGGGAGGCGAGCGCGGTGGCTCTCTTGATCCCGGTGATATGCGTCGAAAGAACAAAGACTTCAGTCTGAGCGGCAGCTACAGAAAGCTTTTGGGTGTGGTTAAGCAGGGCTTAAATTTTGAGGTTAAGATATATTACGAGGAGAATGAGCAGCTGGTCGAGACAGATTTGGAGAAGCTTGACAAATCGAAGCCAAAAAACAATGGTCCTCGTCCCAACGATAATGGCCAATTCAAGGATAGAAACCCAAATGATCGCGGAGCACGATTCGATGACCGAGGTGGACGTCAAAACAGCTACAACCATAACAATAGTCGCGGTGGACACCAGGACAATCATATTCAGAGCAATGGCCGCAGGTTTGTCGCCCCCACCGAGCAGCACCAATTGAGAAAGGAAGAACCCACTGCCGAGGCCAAAGCCGCTCTCAATGCCTGGGCTGCCTTGCCAGCGAAATTGGCCGCAGATGATAAAGCCGAAGCTGAGGCTTTGGAACTCGCAAAATTGACTGCAACTCCTGTTAATCCAGACGATATCCAGCAACCAGTCTACAGGGAAACATTCATCCAGACCTCGAAGGATGATGAAGGTCGACGGACTGGCCATCGAGCGACTAAATTAGTTGGAGTAGATGGCAAGGAAATCGCCAAGGATGATGTTAAGGTTGAGGAGGTTGAGGGTAAAGAGCCCAAGCCACTTCCGATTCCTGAGGTTCCTGCTGTCAATGATGTTGCAGATGTTAATACCAAGTCTTCCGCTGCGAACATACATTCCGAAGCAGTATTCAAAGCAGTCACTACGAAGATGAGACCTAATGCATCGTTTGCCAGTTCCGAAGACTTAGAGGATGGAGGAGTAAAATTGGACATCACACCACCTAAGAAGCGAAACGCAGAACAGGTCTCTACCGACGAAAGCACAAAGAGTACAGCTCCAACCGAAGACGCTGCCCCCATTGAACCGGTCGAAATAGACAAGGTGGGGAGAGATCCTACTAATGAGGTCACTTCAGTCGATGAGCTTATCGCCGCGGAGTCCCCACCCAAAGTCACCGAGGAAGCTACAGCCATCGAGGAAGCCAAGCCAACCAAAATTGCAGTCATCCTCACCTTTGGTCTCGGTTCTAGTCAATACGCAACTATGGCTTTGAGAGAATTGATGAAGGTTGGAGGTGTCAAGGCTTACAAGCCTGATTTCAGCTCAGGTCGCTGAGTTGAGGGCATCTACATTTGATGATTGAAACGAGAAGGTTGCATTGCATTGCGAGGTTACACGAGCCATGTTATATTTTGTGCAAGCTCGTATGATGGTTATAGAATTGATTGGTTGGTTGATCCGCCCATCTGTGCTTAGATGGAAAGTAGGTAGCAAATACATGATCAATGAATCCAATCCAATCCAAGATTACCTGTCCCTTTTCCGAACCCAACTAAAACGCAACCGACGCCGTAATAGAGCCCCGATTCAAAGTCCAAATTAAAATCAAGCCTTAACACCGACCAACCTCTTCAAAAAGCCCCTTATCTTCTTCCTCCTCCCAACATTCATACCAATGCCCCCATCCCCCCCAACCTCAATTTTTTCTCCTCCCGAAATAACAACCCTATTCTTCTCCTCCACTTTTTGCATTCTATACTCGTTCACCAACCTCTTATACTCAGCACTCAGCACACTCAACCCTTTCTCTCCCGGCTGCGCTCTATCGAACCGCGCGGCCCAGGCGAGATTCTCATCGCGCTCTTTTTGATACTTTGCTTGGATGGCTTGCTCAGCTGCTCTGGTAGGAACGGGTTTCTCTTTAACGTTTACTACTTGCTCTCTGCCTTTTGCGGAACTTGATGCGGAGGAAGAGACGGAAGAGGAGCTAGAGGCTGCTTTCTTGTTAAAGCCGTAATCGGATGATGAATGGCCCATGCTAGAGGAAAGGAGTTCCGGGGTAGAAGTCGCGGATATGAGTTCTGCGGGGACAAGATCGCTAGGGAGAGCGCTGACGGGGATGAAGTCGGAGAGTGCGGATGAGTGGTCTTCTGCGGTTTGAAGTTGGGGGAGCGAGGTTAGGGATGTGGAGGCTGGGAGGGAGGTTCGGGAGTATTGGATTGATTGGATTGGTGTACTTGTTGAGTCCGACATTGATGTCTGGGTTGAGTGGATAATGTGCTTTTGCTGAAGAGGAGAAATAAAATGTAGGGGGGCTCTCATGATATTTATAAGTGTGCTTGGAAAGTTAACCACCTTGAGGTAAGATATATGGGAGTCACATGAGAGAGCTATCTCCTCGTGTCAAACCCAATCGCTGTATTCTTGGGATCTAAAAGTCTAGTGTACCAAGATTTGGGTTGCCCCATACTGTATCCAAACACCGTATCAATGCTCCACTGTATGCTTTTTGTCCAAAACGCCGTCATAACAATGTTCCCGCTCGGTACCAGCTTCTTGATGCACCTGATATAATCATGAGAGCCGCTTCCCAAACTCCGAATAAAAGTTGTTTTGTGTTATATGTGACTTCTTCCCCGTCATTTCATTAAAAATATTACACCCTTCCCTAGCCGCATTAGGAGGTGTATAAACTGTTATCCGTTAGCCTCACACACGTTATAGAACTAAATAGACTCGTACGATGCAAGCTCACTGCCACATTCTCCTTATCCGGGTTACTGATTTTATGCAATCCCAGCTCATCTGACATATACGTGACCTCTCCCTTGCCATATATCGTCTCCTTAATAACGTCTAAAGCCGTATCTGGGTTTTCGGGATTGGTGAATCTTGTCTCCTTTAACGTACCCTCGAGGACTTTCATCAAACAATGTGCGTCTGCGTGGTCATGGATCGGGCTTCCTTTTCCAGGGGTCCAAACAAGGATCAACTACATCATTGTCAGCTGCATTCCTTTCCGAAGGTATCTGGACTCACTAAATTCGATTTTCCATTCCCTACATCTACGAGGTTGCGAGTGTAACCACGGCTGAAGTCAGAGAATGCGTATTTTGACCATTCTTTCTCATTAGAAGCATACTTTGCCATCAATTGCTCGAGGTGGCTGACGTCGACGTCGGAGGAGTCGAGGCCAGAGGAGGACCCTAGGATTGTGGCGAGGTCGCTGACAAGCTTATGGAAAGCATCTTGTGGTGTTGAATAGGACCCGCATGCTCCCAGCGCATCTTGCGCTATTGAGGGAGTCATTACGGAGTAATTGTTTGAGAAATTGACGTGCTTCTAATGAGTGAGAGAATTGAGATGCTCGCGTTAGAAAATATTTTTGTATTTTTTCACTGATGAATGGACAAATAAACCAACTTTTTCGTGTTATAAAGGAGATATAATGATATATTAAAGAGTCATACAAGAGTTTGAAAGTTTGCTTTATTGAGTCTAAATACAATAGGAACCTAACTATGCATGTTTGCGTTAAAGTTATGTATGACAAGGTCGCTGCTGAACCTAGGTACGTAGGTATGGTGGGGCAAGAGCCGCTCTAGCCGCCTGTGGCTACCCCGCTATTAGCGCTGAACTGATCTGTTGTACGACGTATGGTATCCTATACGGGATGTTGGGTAATGATGAATTGTTCATCTCTGGGGTCATATGTGTCGTAGCAAATAGATGAGGAGACATTGTTGTCTCGAACTTTGTAACACTTTCAGCATGGAGCTTATCAAACAAAATTTTGATTTTGATTGTCTTGTGCGGGTAGCCTGGAGATAATATATACCTTAGTACACTTGATAAAAGAAGATGAAAGAGCTTAAGCAGAAGTGGATCTGATTGTTTGACAAAGTCTTAGACAATTCAACTAGGTTGCAAAACATCTAAAGTCAGAAACACATGCCGCAGCCTCCCCAGATTTCAGCAATGCCGCTTTCGTCCCACTACTGGATATAGATCCGTAATTCTGGGGTTCCTGAAACCTTCTGATTCAGGTTGGCCCTTGCAAATACTCTGGGGAAGATTTGTGACACGCGGCGCCCTTCTTGTGATCTCTCCTATGAATTCGTAGAAGGCCGTTTCGTCACCTTTTTCGCCTCCGAAAAATAGTAGGCCCTACTACCATGCTTTCCATCTTGAATTGCCTCGATTTCCATCTCCGTATCTTAGTAGAGCGCTTCCACATCTGACTTGACCTTTGATAAATCTTCGACTTCGGGAACAATGACAATGGCAAACTTTGGCTTGATCACTTTTCCAGCCGCCATCTCCTTCGCGCGCTTGGATTTCGCGTTGTAGACTGTTTCTTAAAAAGGACAAACAATACCAACACTCTTCTGTGATTCTATATCAAAGAGATAAAGTGCTAGAGAAGTCAGTGGAAGAGCTTGCCGAAGAAAGATATTGCCATACCGACTTCCTTGGTTAGTCCATTCATGGGCAACACAATTTTCTTCCCGGGTCCTGCTATTGCGACGAGCCCCTTTCTTGTACACACTTCGCCGCTATCTATACGGCATTCTAGACCAGATTCTTATAGCCATAGGCAGTTGGATTTTCATTTGGCGAGAATCTTAATGTAAGGTGACTAGATAGTTCAAGATCTCGCTTCATAATTAGAACATCAATCTCTGGCATGGAGTCGAGTTAGGTCTCGCTCCTGTGGATGTTTCGGCGTGGATAATTGTTCACATTGTGCAGCAATACCATACGCACCAAGAAGAATGATGGAGGAGAGTGGGAAAAGCATATCTGGGGGATGGGTCAATAGGAAAGAATAAGGAACAAATGAGAGTAGTAATGGATCGTGATTTACCTGTGCTGAAAAAAATATGAATGATAACCTGAATACAGGTCAGCGAAAACTGTTATTTTAAAACGAAGTCTGGCTAGTTCTCTGGATGCTTAAGCTTTGACGAGATGAGGAATTAGCCCCTATATTGCTATTTAGGGATTATGACCATTCATGAGCCACTTCATCCATCAGGATGTAACCACATAAAAGCAAAGCTGAGCTTCGTAAAGGATGGCGGTACGCATTTTACAAATTTACGAGATTAAGGCTTTAGGCTAGGCGAAGGATTTGATCTTATAGGAATTTCAAAAGTGACAGAACAAGATCCCAAAACAGGGGAGCAAAAGCGTGTTGTAGGGACTTTCGACCAATTGATACGCTGGTACAACTGAGGAGTTTCTAGAAAGCATTAAATTCATCTAATTTTGGGCTAGGAAATACGAGAAAGAGACCTGGAAAGAAACGGCGTTCTCACTTCGCACCTTGCACCTTACACATACGCTCCCATCAAGCAGACAAATAATAGTTGAGATAGGTAGGTCCTTATACACTTGTTCTCTACTAGTAAGAATGGACAATGAATTTAATGAAATGGGGTCTTAAAACCTTGAGACAAATTGGATTTATTTTGAATTTATAGATGTTAGGACCAGAAAATTCTGCAACTCTGTATTGCTGTTATAGGTGGCTTCATAGTTTGAAAAAGATGCAGACAATTGAATATGGGCAGAAACCATTGCATCATGTTCCAGGAATATCAATGAGGCTTCATGAGGAGAAGGATCTCTTGGCACTCGTGGCGTGACCCCGCTTATAAACAACTCTAAGCCACGACTCAATTAGAGCATCAGCCACTCCAAAAACGAACAATACAAAGATCTTTCAAAACTCCGCTTCGGAATGGCTCCTAAAGGGAAAGCAAGCGACAAAGGAGGCGCGACAAAAGGCAAGGGTAAGGGAAAGGCGGATGCTGAGGAAAAGGGTGGAAAAGTTAAGGGAGCGCAGCAGATCAATGTTCGACACATTCTGTGCGAGAAACACAGCAAGAAAGAAGAAGCTCTGGAGAAGTTGAAGGGAGGTGCAAAGTTTGATGAGGTTGCCAAGGAGTTTTCAGAAGACAAGGCAAGAGCTGGTCGGTTTATTGGACAGCTGCGTAGGGGGATGTTGCTAATTTGCTTCTCTAGGTGGGTTATTGGGTTGGAAGACGAGGGGTGATTTGGATCCTGCGTTTGAGGCGGTGGCATTTGAGCTCGAGGCATCTACGACCGCGAATCCAAAATACAAGGAAGTGAAGACTGGATTTGGATATCACATTATGATGGTAGAAGGGCGCAAGTGATATCTAGAAGGGAAAGGAACGGGAAAAGGTTAGTCGGTAAATGGAGTTTGGCGTATGCGGATCTTCAAAAAGCAATGCTTAACGCATTCCATGTTACAAACAGCCAGGAACTTCCGTCAAATGTTGCCCATATGCCGATTTTCATTCTCCGCCATCATGCATGCTAGGAGTACATTCGAAGAAAACTTCAGCTATGGCAAAATGTCTATCCGCCGCAAGGAAACTCCATTATCCATCCCTATGACTTTACTGCTCGGTCTGGAAATAGTTGAGCAAGATCGATCGCTCCTGAGACTCCTCGCCCCAATCCTTGACGACGACGCAAGAGCAGTTGACAACTTTGCGTGCGTTTCCCTCACGGTCCAACACACCTTTAATAGCATGTCAGTAGTCTTCTATAGCATGCTGATATATATAGATTACTCACATAAACCTGCCCACTCGCCCAATTGCTTTCCGTCAGGTACCTTGATCAAGGGGATCTTGTGCTCTGAACATAATGCCACAACCAACTTCTTGTACGCCTCCTCCTCGCAAGCTTCGTTAAGGACGCACATGTGTGCTTGTCGTCGATCCAATGCCTTGGAGGCTTCGCGCAGGCCGCGGGCGAGACCATCGTGCATAAGGGCAAGCTTCAAGACACCCTTGAGAGCATCGAGAACGGACATCTGGCCCTTTGATGCGGCATCTCCAGAAACTTCGACTTCCTCCGCCTCAGCGACTTCAGGTGTATTCTCCTCAACGTCAGACTATAGATTGATTAGTAAAAAGAAAAAGCCCCGGTGAAAGGAGAAGGTCCTCGAGGGAAAGAAATTTTGGAGGGGGATCAACGATTTTATCTTGAAAGTTAAACATTGATAGAAGCCACTGATATAAACAGCAGTCTCAAATGAGGGTATTCAAAGAAGATTTCTTGCTCACCATCTTGATTGTATTGGATATCTGAGGGTCCTCGAAGAATATGTTTGGAAATTATAAGTTGAAGTTATTCGCGAACTCGACTTGAGTGTGCGTTCAAGCGAGTGTGATTGGTCACGTGCTATACACACTAGTACGTCTTCAGTCTAGGAACCTTGGAATTCCACACAACTTTCGACAAGAAAATAACCAAACATTTCTCAGCGCAAACTTCCCAAATTTCACGACAACGACCACAAACTCGAGGTATGTACAGATTCGCAATAAACGTTTAATTTAAAAACCCTTCATGATGGCAAGAGGGGCAAATCGACATCTACTCAATGCGCCACTACAGCATCCCACAATGCAACGAAATTTCAACCTAGCGATGCGCCATTGAAAGATGTCGATACTGCTTCCTCTTTACGACGAGCTGAAGAACCCTCTGTCAATCATGAGGGCACTCTTTATGCTTAGGGCCCTTGAAGGCTAACACTTAGGTCCTGCAGATACCTCTTATCCAATTTACGATCTGAGAATCTCAATTCGCCAATATGGTCAAAACTTCGGTCCTCAACGATGCGCTCAATGCCATCAACAATGCAGAGAAGTCTGGAAAGCGACAAGTCCTCATCCACCCTTCCTCCAAGGTCATTGTCAAGTTCCTCAGCGTTATGCAGAAGCACGGTATGTTAGCAGCATTTCTTTTATTTCCCCAGCCCATTCGGCATGATAACTAGATGACGATCTCCATACAATAGATCATAGTCCTTTAAGTTGCCGATATATCATATTTATGCGAGGATCTTACACGTTCTCTGAATCTTTCCTGACGTTATACGTTTAATCTTTCGCAACATATTACTGACTTTATCTTAAGGATACATTGGCGAATTTGAGGAGGTTGATGACCATCGATCTGGCAAGATTGTCATTCAACTGAACGGCCGGTAAGCATGTTGGTCCTGCATTGTCGACACAGAAGCTAATTTATTTCTAGTCTCAACAAGACTGGTGTCATCTCTCCCAGATACAACGTCCGTCTCACCGATCTTGAGAAGTGGGTTGTCAAGCTTTTACCATCTCGTCAATTCGGATACATTGTGCTCACTACTTCGGCCGGCATCATGGATCACGAGGAGGCAAGACGCAAGCATGTTGCAGGGAAAATCATTGGTTTCTTCTACTAGGTGGCATAATGATCTGGCGTTTGGAGTATCATGAGCATGTATCTATCTAGAGCAGAGCTTGGAGTATATCCAGAGTATCCAGCAGTTGATACCCAAATTCGTTTTCTTGCATTTTGCTTGACACGATTAGATAGCTCTGCATTAAAAGTCAATCAAGCCTCATGATCTCTAGCCTTTGTCCTTCTAAGAATTTAAGATTTTTATCAGCCTACCTTTGTACAGCCGACATTTTCATCCCTTGGATGGCTTGCCTCAGGAATCCAGGGGTTCAGGGGAAGTGCGTAAGCAGTCAGATTCTAATATCTACGCCTCTGTCAATACATTAGTTTAAAACTCTTGTCCTTCCTTCTACATAAATAATAATACATTAATTGAAGCCTACGTCGGCATTGAAATTTCATCCGGTCTAGGGATTAACATTTCAAGTAGTCCTGCCTCCCATTTAAGCGTTTATCGTTGGCAGACGAGCGCATTTCTAACCTGGTTCTAGAGTCATTTTGTGCAGGGCCTCGGTGGGCCCGATTTTGAAGGATTTCCAAGCTTGGTTTTCGCCATCCTGTTCTTCAGCGATTCGTATGCAGGTATGCGAGACAATTGGGGGGGATGCAGGTGACCCAATAAAGTTATCCGAAATCATGGCCGGGCACACACGTCAACGATCGAGTTCGCAATTTCAGCGCGTTGCGGCAGGTGCAAAAGAACATGAAGCAACGAAAGCTCCACCCTCCTTTAACACAATTGCCATGAGAACGAAGAGAAGGATGCGGTCTCGACATATCTTATTAATTGTCCTCCTCACATTCGCTGGCATCACGATATACTACGTTCGATCGACTCCTCCTACAGTACCCATTGCTTCATATACAGTAACGCCAAACCTGCAGCCACCTGCGCAGGTTCCTGCTGCCGATACACATAAGGCGGAATCATACCATATTGGCACAGCCCATCCAATATGGCAGCTTGTGAAGGATGCAGAGCAGGACTTCGAGAAGCAATTGGGCAGGCAATCGAAGTCATTGGAACAGGCAGTTACAGAATACAGACGACGATATGGCATACCACCTCCGCCGTACTTCGATAAGTGGTACGATTTTGCGAAGTCAAAGGGCGTTCAAATGATTGACGAGTATGATTCGATACATCAGTCATTGACCCCCTTTTGGGGGTTGAAGCCTGCCACGATAAGGGCGCGGGCGAAAGAAGCATTGGGATTCGACAATAAATTACTGGGGATTTTGATCCGGAAGGGAGAAGTTGTGAAGGTTGAGGGTGGTGGGGAATGGCAGCAAGAGGCTACGAAAGGAATGATGCAGGCCTTTGTCAAGCATTTGCCTGACATGGATCTCTGCTTCAACATTCATGACGAACCTCGAGTAGTGGTTCCTTTCGACGATCTCTCGAGACTGGTGGCTGATGCGAAAGATGTGAAGATGCCAGCCGCAAATGCTGTTGCACAGCCGAGGAATTCCTGGTCCAAAGAGCCAGCAGATATGAGTAATAACGATATCAGTGAGGTTAAGACGACTCGATTTAATGTATTTGCGCACCAACCAACCTGGACGCACTCGAGGATGTCATGCCCACCAGACAGTCCTTCCAGATCTCTGGACGATGATCCGAAAGAAGACGATTTCAGCACATATGCTGTTGGTGAACTGGGGTTTGTCTTCAACCAGACCGCATTCTCTGACATCTGCCAATCTCCATCGTTCAGCGAGACATTCGGATTTTTCGACCGGCCGAATGCTTTCAACATTGTACACGACCTATTCCCGATCTTTTCTCAATCCAAGATCTCCTCATTCTCAGATATCCTCTACCCCTCACCCTGGTACTGGTACGGCAAAGTCCCATACAACGAAACAACAGACATGCCATGGACCGAGAAAGAAGACAAAATCTACTGGCGAGGATCCACTACCGGGGGATTCAGTCGTGATGGTGGCTGGCGCCGTCAACATCGCCAACGCCTTGTTCAGAAGATCAATGCCGGCGATCAAGCCAAAATATTAGTGAATAAGGGCGAGGATTCCAAGGAAGACTGGCAAGTCAAGGAAGTTCCTCGAAGTGACTTCAAAGAAATCTTCGATATCTTCTTCTCGTATGTTGGGCAGTGCGACCCAGGAGATTGCGAGGCGCAGAAACAATTCTTCGATATTAAGGAAACGGCTCAACAACAAGATGCGTGGAAATACAAGTACCTCCTTGATATCGATGGAAACGCTTTCAGTGGTAGATTTTACGCCTTCTTGCAGAGCAAAAGTTTAGTTTACAAGTTGGCAATTTTCAGGGAGTGGCATGAAGAGTGGTTGAAGCCCTGGGTACATTTCATACCCTTGAGTTTGAGAGGTGATGAGTGGGTTGAAGCCGTGAGGTGGTTCGCCGGTGAGACAGCAGGGAAGAAAGAGGCGGAACGGATGGCACTTCAAGGAAGGGAGTGGGCGGATAAGGTATTGAGAAATGAAGATTTAGAGGTGTGGTTTTTCAGGTTGCTACTTGAGTAAGTTCATACCTTTCTTTTCGAATGATATTCATGCTAATTCGATACAGGTATGGGAGGTTAGTCGATGATGACAGGGAGATTATCGGTTACTCAGGGGCATAGGATGTATATTATAGACACAGATATTGTACATTACGATGCGACGAGCGTTTGCATGAGACTCTCTCTTAAATGGGGGCAGAGCTGGAGTTCATTGTTTGCTATTGATAATATATACCCAATGGATTAATGTGCATCTAAAGCATGAGCGTCGAATTCTTGATACTAAATTAAGTCTCGTCGTCCAAAGCCTAACTAACCATTTTTGCAGACAAAAGTAGAATATTCAAGGTATCAGTAATTGTGGCCAAAGATTTGGTGCATGAGCGTTCGAATGCTGATCAATATACGCTACATTTACAACTATCCAACAATCCATATTCAAGCCTCAACGTCCCCACCAAACCCAACAGGTTTTCTCTTTCCCCCAGACTCCGGTACAATCGCCATAGCCTTATACACCTTTCCCATCCCGCTCCCACCCCTATCCACCAACCGTTTCCAACTACTCTCCATCCTCCCCCTCTTTTCCTCATCCCCACCCAAGCCCTTCATCAACATCTCCGCCCTCTCCTTAATTCCCATCCCCAACAAAAACACCCCTTGCTCCACAGGCCCATGTACTTCCACCCCAGGAGAAGCACCAAGCGCTGCTTCTGCCAAAGCTACGAAATCTACATCTGCGGATAGATCAGCTAGGCCTGGCGAGCTGAGCGGAGAAACCCGTTTATGCTCCCTAATTCCTCGGAGAGAGTTCGTAGGAATCGTGTCTGAAGGTCCGTAATCAAGGATAATCGCCGCTCCAGAAGGAGACGGTTTTGGTTCAGTCTTCGTACCACCTATTCTTCGAGCGAAGTCTTGAGCATAAGCGTGAGATTCAGGTGAAATCTCGATTAGAGAATCGGGGGTTGATTTTAGGGCACGGTAGCGGGGTGATATTTCAGGTAGGTAGAGGCTGTGAGGCGTAGCTTGTTTGGAAAGGGTAAGTTGGAATTCTAGGGGCGGGTTGGAGGATTGTTGGGATTTAGGGGTGAGGAGTGTGGTGTGTATTGAGTCGGGGGGAGTGGGTGAGATGACCATTTCTCGCCATTGGAGACCTTTGTGTTGCCGGTTTTTGGAGGCTTCGGGATTCAGGGTGTGTTCGCCTGTCGGAGTCTGGATGGTGCTTTGGTCGGAGCCTGAAGGGACTATGGATTGGAAGGCGTGGATTGGGAGGGCATCAAAGAATTCGTGGGCGACAATGAAAGGGGTTTTGTCTGCATCTAATATAGTGGTGAGGATAGATGCGGGCGAGACTTGGAGGACCTTTACCTGAAGGCACGAAACGTATATTTTCCGTCCAAACTATTGGGAGGTCTGCACATTTACTCGTGCTCTGATAGCCAATAGACGTTTCGGTCATAGGAGCATCTCCACAAAGGAGCTTCTTCTGGGCATCTCTCAATGCTGGACTTGCTTCAACCAAGTAAACAGCTTCAATACTTGAGGCCATTGGTTTGAAATTTCGGATAGTCTATAATATACATCAGTCATGATACTAGAAAATTTGGTGTGCTCGCAGCGTACTCGCAACATATCATCCATCAATGTCCCTCTTCCAGGACCTATCTCAACTAGCTCCACGCCCTTGCTCTTCCTCCCCTGTGTCATCCATTCTGCCACGAACCATATCCCAATAAGCTCTCCAAAGATTTGGGATATCTCAGGAGAAGTAATGAAATCTCCTTTCTGACCGAATTGGTCTCGCCCTTCCTGTTTTGACGTATAATATCCTCCTACGTCAGAAGTCAAGCACATTCGCATGAATGCTGCCAATGGAATTGGTCCAGTTGCCTATGAACATGATTAGCTAGATAATATTAACTAATTGCAATAGAAAAGATGTACTGTAATAGCTTCAGAAAGCTGCTTCGCGAGGGGCGTCGACCATTGCCTGGCCTCTGAGGATGACCATCGTAGGGATGAACAAGTTGCCCCATATCTCGAGTGCATAGAACTGCGCAGGCAATTACGCGCCTGCAATGAAATAATCGACCTCATCCCGGTCGTTTCTAAATGCTACCGAAACATGTTTTGGTATTTCAATCAGACTTAGTTCCGGCGTTGTAAAATCGTACAGCTCGCGACTGATCTTCAAAAATATTTTGACGATGGCGATCTTCCTACACCACAAAGCTCCCAACTCACCACAACCAAATGATATCACGATGACAAGCAAAATGAAATCACGCTGGGCCGATGACGAAGAAGATGCAGCCTTAGAAGCGCAGCGCAAACTCGAAAAGGAAGAAAAGAAGCGGTTAAAGGCAGAAAAGCAGCGGAAGGCAGAAGAAGCAGCTGCACAGCAACAAGCCGCTCAAGCTGCCGCTGCCGCAGAGGCGCAAGCACAAGAGGTAGATGTCTCCTCCAGACCTTCCAAACGGCGGAAATTGTCACTAGAACCAGAGTCCCAGCCACAGGCGCAAGAACGGCTGCCGCCCGCGAAATTACTGAGATTTCCAGCACCCGAATGGAAGAAGTGCAGGAGTGTGGAGGATTATGAGAAGCTTAATGATATAGAGGAGGGTGCTTATGGATGGGTCTCACGGGCGAAAGATTCTATTACGGGCAAAGTGGTTGCTTTGAAGAGGCTCAAGATGGAGAATCCACAGGATGGCATACCAGTTACTGGGTTACGAGAGATACAGATTCTATTCGATTGTGAACATAAGAATATTGTGGATCTGAGAGAAGTGGTAGTAGGGGAGGGTACAAGCAGAGTTGAGAAGTACAGCTCTCCGGCCAAGCTATTTGTTGATATGGCAAAGTGCTGACTTTAAGCAGCATATTCCTCGTCCTCGATTTCCTAGAGCACGATCTCAAGACTCTCCTCGAAGACATGACCGAGCCCTTCCTAAACTCAGAGGTCAAGACTCTGCTACTACAACTCACATCCGGCGTCTCCTATCTTCACAACAACTGGATTCTCCACCGAGATCTCAAGACCTCCAATCTTCTCCTCAACAACCGCGGAGTCCTCAAAATCGCCGATTTCGGTATGGCGCGATACTTCGGTGATCCTCCTCCCAAAATGACACAATTGGTGGTGACGCTCTGGTATCGAGCACCGGAGCTCTTACTTGGAGCAGAAAAATACGGCACAGCAGTAGATATGTGGAGTGTAGGTTGTATATTCGGGGAACTACTAACCAAAGAACCCTTACTCCAAGGCAAGAACGAAGTCGATGAACTCTCTAAAATCTTCGAACTTTGTGGAATTCCCACCGAAGCATCCTGGCCAGGCTTCAAACGCCTCCCTAATGCTCGTTCTCTTCGATTACCTAAAAACCCTGTCTCTCAAGGCTCTGTGTTGAGAGCTAAATTTCCTTTCCTCACTTCCGCAGGATCTTCTCTTCTGGTGTCATTATTAGAGTTGAATCCTGCAAAGAGACCTAGTGCCAAAGAAGTCCTAGAACATCCGTTCTTCAAAGAAGATCCCAAGCCGAAGAGTACGGAAATGTTTCCAACGTTTCCAAGTAAAGCTGGGCAAGAGAAAAGGTGCGGCACCTCCTTTCTGTTCGAATGTGATCGCTAGTGAATTGTACTGTTAAGACAGAACCTGTGAGAGTGATATCTCAAATGCTTTGTCTTGAAAGTGCATATTTACTATATCTGAATCTTCTCACCCTCGCAATGAAATTAAGGCTAACTTATATCCTGCAGGAGAAAACGAGGAACGCCAAATGCCCCTGTTAGGGGCAAGGTTCCAGAGATCAAGGCCACTGATTTTAGTGGCATATTCGCTGGGAGAGAAGATGAGGAGAAGGGTGGTGGGTTCTCGTTGAAGTTAATATGACGAAGGGGCATTACCACGCCTATTGGGCACATACAGGAACAATACTTGTATATCAAGATCACCATAGTCTCTGATATAAAGGGATAATCGGATTGACACTATTTGAAGAAAATAGAAGTCTTACTTGAAGTAGTCTGATTGAATATGCAAGAGATTGAGAGACAAAACACTGAGGTGAAATCTAAATTTCCTGGCAGGATCTGATAATCTAAATGCCCTATAATTTCCAGCACATTGAAGACCTCCAGAATCTAATAGCCAAGTCTAATTCAATCTCAGGACTTTGATTGCTCCATTTTCCGTGATCTGTCCACAGTGATAGCGACACTGGAGAGAGAGCGAAGAATTGATTTTCAATGCCCATTGATCTTCAACAGGAGATGGCAACTGTTCATTCCACACCTGAATGCTCGCTCTATAGTAACCCCAAACGCCAGCCTTATGCTTTTCCGTCAATTGATATTGCTGGTCACCAGTTCTCCCATGCAAGATCGTAGCAAACCCATAATGCAAACCAAGTCATCCAATAATCAAACCGCTCAATCAACAAAATAATCCGCTCTCCTCTTTCCATTTCCCTTTGATCCACCCTTAAAATGCTTCTTGCTTGTCAATAACTTGACATCGTTTGGATCAACGTCCTTCTCCAAAGCCAGCATCGTCTTCTGCTTGCGCCCAGATAATTGCTTTCCACTTGCCGTTCCTTGCTGCGAATACTTGTGATTGAAAGGCATGCGTAAATGAGCTGAATTGCCTTGTCCCTGAGCGAAGAATGCACCATCAAGTTTCTTCGATTTTGGTCCTTGCTGCATCGGAATAATATCCGAATCAGGCATTGGTGATTGGTCATCCATTGAAGAATCCATTGCTGCTAATGTGAGCCGCCTCTTCTCTGGAAGATGGCCTTCATCGTAAAGCTCTCTGTTGAATTCGAAGGGATCGATATCCAAAGGAGGTGGTTGGCAGAACAGAAGTTTTCCGTTTACGTAGTCCTTCAGGATATACCTAGCTGCTCTGGACTCATCAGGTTGACCTTGGCCTGTCCTTGTGAAGCCTCTAGCTTTAGCATATGCAGTTAGCATCTCTTCTGCGGTCGGAGTCCCTGTGCCGCCTTCTTCGAGAGGTCGTGTGATAATCTTCATCCCGTAAAGAGCTTCTAAAAATGCTTGAGGAATTCGTTTGGCCACGAGCCCAGCGGGCCCTGTAAATTCTCTAAGCTGATCGATTGGTAGGATACCATTGCACACAAGCTCAGCTTTCGTCGTTGCGAAATTAGGAAATACGAGACCGGGACAATCGCATAGTAGAACCTTGTCACTGAGATGTATCGTCTGGAAATGCTTTGTCTTTCCCGGTGTGGAAGATACCGACACCTTCTTCGCACCAATTAAGGCGTTGATAGTCGACGATTTTCCGACGTTGGGATAACCGACCAAACCAATCTGTGTCTTTCTGGGAGCTTCGGATTCAGAGTCTGGACAGGTTAGCTCATATTCAAAGAAAGTAAGAAAACAAGATTTACCAAGGTTGTCAGGTGCGTGTTCTAAGAAAAGAGCCTCCAACTCGTCAACTGTCAATATTCTCGTTCTTTCCTCCTCGGATTCATCGTCCTCATCTTCCTCGTCCTCTTCCTCGGAACTATCCTCCTTGTCCTTGAGGTCAAGATTTCTGGTCTTCGCTGCGAGCATTGAGCTTTCAGCTTCCGACTTCTGAGGCATACCATCCTCCGAGCCATCATCTTCTGAGCCATCCTCTAGGTCACGGGCTTCGTTCAACTCCTTTGCCAGACTAGCTGAGAAAAACTTATATGAAATACCCGCCGCTTCAAAATAATCCGCCCATGCTTGTCGCTGCTCGAGAGTCAACATGTCCGCCTTGTTAACTAATAGAAGGTTCTCTTTTCTTGCTCCCACATGCTTAACATATTTCTCCAAATCTTCCGACCTGAACAGCAGAGGATTTCTTGCGTCGACGATTTGCACCACCAAATCAGATCTCTCGATGACCCTCCACAGCTGCCTCCAAACTTCCAGATTTCGCTCAAACGGAGTCATAAGCAAATCGTTGTTTTCTTGTAATTGCGCCAAACCTCTTCTCCATTCTAGCAAACTATCTCGCTCCATTCGATCCAATTGCTCCGGGGTTGTCGTCGAATCCCAGGCTGGTCGCCTCGGAACCGTAAGCCTATCTTTATGTGCCTTTTGTTTTCCGACTGCCGCCCGCTCCTCCGCTGCTGAAAGAAGGTATGGGTTCTTCTGATCCGTATGAATAATCTTCACATTGTTCATCTTTTCTGCTGTAAAATCTGTACCGGCCAACTCTGCGGTGGATAAGAACTCATCGAGAGCAGCTTGCTCTGTGACTGATCGCATCTTGACCCAACTGGCCTCTTTTCGTTCGTTTGTGACATACTGCAAACAGTCAGTACTCATGCATATTTCCCTTGGAACCATACCTACAGTCTCTCCGGTGGCATGGTTGATTCTGTGAATTCCAGCAGATGTGACCTTCTTGCGATCGGATCCTTTACCCTTTCCAAAACGATCGTTCATCAAGCTATCAAATATTAGCAAGCAGTCTGTGAAGGGGTTCTCTGCCTGTACCTGTTGCCCAGCCCGACAGCGTTCTTCGACTTTGCGAGAACCATTTTGTTTTACTTTGAATTGCTTGGCCAGAAAACTTTTCTCTATGTTTGTTTATCTTTGCCAGTTTAGAGAGACTCGAAATCGGACTGTTCGTTGTTATATATTCAAAGAGAGGGGTTGATTATTGATAAGAAGGCAAATCTCTGAGTGACGAAATTTGGACCCCGCCAATTTTTTTTTGGGACCTTCTTCGTGCCCACCTTGAAATTTTTACTTTTCAGCAATTCGTACCTTCCACAAATCTGATACCACCGCCAACATGCCACGAAAGAAGTGGATCGATAAGAAGACCGCGACGCATTTTACTCTTGTCCACCGCCCTCAAAATGACCCTCTCATTCATGATACGACTGCTTCGTCCATGGTGCTGAACCCCACACTTCTACCTAATTCCAACAAAGTCAAGAAACTCGATGATCTAGCTTCGGAGCTTGGATCAGACGTTGAGAATATCAGAGAGAATGAAGGAGAGGCGGCAAATTACGGAATCTACTACGATGATACCGAGTACGACTATATGCAGCACATGAAAGATCTAGGTTCTGGATCGGGAGAAGCATACTTCGTGGAGGCTCCTACATTAAACGAGAAAGGAAAAGGCAAAGACAAGCAATCTTTAGAGGATGCTCTGAGAGAGGCAAGCCTTGAATATCGTGCTGGAGAACTGTTAGATGAGGAGATATTACCTTCGAAGAATCTGCGAAAGGCGACATATCAGGCGCAGCAAGATGTTCCAGACGCATTGGCAGGTTTTCAGCCAGATATGGATCCTAGATTACGAGAAGTACTGGAGGCACTAGAAGATGAGGCGTATGTTGATGATGACGACGATTTATTTGGAGAGCTCGCGAAAGACGGAGAGGAAGTCGACGAGGAGGAGTTCGAGCAAGGTGCTTGGGATGAAGAGAATGGCGGATGGGAGTCGGATGACACTGCAAAGCCTGCGAAAGAATATAAAGATGCTCCTATACCGAGTGTAGAGCTTGAGAACGATGAGCGCGAGGATCACGGAGATGGTGACTGGATGGCTGATTTCAGTAAATTTAAGAAGGACCAAAAGTCAAAGATTGCCCCAATTGGACCAGCGCCGTCTGATCTAGAGTCTTCACTCATGACCACCACCACGAACGGCGGAAGACGCAAGAAGAGAAAGGGTGCATTGACGAATCCGTCGGCTTACTCGATGACATCCTCGTCAATGTTCCGGACCGAAGGACTCAGCACGTTAGATGCGAGGTTCGAGAAGATTGAGGAGCGGTACAATGAGGGTATGGATGACATGGCCTCTGTATCAGCAGCATCTTCGACTTCTAGTGTGCAAGGACCGGTCAGGGCCGATTTTGATAGTGTCATGGATGACTTCTTAGGTAATTATTCTATGAGTGGAAAAAAGCACGTGAAGAAGGGAAAATATCAAAGTGGGATGGAGCAACTTGATGAAGTCAGAAAGCAACTCGGACCTGCAAGGATTCGAACTCAAAGGGTTTGATAAGTTCCAATAAATCTCATGGAACGGCGTTTGGGACAATTCACAAAATGTGTCTGGGCGATATTTGGCGTACTGGGATACCACCAAAAGCTGTATGGGCCCGAACCAGACCATTATAGAATATAAGATGTGCTTCGCTTTAGGAATAAATTAGTTCTGGTTCATCGAGGGAGAGTATTTTGGTGGAGGTTCACGATCCGGGTTGCAGGAAAGAGTCTATGTGTAGCACAACGATGCTATTGTGTCTGCTTTCTTTGCACAATTTAAGGATTATAAATATTTCTTTATTCATCTCTTCTAAGTAGTCTTAAAGCCATTGCTCTGTGACAATGCTATTGCGTTTGCCTTCTCCCGAAGGTACGAGTCTGTGTTTAAGCGCAGTCCAACTTTATGGATCTGGTTCCGTTGCACACAGTTCTTCGCAAGTATCAGCGCTATGAGATATACTATGGAGTTGAGGGCAAATGATATGAGTTAACCAACAAATATATCGAATGTCATTATTATCCTGGGACCTTGCCCTCGCAAAGCAGAGGGCGTTGATTCTGAAGCCGATGAAAATGATTCCACACAGCTTTAATGGTCCACACAAGAGAGACCTTGAAGCAATTCAAATGCTACTGAAAGTAAATTGCTATTTCATTTATTTCAGAAGGCATATCCGCGATTCCTCTATGGATCGAATTCATACTGATGGGGGCCAGAGTGTCGGCGTGAGGAGGACAATGAACATTGTATAGAAGAGAAAGAACAAACTGGACAGGTGTATGATCTGTAGACGTAAAGAAACGAGTCTTTACAAACGCGGATAGAAGAAATATATTCTTGGCACACTTTTGTACACACGACCGGCCTTTTGCAAGGATCAGAAATCCAGGACGCTATCTTTTGGGGATGTGAAGCTTAGCCTTTCTCAAGAAATCACATTTCCGAAGGCTATACAGAATGGTAATGAGAGTATCATGGGCTATATAAATTTCTGACATTGAGTTGATGAATTTCAAAGCCTGGCCTACGCAACTGGCGATGATGATACTTGTAGCCGTCCCGTCAAGGCATGCGGCTCTTTTAGCGCGGGCGCAAGCGGACCCGGAACATTTTATGGACCTTGTACTTTATTAGAGTGAATGTAACAACAAAAGCGATGCTTAGGACAATGACAGACGACAATAGCAATGCAATTGCTCAATAGAATCGATTTATACCCATAATGATCTTCTCTTGGGAATCCTTCTCTTCCACAATCTCTTCCATAAACTTCAAGAACGATGTCGTCCCGTGATAATTCTCGCGGCGCGCGTTCTCGTGGACCAGGAAGAGGTCGTGGTAGAGGAGCTTCAAGCTCCAGTAAGTTTAACAATGATCCCTATATTCCCACAGGGCCACGAGCGTTAAGGGATAGTACCAACACGCAACGTGGCCGTCCCCCCTACCGGGGCAAGAGTCCCAAAACTAGCTTCAATGATCCTCCAAGGCGCAGTCGCTCAAGAAAAAACACAGGCACCCCACCAAGTACGGCTACTCCAAATGCCTTCGATAAAGAACGACTCGAGAATGCTGCGAAGCGGGAGCAGCGCGGCCAGAATGGATCTCAACCCAACGGGAGTAGAGGTGGCCGAGGAACTCCTCGGGGGTTGCATACTAATAACCAAGTTCGATTCAACAAGGAGGTGAACGGAAAGACAACCCAGCAACCCAGCAGCTCTTCTACACCAGCCGCGACCAATTCCTTCTTGAATTCCAATTCCTCGACCTTCGGTACGCCATCTGCAACACCTTTCAACCCTTTCGCATCTGCGCCCAAACAAGAGGCAACTCAAAACCCTTTCGCTGCGTCGAATCCTACCACGAGTCCCTTCGGCATCCCCTCTCAACCTCAAGCAACGACCAGCAACCCATTCGGCGCGCCACCGCAACCTAACACCACATCGCATAATCCTTTCTCGAGCGTCTTTGGAGGCCCCTCAACAACCCCTCAATCGAGTCCTTTTGGCTCAGCTACTCCAAAGATGAACGGCGCATTCACAAAGTCTTTTGCCTCTCAACCTGCGCTTGGTCAGACTTTTACCAACCCGTTTGGTACATCTTCTGCGCCTTCAAAAAACACTTTGTCAAGCTTCTCTCCTACGCCTACTTTTGGTAACACATCAGGCTCTTTTGGATCCCCTGGCCCATCACCAATGACATCCACTTTTGGAACCAGCACTACGAAAATCCCCTCCAGCTTCGAGTCAGCTTCAACTTCGAGTCCTCCGACCCAGATAGCATTCACATCAACTCACGCACCAGCTGCGGCACCTGCGTCTAGTGATGCTCTGACTAAGAGAATCAACCAACTTCTCCAAAAAGAAGGGATAATCGCCCCAAAATGGCCCACACCATTTCCTGGCGATCCTACGAAGAAAAGTATGGTGGAAGCTCACTGGCAATCCTCAAAGTCATATCGAACCAAAGTTCGCGCATCTCTTATCCGAGCCAACCTGCTGGACGATCCAGATAAGCCAAAGAAGCTCAGTGAGGCAATCGATTTCAAGGGAACTTGCGAGGATATGTGCCCAGACTTTGAGAAGATCACAAGAATCATGGAGCATGATGTTCGAGAACCCGAAAAGGAGCTTCGTCCGGATGGCTCTCTTTGGCCTTCACTTCCAAAGATGGTCAAGGCATTAGCTAGATCAGCTGCTGGCCAGGACGCACCACTTCCGATGGATGTCAGATCACCCGCGGCGTTGAGGAGAACTCTGGACTACCTTCTCGAGAACGTTTTGGGTTATGAAGAGGGGCATCTTCCCAAAGTCCATGGCTTTCTGTGGGATCGAACACGTGCAATTCGGCGAGACTTTGTCTTTCAGTCTTCAATGAACTCATCTGAGCTTGCTGATCAAGTCTATTGTTTAGAGCGCATAACACGTTTTCATGTCATCGCTCTACATCAAATGTCAAAGGAAGTTGACGTTGAAGATTTCTCTGAGCAGCAGGAAGTAGAACAGCTCGGAAAAGCCTTGCTCTCCTTGATTCACGCTTATGAAGATTGCAAGGCTCACGGCATAACTTGTGAAAATGAGGCGGAGTTCAGAGCGTATTATGTCTTGTTCAATAGTCACAATACAGGGATATTGGAGACTGTACAAGACTGGGGCTGGAAATTCTGGGGCGAATCAGAGGAGATCCGGATTGCTGTCAGTCTTGTGGAAACTCTTCAAAATATTTGGGACACACGTGGGCCGTTGAAACCACATTCTGCAACGGATATCGCTCAAAACGCATACTCTCGCTTCTTCACAATCATCGAAGACAAATCGATCTCATACACAATGGCTTGCTTTGCTGAAATACATTTCAACAACGTTCGAAAAGCTGCTTTGAAGACGATCCTCACCTCATACCGGAAGCAACGAGATCAAAGTAAGGATTGGACGCTCTTAAAGCTGAATTGCTATTTACGATTCGATGATGAAGCGGAAATTATCGAGTTCGGCGAAGCTTATGGTTTACGCTTCGATGAATATGATGGTGAAGAGTATTTGTCTTTTGAGTCCGAAGACTCAATTTCTGACCCTTTTCCTCCGCTAAAGCAATCCCATTCGTACTCGCTTGTTGAACGAAAACGAGGTAATTATTCATTGCCGGAAGTCATCAACAGCACAGTTTACGAAGAGGAAGGCTATGATGAGAATTTGGAGGATAGCAAGGAGAACGTTGAGAACGGTGACGAGGACACCAACGAGCCAGTTGGTGAGGAGGATGGATTGTTTGTTAAGGACAACAATCCAGCATTGGCTGCCCAACCAAAGATTTTGAACACTGAAGATGGTCACAATGAAGCGTCCGATATCGACGGTGAAGATTCTCGCTCAACTACAAGTTCTCAAGTAGAGCCACCCCAGAATCAAGAAGCCAAGACCAGTGGCCTTTCGTTGTTTGACAGAATCACAGCAGCACCCAAATCCGTTGGCGCTCAGTCGTCCTCAAATCAAACGGAACCAATTCCACTCACTGCCGAGTCTCAAGTGGCTTCCCTATTCTCGAAGCTGCCAGCAAAAGAGACGCCCTTCTCTTTCGGAGCTGCACCAGCTGTGTCATCTACAAATGACCAGCCCAAGCCCACTTTCTCGTTTTCGCCACAACCCACCGTCCAATCCATCCCACAAAGCTCGATACCTACTTTCTCTTTTGGATCACACCCGGCCACTACCAATCTCGCTACTCCGACTCCTCTTGTTGAGAGCCCGAAGCCCTTCTTCCTTGGCCAGCACCCAGCCGCGCCTCCAAGCCAACTCTTTGCCCCAGTCGGCTCGACAGCTCAGAACGGTATTGCTAGTGCACCTAAGTCGGCATCGCCAACACCACCCCCTCAATCACCTCTGGACGTAGGAACTGGAACATTTGCCTCTTCTCAAACACCTCACCAAACACCTCACCAAACACCTGCCTTTAATAGCACTACCCAACCGAACTTTGAGATGCCGAAATCTGCACCTACACAACCAGCCTCTCGGACCATCGGAAACAAACCTTCAACTTCCATCCTTGATCCTGTAGCACCTCAGGTTGACAGTCGCACTAAACTCGATGCATTCGCTAACTGGTATACTGTTGGTGATGATGGTCTGATCGACCAATTTACTGAGATCTCGGTGGAAGTCATCCTGCTTCAAACCCTGGAGCTCTTTCGAAAAGAAGAGGCGGATAGGATTGCCAAAGAAGCTGAAGAGAAATTAATGAGGGAAGCTGATAAGTTTCGCGTTATGACTTTAGCCACAAGATATGGCCGTAAATGGAGGAATATAGCGTACAAGCTGCGGCTTAGGAGACAGGGGCGAGAGGCTCGCAAACTCCGGAAGGAAATGGCAGAAAGCATGAGAGCGTCAAAAGCTGCCCAGTCTGCCAATATTGTCGAGGACTTTAAAGCTTCTGCAACCGCGACAACGAATGCTCGACGTACCAGCTTGGAGAGCCTACTTGATGCAACGGGTGTCCTCAACGGTGTACATGACTCCGACCACCAACTTGAGGAGATTGTACGGAGGGAACGACCCAAGTCCAGCAGCAAGCGCCAAAGACCTGAACGTTCATCCAACAGTCCGGCGTCAAGCACAAATCGCCATAAGCGCGGTATATCGGACAACCCTCTTCGACGCTCATTACTTTCGGACCCAAGTTATCTGACTGGTGGATCGAGGATCCATCTCATGCCGAATTACGACGCTAAAGATGAGGCCCGAAAACATGTCAGTGGAGTGCAGACAGATTATTTTAGGTTAAAAGCTCGGGGAATCACAACTTTGCCCAATGGTACGCCTCTAGCAAACACAGTAGCCAAAGATTTCTTGCACCAAAAACGATCTTTCGATGGTATTAGCAAGCCAGTAACTCCAACACCACACGACAGGGAGTATGTGCCAAAGATATCTCCATCCAATTCTGCTAGCCGTCGCCAAGGCGCACGGAATACGGCTGAGCGTGATGAGGCTTTTCAAGTGCTTAAGGCTAGAGCAAAGGCGGTTATGGAGGAGGATAAAACATCCCAGGATAGGAAACGATCGAGGTCCTTGGACGATAATGATGAGGAGCTCTTTGAGAGAGCGAAGAGAGTTAGGGAACAGATGGATGAGGGTGCTGAATGGTACAGGAAGCAGCTAGAGAGAGATGAGAGAGATACATTAAGCAGGAGTTTTTCTTGATGTATAAGGCATTTGAAGGCGTTTCATGATATGGAAAGGGATTGTAGGAGCATCTTGATGGTGGAGTTCTCAGGACATTAGCATCGCGATGGCGTTTGGGATGAGACTTGTATAAGAGGCCTTTGGGTGTGAATGAAAAGA
>Ga0182030_10004157_pt1 | contig 30821 bp, 27 predicted proteins | sample 812S3MmetaG_FD_121299 | JGI IMG/M metagenome (GOLD analysis project Ga0182030, IMG submission 121299) | Permafrost microbial communities from Stordalen Mire, Sweden - 812S3M metaG (Illumina Assembly) | ecosystem: Environmental > Terrestrial > Soil > Wetlands > Permafrost | place: Sweden...
AAATGCAACTTTTGCTTTGAATTCTGGACTGTGGTTTCTTCTTTGTTTCATAATGACAGTAAATTTAATGTTTATTTTCCACCTTAACTGACTGTCTTAATTTTGGGGGTAATTATAATGCCACATTTTCTCTTATGTTTACATAAAACAAACCATAATCAACCAAGTGATAGGTATTGAATAATATAGGATATCCTTTCAAATTTACTTTATGTATCCATAATTTTCCATTAACACAGGAGGCATCGAAAAAACCCGTATCAACCCTATCGAATGAAACGGGAACACTCCCATAATTTTTTTCTTTATCTGCATATAAGCTATTTTTTTCCCAGGTAAGCGGATTGGTGCAGGAACATTTAGGATGATCCCTTTTATGATTCAAATATCCCCATTTCACTGATTCCCATGCAATGAAACAACCAGTTTGATTTGCAGAATCACCAAGCGGAATGTTTTTAAATTCATTTATTTTTATATCACCTCCAATCAGGTAAGCAGCAATAAGTTTTTTACGTAAAACAGAATCGTTTTCAAAAAAATCTTTTATAAGTCGGATTGCATGATAAGTTCCCTGACTGTGTGAGGCAATTATTAAAGGCCTCCCGTTATTGTAATGATCAAGGTAATACTGAAAAGCTGTTTTAACATCCAAATAAGCAAAATCTATAGCTTCTTGGCCATTAACGGTATCTATAAAAGAATATAACGTTGCCTGTCTGTATCGTGGCGCATAAATTCTGCAACTTTCATTAAAGACGGTTGCTTCATAAACAATACAAGTCTTGTCAGTTTTTGAATTGAGTGTTGTATCATAGATATCAGCATTCCAACTTTTATTACTGATGTATGTCGTGGGATGTATAAAGAAAACATCAGCATATGCATTGTTTTGATTATTTTTCATACCAGAATTTAAAGGTACCGTATCGGCCCAATCTTTTTTGTCCGGCAAGGCTGCCCAGCAATTCTGGTCTTTATAATCCGGTGCTATTGTTTGAACATAAAACTTAAAATTTTTTTTCGGTCTTATAAGCCCAATACAGTGTGAAAATAATATCCCAATCAACAATAAAATAAAAGCTGATGTTTTATTCATTCATTTATTTTTGCATGTGTCATTTAACATTTACTTGAAATCTATTATTTATCAATCATTACGCCTAACGTAAATCCAAAACCTTTATTTTTAATAGTTTCATCTGTCCGCTGGGAAAGGTTTATTAAAATGTAATAAACCACATTGTTGATACAAATGTAGATAAATTCATAGGATATTAATTGAAAAAGTGTGATATTTGTTAGACAGTTCAACTAAAATGAAGAACTTTTTCTCATGATAACAAACAATATTAAAAGATGATATCCTGGATATTTTCAATTGTCAGTGTAATTATAGTTAGTGCCATATCATTAATAGGTATTGTATTTTTATCAGTAAAACCGGCACGATTACAAAAAATTATTTTCGTATTGGTAAGTTTTGCTGTCGGTGGCTTATTCGGTGATGCATTTCTTCATTTGTTGCCCGAAAGTTTTTACATTCTTCAAAACCACGTACTGATCGGCGAACTTATAATTGCCGGAATACTTGTCTTTTTTGTGCTTGAAAAGTTTATCCTGTGGAGACACAAACATCATATTCTAACGGACACCGAACCGGCAATCAAGCCTCTTGGTTATATGAGTATTCTTGCTGACGGATGTCATAATATTATTGACGGGGTGCTGATTGGTTCTTCATATATGGTAAATCCAACTTTGGGACTTACTACAACGGTAGCTGTTATATTGCATGAAATACCCCATGAAATTGGTAATTTTGGAGTGCTTATTCATTCAGGATTTTCTATTAAACGAGCCTTGTGGTTCAATTTTCTTGCAGCCTGTACAGCTATTCTTGGCACAGTATCCGCCCTGGTTTTGGGACAAAGTATTAAGGGGTTCTCCGATTTTGTACTTCCATTTGCCGCGGGTAGCTTCATTTACATTGCTGGCAGCGATTTAGTACCGGAATTAAAAAAAGAAACAACAATTAACCAATCTGTAAATCAATTCATCTTTATAGTTTTAGGAATTCTGCTACTTTATGGTTTCAGATTCCTGGGAAATTAAGAGCCTTTTTGAGATGTCCTTATTACTTTTTTTTATGAATAGCTGAATTCATTAAAGTATTTTTTTGGTTGCTGTTTATTTTGTTTTAAAGTAATCTGAGGTACTGTCTGACCATTGCTTAAGTATTATCCTGTGCTGTTCAATAAAATTTTTCATGCATGAATCGTTAGCAAGATTATGCATTTCTCCGGGATCTTTCTTTAAATCGAAGAATTGTTCATTATGTTTACCCCAGGAATAAATATTATATTTAAATCGCTCTGTTCTGATCATTCGTCCGATAAAATCTTTTTTATCGGGATCAGGAGCCAATTCTGATACAAGATAGGACCGCCAGGAAGCCAATGGATTATCAATGATCTGTTTCACGTTTCTTCCTTCAATATTTGTTGGAATTTCCAGTCCCGCGTATCCAAGCATCGTAGGCAATACATCAAGCCCGCTGATAAGATGTGTTGAATCAACTCTTCCAGCTGGTGTTTTTCCAAACCAGGTAACAATAAATGGAACTTTTACCGGCTCTTCATAAAATGAAAGTTTTACCGCCCAGTGATGTGAAGAAGCACCATCACCATGATCACTCGTGAAAATAATTAATGTATTTTCTTCTAACCCCGCGTATTCCAAAGCTTCAATAATACGACCAATTTCTGCATCAACCTTTTCTGTATACCTGTAATAATGATACAGGTATTGTCGCCAATCTTTTGATGAAAAATTATGTGTACTCGAAACTTCCTGCCCATAATGTGTTCTGTTTCTGCATTCCTTAATAAATTCAGGTTCATCCGGATCATATGGGTGGTTGGCAGGAAGAGCTGGTAAACAATCTGGATTGACAACGGTATCAAGATTATGTATATTATAAGGCACACCACAAATATCATGCGGATTAAGCAATGAAACACATAGCAAAAAAGGCTGTTCGGGTTTTTTATGAAAAAAATCTTCTACAGCACTCGTAACAATAGGATCAGAATCTTTTCCGTAACCGGATATCCTCTCTTTATTTTTAAACTTCAGTAACTGAAAACCTGGTATAGAATCCCTATCTTTTGCAGCCGGATATTCTTCCGGCAAATGCCATTTTCCTGCATAGTAGGTTTTATATCCCGCTTTCTGAAAAAGCTCACCCATTGTCAGGAATGATCCTTGCATGCAATTATCGTTATAAATAACTTTTGTCTCATGTGGCATATGACCGGTCATGAAACTGCTTCGCGAAGGAGCACTCACAGGTGAAGTGCAGTACGATTGCGTAAAACGAACACCAAAACGGGCCAGATTGTCCATGTTCGGAGTACGGACATATGGATTCCCATACGCTCCCATATCGTTTATAGTTTGCTGATCAGTAAAAATAAACAGGATGTTAGGCCCTTTCACTTTTTTTGAATTCAGCTTTTCATTACAGGATGAAATCATTGCTGTTCCTGTTAATGTACCCATCATGATTTTTAAAAACATATTATTCTTCATTCATCTTTCCCCCAATTTATTATACTTTAATTTACAGGAATATCAAAAAAAATTACAATTTTAAATATAATTTAGAGTCTGTTTTTAAAATCAGTGTTTGGATCAGAAAACGGATTTTATGGACAAACACTAATTATATAACTAATGTATTAAATGACAAGGGTTTTAATCTTAACTGAATAAGTTTATTACTAATTTTAACTGATAAATCCATTTCTTTTTGACCAGCATTCTGAATGATAACAATCGTTTTTCCATCTTTATTTTTAAATGCAAGAATATCATTAAACGTTCCGGAAACAGATAACTCGCGGGCACCTGGTTTTATAAAATGTGACAGGTGCATAAACAGATAATATTCAGGGTTATAAATAATTTCCCTGGTTTTTGTGTTGATCGTTATCAATGAGTTTTGCTTCCATCCCCACCTGCTTTTACCTGTCTCATCCAAAACTAAATTCCAGTACATATAAACACTTACACCATTATTAAAATAATGTTTCATCAAATCCCAGGTATGCTGCGCCGCCTTCCAGTCATTAGAACCGTCCCCGCATTCACTCTCTGTCTGCATTAACTGAATACCCGGATATTTCTTATGAACACCGGGAATAGCATCCTTCCCTGCCCATTGAAATCCAACTCCCTTAACATATTTTTTACTTCTTTCATCCTGTAAAACAGTATCCACTTTTTCTACAAAAGGCCTTTCTATCGTGCCAAGCCATATTTCAGTATTTACCTGTTGCTTTTCAAATTCCGGTCCCAGATAGTTGCCAATGAAATTATTCAGAGATTTAGCGGTCCATACACAACAGGGAAAATTCTGGCAAGAGCTGGGTTCATTCTGAACATGAATGGCACTGATTTTCACTCCTTCTTTTTGATAAGCTTCTATATACTTTGTAAAATACATAGCATAGGCATCCAGATACTTTTTATCCTGGACAAACTGGTCCGTTCCTTCCTTCCCCCTTCCCTGTTCTGTAAGATCATTAACTTTGTCAGGATAACAGGCATAATGTTTATTCTTCTTCATCCATGCCGGTGGACACCAGGGAGAACCCCAAAAAGTTATTTCCGGATTATATTTCATAACTTTCTGAATATAGGGAATCAACACCTGTTTATCCCTGCTGATATTGAAGTATTTCATTTCAAAGTCGTTGATTGAATCGTCCAATGAATACCAATCACGGGCATAATCATTAGCACCAATTGGCAAACGGCAATAATTTAAATGAAGACCCGCTCCGGGTAAGAAGAATCCTTTTAGTATCTGATCTTTTGATACACTGTCAATAATGCTCAATGCATCCCAGCCCAATTCATTCAGACAACCACCAAAACCATTAACGATTTGCTCTTTTTTCATCGTATCAATAATCACTGTTGTCTGATCACCGGTTTTATATTCTTTTAGAGAAAAGTCACCAGATTCAACCCATTTTTCAGTATTGGTAGAAGTTATAAATAAAAGGTCATGATTATTTCTGCATGAAAGCATGGTCAATCCTGCAATTATTGCCAAAAAAAGTTTTTTCATAAATAATCTTAGATTCTAATTTAAAAATTATTATCTCCGTTGTAAATATTTTTATTATTTCAAATTCAAATCAGCAAATTTGAGATATTGCGTCCAATCATATTTTGTAATATCATGCTTTCCTGTTCGGATATGATATCCTATTTTTCCCATTACAGGCGCATTAAGCTCGGGCATCGTTTTTACAGGAAGTCCGGCAGTCTTTAAAAATTTATAAACCGTATCAGCATATAAAGCACCCAGAAATTCTCCTTTCGGATCAGCCCATAAGTCTTCAGAGGCACTAACAACATATACCGGCCTCGGAGCAATAAGCGCAATCAACTCATGTTGATCAACAGGTAAGGCACTTTCATTTTGATTATATTTTTTAAAATTATTACAAAACCAGTGGGGGAAAAAAGTATTGATAATAATAGCATTTTCACCAAAATTCCTTTTTGATAATGCAGCACCACAACAACCGGAACAATTAGATATGACAATCGCAAACCTTTGATCTTGCGCTCCTGCCCATAAGGCTGTTTTTCCAAGTCGCGAATGACCAAGAACAATTATTTTGCCCCCATCAATAAGACTGTCTGTAATCAGATAATCAAGAGCACGGCTCAATCCCCACGCCCAGGCACCAATGGCTCCCCATTCATCAGAATCAGGTTTGTTTTGTCCTGTTTTATAAAATAAGGGCTGTACACCATTATGAAATCCATCATCATAATCCGGATCAAGATCACCATAATAAGCCGTAGCAATTGCATACCCTTTCTCGATGATCATATCAATAGGCCAACGACTTGAATCTATACCTCTTATTCCATCTGTAGAGCGATTATTCACGATCCCCTTATTATCATCACTTCTAATCCAACGATTGTTTAATGAAATAGCCGTATCACTATTTATGGCCATATTCCCTTTGAAATTTAAACTTAAGAAACAAGGTACTTTTTGAGATTTTATTTTTGGAATGTATATTAAAAGCCTCATGTTATTGGTATCCTGTTGCTTTGTAAAAAAAATATCCACTTCTTTCATAATTGCTTTCCCTTTCAAAGCATTATCGTGGATTTTGTGCAACTTAAAAATGAGGGTATCTGTTTTTTTTGATGGCGTCTTACCATAAATATTTGTTTCAAATAAATGAAGTAGTTCAGGTCGCCTTTTATTCCACCACAAACTATCGTTCGTGACTTTTGAACCATCCTCACAAACAAGAGGATCGGGTAATGTGTAGGGCCCTGATTTGGATTCATCATAATTTGCAAATCTTTTAACATCATTTGATTGACAAGAAAAAAGAAACAGTAGAAAACTTAGGCTAATAAAATATTTTATCATACTATGTATTAATATTTTAGTTAATTTTTAAAAATCGTATTTCACGCTTTATGTTCATACAAATATACAAAACTAAAAAGAATCATCCCGGTTTGCGCTAAAGGAAGATTTTTATTTAAGCATCGCGAAAAGGGTATAAAACATATTAAAAATATTTAATATACAGACTATTATGTATCTTATTTTTTACCATGAAGTGATCATTAGTCTTTTAAATATATCAATTTATATCATTTTTTTGGAATTTATAGTTTAATGTAATAATTTTAAAGATTATTTCAATATAACTATTTTAATAAACTAAACATTTTAACCATGAGAAAAAATATAATATTAATTTTTTTCATTCTTATCGGAATAAGAATTTCAGCACAGACAATTACTACAAATCTTAATACGCAATATCAGGTAATTGATGGCTTTGGAGCTTTTTATAATCCTTCCGGCAGTGATACAGCAACTGCGCATAAGCTCTTTTCCGATTTAGGATTGACGATCATGAGAACTACGGTTCCATGGGGAGAAGAATATATGGATGATGACGGAATACCATTCGATACAGGAGCATATGCCGGACGTTATAACAGAAATACATTTAAAGGAAATCCTTTTGCACTTCACTTGAATAGCCTCTCTTACAATGACAATGGTACAACAAACTCATGTTGGGGAAATGGTGATCTGGCAAGTTTAGTTCCTTTTTTACAAGACATGCAGAATATAGCTGCCAAATATCATTATCCATATAAACTGTTTTCATCCGATTGGAGTCCTCCTCACTGGATGAAATATGATCCTTGTATTTTTGGGACTGATGAACAATGGAATAAAGTAGATAATGGAATGGGACCAAACTATGATTATCTTACTCCGCTGGGTACTTATAGTCCAACGTTAGTTTACGAGAAAGGTCAGGATGCCTTATATTCGGGCTCAAATCCATACCAACGATTTGCAGGGGGGCAGGCTTATCAGTTTAAAAATAGCACTTCATCAAGCGGACATCTGCCAACTGATACCGCTTACTGGTTTTTAGATGAACGAAAGAATATGTACCTGGAATTAGCCGAATACCATGCAGGCTATATTGAACTTCTACAAGAACAAGGTATTAACTTATATGCTATAAGCATGCAGAACGAGCCTAGTTTTGGTGAAACTTATGGATCATGCGTGTATTCAGGTGGTCAATACAGAGATGCATTGCAGGCTCATGATTCACTATTTAAATTTCACAATATCAACATAAATATGCTTGGACCTGAAGACATGGCCGATAATTATGAACCATGGACTTCTACAATTTTACCAAATCCGGTCGCCAATAAAAGGTTAAATATTTTTTCTGTACATGGATACACCAACGGTGTTGCAGCATCTCCTGCTGATTCAGCTTTATGGGGGGGATTATGGGCGAATGTAGCTCCTTCCGGCAAGCATTTGTGGATGTCCGAAACTTCAGGTTATTCATCTTCATGGTTAGATACAGGCTCCACCCCTGGCTCCTTTAGTATAGCTAGAGCCATCTTCAATGCTTTAAAAAATGGACATGTCAGCGCCTGGGTATGGTGGTCATTAAGTGATGGAAGTGATGATGTTTATTGTCTGGAGGCAAATTTAGTCCCTACAAAAAAATACTATGCGTCCAAACAATACTATCGTTATATAAGACCGGGTGCTGTGATGGTTGATGCTCAAAGTAATGATACATCTGTTCTTAGTGCCGCCTTTTTGGATGGCGCTGAATCAATGTTGACTTATATCTTAATTAATAATTCATCCGTTCAGAAAACGGTTTCAATCAATCAAACCAATTTACCCGCGAATGTAGCCGTTTATCTTACTGATGCTACTGAGAATTGTGTGACCGTGAATAGTAATTATAGTAGTGGAAAAGTCACACTGCCTCCTACATCTATTACAACAGTTGTATTTACAGGAACTATTAAATCCCCAACTATTAATAAACCAAATGACACTATTTTATTAGCAAATACGGGTCAATGTGTTATTAAATTAACCGGGATCAGCGATGGTAATAATGATAATGATGCTCTGAATGTCAGCCTTACCGCATCAAGCAGTAATAATGCAGTTATTCCCACACCAACATTAACAAAAATAAGCGATTCAACTTATAATTTAAAATTTACACCGGCAACTGATACAGGAACAGTGACTATTACTGTCAACTTAACAGACAACGGATCAACGGATCTCTTTAACAGTTCTTTTACTACTTTTCATGTGACAGTTATACCATTTATTAACAAAGCTCCGACAATAGATTCTATTCCGGATCAGAACTTCAGTTATGTTTCTAATAAGAAATACACCATTCCTTTATCCGGGATTTCCGATGGAAACAACGGGAGCGAAACATTAACTTTTATTCTGACATCAAGTAATAATGCCATAACACGGGCATTAAAAGTCAATTATACAGCGGGAACTACCGGTACAATAACATTCAATGGTCTTGCTGCCGGAACGTCAACCATAACATTAGAAATACAGAATAGTGGTGGAACTGATCTTGGTGGTCAGAATACAACAATTGTTTCCTTCGGGCTAACGCTTAGTGTAGCCTCTGAGTTAAATGCACCGGAAGGAAAACAATTGAGTGTTTATCCTGTTCCTGCTACTGATTATATCAACCTTATACTACCTGATGAGTCGTTTAGGGAAATAATGATTGTTGATATCACAGGAAGAGTTGTGTTGCAACAATCTGTATACTCATCCTCAGCAACCATTAATGTTGCATCTCTTGCAAAAGGTGTATATATTGTGATTGCCAAAAATAATCAGGATATTTTACAAACTAAAATAACCAAAGAATAGAAAAAGAATTGAAAATATAAAACCACCTGGAGATTGGATCAAAGGGTGGTTTATATTACCATTAAATAAGGATTATTGAAATGGGGAATTCTCAGTTGATGGCAACTCTTCAGATTACGATAACTTAGCCCAAAAATATTCCCTGTTCATTCTTGCAATATTTGATATCTTGATTTCTTTCGGACATTCTGCCTCACACGCGCCTGTATTTGTACAATTTCCAAATCCCAGTTCATCCATTTTCGCAACCATTTTTTCAACCCTCTCTTTAGCTTCAATCTGTCCCTGCGGCAATAATGACAGGTGTGAAACTTTAGCCGAAACAAAAAGCATCGCTGATGCATTCTTACAGGTTGCCACGCAAGCACCACAACCTATACAAGCTGCTGCATCCATTGCCAGATCAGAATTTTCTTTACGAACAGGTATTGCATTACCATCCTGTACACCACCTGTATTCACGGAAACATAACCACCTTCCTGAATGATCTTATCAAATGCGGAACGATCAACAACCAGATCTTTGATTACCGGAAATGACTTAGCTCTCCAAGGCTCAACAACAATTGTATCCCCATCTCTGAACTTGCGCATATGCAACTGGCATGTGGTAACACCATTGTCATTCCCGTGCGGCCGACCATTGATATACAAACTGCACATACCACAAATCCCTTCCCGACAATCATGATCAAAACAAACAGGTTTTTCAATTTTATCAATCAACTGTTCATTCAACTGATCCAACATCTCAAGGAAAGAACAATCAGCCGAAATATGAGTCACTGTGTATTTTTCAAACCTTCCTTTAGCTTTTGCATTTTCCTGCCGCCAGATTTTTAAGGTAAAGTCCATATTTTTATTTTTTTTTATTTATAATTTCGTTGTTTCACTTCTATATTTTCATAAATCAAAGGCTCTTTGTTCAATACCGGTTCGTTGCCCTCTCCTTTGTATTCCCAACAGGCAGCGTACATAAATTTTTCATCATTGCGCAATGCCTCACCTTCTATTGTCTGGTATTCTTCACGGAAATGTCCACCACAGGATTCATCACGATTGAGAGCATCCCTTGCTATCAATTCACCCAGTTCAAGAAAATCAGCAACCCTCAATGCCTTTTCCAGCTCAGGATTAAGTTCATCTTTCATCCCTGTTATTCTAACGTCTTTCCAAAAATCTTCACGAATGGCTTTTATTTCAATTATAGCTTTTGAAAGACTTTCTTTTGTACGCCCCATGCCAACATTATCCCACATAGTTTTGCCAAGTCGCTTGTGGAACGAATCAACAGAGTGTTTCCCCTGAATGCCCATCAATTTTTCAATCCTGCTGCTCACACTCTTTTCCGTTTCTGCAAATTGAGGCAAGTCAGTCTTCATCCTCGGAGTTTTTATTTCAGCAGCCAGATAATTTTGTATCGTATAGGGCAAAACAAAATATCCATCAGCTAATCCCTGCATCAATGCCGATGCGCCCAAACGATTAGCGCCATGATCAGAAAAATTACATTCACCAATGGCAAATAACCCCGGAATTGTTGTCATCAGTTCATAATCAACCCAAATACCACCCATCGTGTAATGCGTGGCAGGATAAATCATCATAGGTGTTTCATACGGATTTTCATCAATGATTTTATCATACATCTGGAACAAATTTCCATATCTCTCTTCGATGACAGACCTACCCAGACGATTGATTGATTCGGAAAAATCAAGATATACCGCGAGTCCTGTAGGGCCTACACCAAACCCGGAATCACAACGTTCTTTTGCAGCGCGTGAAGCAACATCCCGTGGAACAAGATTTCCATAAGTGGGATATCTTCTTTCTAAATAATAGTCACGGTCTTCTTCCTTTATATCTATTGGGCTCAATTGCCCTTTACGGATTTTTTCAGCATCTTCTTTCTTCGCGGGAACCCATATGCGTCCATCATTACGTAAACTCTCACTCATCAGTGTAAGTTTACTCTGATAATCGCCATGTACCGGAATACAGGTCGGATGTATCTGCGCGTAACAGGGATTGGCAAAATAAGCGCCGCGTTTATATACCTGCCAGTTAACACTAGCATTTGATCCCATGGCATTGGTAGATAAGAAGTATACATTTCCATACCCGCCTGTAGCAATCACCACAGCATGACCAAAATGACGTTCCAGCTTGCCAGTTGTGAGATCACGGGTGATAATGCCTCTTGCTTTTCCATCTATAAAAACAAGATCCAGCATTTCAGTACGATTGTACAATTTAACAGTTCCTGCTTTAATCTGACGACTTAAAGCGCTGTATGCCCCTAATAATAATTGCTGACCGGTTTGTCCGCGCGCGTAAAATGTACGAGACACCTGCGCGCCACCAAAAGAACGATTGTCAAGTAATCCACCATATTCACGTGCAAAAGGAACACCCTGCGCAACACATTGATCAATAATACTATTGCTCACTTCAGCAAGACGATGCACATTGGCTTCACGCGAACGGTAATCACCTCCTTTAATGGTATCATAGAACAAACGATGAATGCTATCACCATCATTCTGATAATTCTTTGCTGCATTAATACCTCCCTGCGCAGCTATACTGTGCGCTCGCCGGGGACTGTCCTGATAACAAAAATTCTTAACATTAAAACCCAGCTCACCCAGACTTGCTGCAGCAGAGGCCCCAGCCAAACCTGTGCCCACAACAATAATATCCAGATTACGTTTATTCGCAGGATTGACAAGATTTTGTGTGGCCTTATAATTTGTCCACTTGTCTGCTAATGGACCTTTGGGTATTTTTGAATTTAATTGTGCCATATTATTTTATTTCTAAATGATCATTTGTATAATGAAATTGATCTCTCTCCTCCGGAATGATTAATAACAGTTTTGCAATTAGTTTTTAAAAAATAGTAAAAAATACAGGGGGATGATGGCAAAACCAATTGCTATAGCAATAGAATAGATAGTGCCAAGAACTTTGATAACAGGTGTATATTTTTTATGATTCAACCCAAGAGTCTGAAAAGCACTTTGAAAAGAATGATGCAGATGAAATCCTAGAAACAGCATAAAAACGATATAGGTAATAGAATAAACCGGGTTTGAAAACAGATTCAATGCCATATGATAAAAATCATGTTTGTCTTCAACAGAATAAATACCCTGAGGAGCACCACTCAAACCAAGTTTTACAAAATAAAAATTTAATAAATGAATTCCAAGAAAAACAAATATGATACCACCGGTATGTATCATATATTTTGAGAAGAAAGAAGTTTGCGAAAAATGTATTACCGCATATCGTGAAGGTCGCGCCATCCAATTCTGAACTTGTAATATACACCCATATATAATATGAAGTAACAAGCCTCCGAAAAGTACAAATTCAAAAACTTTTATCACTTTGTTGGTGCTCATAAAACCCGCGGCAGCACAAAACCATGCTCCGCCATCATTCCGCAATAGACAAAGATTGACTGATAAATGAACTACCAGAAAAACACAAAGAAATAAACCTGCCAGGGCCATGATCAGTTTTTTACCTATCGAAGAAGTTAACAAATTGCTCATAATTATTTCCAGTTTGAATTATTTTACGTTTTTTTGTCTTAATTTTAAGAGCTGTAAATTTATTTATTATTAATATAATTCCAAATAATGTTGTATAACATTTTTTAAAAATATTATATTCTGAAACCCAAATGGATATCCCTGATAAACAGACACGTATAAATAAAATCTGGCTGTCAGTGTTTTTGAAAGAGAAAATGCAGTTCTAAGGGTTCCATCAGGCAATTAAAAAATTATTAACTATTATTCTTAAGAATCAATGCGGTATAAATCAATAAATAACATTCTGTTCAAAAAGAACAGGAAGAAACTATCCGACAATCTAATAAATGATTCTCTGGCAATTATACATTCAAATGACGAGATGCCCAAGAACGGTGATCAGTTTTTTCATTTCAGGCAGAATTCCGATTTATTTTATCTTACCGGAATTGAACAACCCAAATCCATATTATGTCTTTGCCCAAACCACCCCATTCCGGACTTTCGCGAAATCCTTTTCATTGAATTATCAACTCCTGAAAACGAAATATGGTTTGGACACCAATTGACGAAAGAGGATGCACAACAGATCAGCGGAATTAAAAACATTCTTTGGCTGAATGATTTTAGTCATACGATAAGTGATATCATGCGCGATTTTCACACTGTTTTTATCAATGAAACAGAAGTAAAAAAAACCGACTTTGTAACTCGCGACATACGCTACAGTGAACGCCTGAAAGGTCTTTTCACCGGGCATAGCTTTACAAATATAGCACCTATGTTAGAAAAAATCCGCATGGTCAAAGAACCTGAGGAAATTGAGTTAATTAATACAGCCTGCAAAATCACCGGTGACGCTTTCCAAAGAATGATCAGAATTATTAAACCTGGCATCATGGAATATGAAATCGAAGCTGAGATGCTCCATGAATTTATCAGAAACGGCTGTAACGGATTCGCTTTTGAACCTATTATCGCTTCAGGACCCAATGCTTGCATTCTTCATTACACCGAAAACAATAAAATGTGCAAAAATGGCGATCTTGTATTGCTTGATTTTGCTGCCGATTATGCCAATTATGGCGCCGACTGTTCCAGAACATTGCCTGTAAACGGTCACTTTACAAAACGCCAAAGGGAGATTTATAAAACAGTATTGAGGGTTATGAAACAAGCGACTGCAATGCTTCTGCCGGGCACTTCCATTAACGAAGTACATGAGAAATCCTGCAATATGATTCATGAAGAGCTTATTAATCTTAAATTGTACAATAAAAAAGAAGCTGACGAAGCTGAAAAAGAGAACCCATCGTGGAAAAAATATTTTATGCATGGCATTTCCCACTATCTGGGGCTGGATACGCATGATGTTGGTAAAAAATCAGCCGAATTGCGCCCCGGGATGATTGTAACCTGTGAACCCGGAATATATATACCTAAGGAAGGTATCGGGATCAGGTTAGAAAACGATATTCTAATCACAGAAAACGGAAATATCAACCTGACAAGCCATATACCTATTGAACCCGATGAGATTGAAGCATTGATGAACCAGTAAATATTTAGTTTTTTTTTATATCTTTGCTTTCGGTTATTTGTTTCATCGTGAATTTAAATTTTAATCATACGAATATTCGATATCGCGATCAGGGAAAAGGTTCTCCGGTCGTGTTATTACATGGATACCTCGAATCATTAAATATCTGGGATGATTTTGCAAAAGCGCTTTCTTCAGATTTCAGGGTCATCACTGTTGACCTTCCGGGTCATGGAGAAAGCGGTATTCCCGGCAAAATCTCAACCATGGAAGGGATGGCTGAATGCGTGAATGCAGTTTTGGTTCATCTTGACATAAAAAAAACAACCGTCATCGGACATTCCATGGGAGGTTATGCCACACTTGCTTTCGTTGAAATGTATCCCGAAAAAGTCTCCGCCCTCGGATTGTTTCATTCAGTGTCATGGGAAGATACCGGGGAGAAAAAAAAGAACCGCGATCGTGAAATTGAAATGATCCGCCAGGGAAAAAAGAACGTCCTGATCAATACAAATATTCCAACCGGTTTTGCTTCCGATAATCTTGATAAATTTCAAAAAGAAATTGCTCTTGCTAAAAAAATTGCCATGCAGTCATCGCCCGAAGGTATTATTGCCGTATTAGAAGGAATGAAAGCAAGAAAAAACAGAACATTTTTAATTGAACAAACCAATAAACCCGTCTTATTTTTTATTGGTAAAAAAGATAATTATATCCCAGCCGAACGTATGCTTGAACTTGCATCCAAAGCAAAAAATAAATATGTTGTTGTACTGGAAAAGAGCGGTCACATGGGTTTTGTTGAAGAGAAACAAATGGCATTGGATGAATTGGAATATTTTATGAAACATCTTATTTGAGTCCTCCATCTTACCTTAACTTAAAATATTGTTCTATGAAAAAACTTTTTTTACTGCTTGTCCTTTTCCCTTTATTCATTGCATGCCAACATACGGTTAATTATCAGCCGCGATATGAAAAAATATGGTCTGAAATAAATGATTCTATTAATCACAATTGGCAAAACCATGTATCCAAAATTAATTCCCTGCCCGACACTTTTGCCTATGCAACCAGCCCTTATATTCAATTTTACTGGGATACCTATTTTACACAAAAAGGATTGCTTGCACTTAACAAAATAAGTTGGGCCATAGGCGGTGCAAATAATTTATTACACTTTGTTGACTCTTTGGGATTCGTTCCTAATGCAACTGCAGCCTGGGGGGAAAATCGTTCACAACCTCCTTATCTTTCTATTATGGTTTGGGACCTTTATCAAAAAACAAAAGACAAGCCCTGGTTGAGTAAAGCCTATTCCACACTTGTTAAAGAATATCATTTCTGGACGGACACTTCAATAAATGCAATTGAGAAAAATCAAACTTCCATCCCCGGCTTGCAACGGTATTTTCATCACGCGAGCAATCAGGAGCTGAAAACAATGTTCAATCCCGAACTTGTAAACCGTTTTGGATTTTCAAAAGACCTTGATACTGTTGAACAAATACGGATCGCTTCAAACTTTGCTTCTGAAGCTGAAACGGGTATGGATTTTACCACACGTTTTGAAAACCGCTGTCCTGATTTTGTCGCTGTAGACCTGAATAGCAATCTGTATTGCTTTGAAAATATTCTGGCTAAAATTGAAATTGAACTTAATATGAGCGACGGCGCTTATTGGCTTCAGAAAGCAGCAGCAAGAAAAATTTTGATCAATAAATATTGCTGGGTAGAAGAAAAAGGTTGGTATTACGATTACGATTTCGTAAACAAACGCCCAGGGAAGATCGCTGCTGTAACAGGATTATCAGCACTATTTGCAGGCATTGCTTCTCCTGAACAGGCAAAGAAAGTAGCTGAACATTTATCTGTTATTGAAACAGAATTTGGTATTACTACTTGCGAAGTCTCTGAACAAAAATATAACTATCAATGGGATCATTATTCTATCTGGCCTCCAATGCAAAGCCTTGTCATCATGGCTCTTGACAATTATGGATTGAAGAAAGATGCGCAACGTATTGCTATGAAATATCTTGATCTTGTGGCTGCCAACTATCTTAAACCTGTACCTTCTTATTTTATTAAAATAAATAATGGAGACACCGTAACTGCCATCAGACCAAAAGGAATGATTTATGAAAAATACACGCGTGATGGTAAAATTAATGACCGCGAATACAAAGCCAACATGATGTTTGGCTGGTCCACGGGGACCTTTGCATTTGCATATGATTATGTGTTACATAATAAAACGGGACACAGCCACTACTGAAAAACAGGTGAGTTCAAATGTCAGTGTCTGATGTTAAATTATTTTGACCGGATTTTTTTTCTAATTTTATTTTATTCATCTCTTCCTGCCATTCAGTATAATAAATTATTTTCCAGTTTCCTTCATGATCCTCAACAAGAGCACTGAGTGATTCAACCCAGTCTCCTGAGTTCATATATATAATATTATTATAGGTTGCAATAGAAGGATGGTGAATATGACCACAGATAACTCCGTCCATTCCTTTGACCGTAGCCATACTTGCAAGTTCTTTTTCAAAATCAGAGAAATAAGAAACAGCAGTCTTTACTTTTTGCTTTATATCTTTTGATAAAGAATAATAAGGCAGCCCTTTCCTGATGCGATTGTTGTTATAAATCTTATTGGTCCATAGCAATAAGTTATAACCTATATCCCCAAGTTTGGCAAGCCATCTCCAATGAGTTGTTATCGAATCGAACACATCGCCATGCAATACCCAATATTTACGATTATGACTTTCATATATATAATCTTTGACTATTGAAAATCTGCCCGCTGTAAAAGGAATAAAATTATCTAAAAAATCATCATGATTTCCTCTCGTATATATTACTTCCGTGCCATGGCGCTCAATCATTTTTAGAACCACTCTGAAAAAACGGGTATGTTTCTTTTTCCACTCCCCGCCTCTTCTTAACCGCCAGCCATCAATAATATCACCGTTCAGAATTAATTTATTGCAAATATTTTTTTTCAAAAAACGAACCAATTCTTTTGCTTTTGAATCACTCATTCCCAGGTGAATATCTGAAATTACAATGGTTTTATAATGTTTAATTTTAGACATATGGCTGACTGATACTTTTAATTATTAATGTCTGTAAAAATATAGAATTATTTAAATATTCAAATTAAAAAATCATGATAATTTGTTAGAGTATAAATATTTTCGCATTTTAGAATTCTGTTTAATCATTCATGTTAAATTTATGTTTTCATTATTTTTATCATTAAAAAATCATACTTTTAATGACTCATTTATACAAAAAAATTCATATTTAAAAGTTTCAAAAAAATCTATCATATTATTAAATGAAAAGATTGACTTTATATATTAACCATAATTTCCAGTTCCTTATTAAACCTTTTTAAAAATCCCATGTTATCATTCCATGAATACATTGAATCTTAAAGTCGAAATAAACTATAAATCCGGATTTTGCTTTGGTGTCATCAGCGCCATTGCCAAAGCTGAAAAAGCATTGTCTGAAAACAAAGAAATATACTGTCTTGGCGAAATAGTTCACAATGAAGAAGAGAATAAAAGACTTAGCGAAAAAGGAATGATTACGATCAGGAAAGAAGAATTATCAGGAATGCATCATAAAAAAATATTGTTTAGGGCGCATGGCGAACCGCCTTCCAGCTATGAAAAAGCGAATCTTAATAAAAATGAAATCATTGATGCTTCTTGTCCCATCATTCTAAAACTTCAGGAAAGAGTAAAAAAAACATACACCAAAGGAGAAAATATATATATTTTTGGGAAACAAAATCATCCCGAAATAATTGCTATCAACGGACAAATCAACAATAAAGCAGTGGTATTTGAAAAAATGGAAGACATCAATACCAATGAAATGCCAAAGAAAATAACTTTATACAGTCAGACAACAAAATCCCTGGAAGAATTTTACTTTATCATTAAAAAGTTAAAAGAAGCAGGTATTGATGTAACCGTTAAAGATACTGTCTGCAGACAGGTTTCAAACAGGCAGGAGGATTTAAAAATTTTCAGTGAACAATTCGATCAAATAATCTTTGTAGCAGGTAAAAACTCTTCAAACGGCAAAGTCCTGTATAACGTATGCAAATCAACAAATCCTAATACATATTTTGTAAGCTCAGTGAATGAATTAGAAAAAAACCGGTTTCATCCAAAAGAAAAAATAGGAATTTATGGTGCCACCTCAACCCCACTCTGGCTTATGGAAAAAATTAAACAAACTTTGGAATCTTTTTAATTTTTATTAAAATAATCTTAACTTTAGGGCATCTCTAAAAGTAACTAATAAATGGAACCATTAAACGAACCATCACGCAGAAATTTTCTAAAAAATATATCCATCTTTGCAGGAACAGGGTTACTGGCAGGAACAACCCCCTGGTTTGAAGTCTTTGGGAATCCCACACCTGCCGGAAAAGGAGCTTCTGATAAAATACGGATAGGCATCATTGGAACAGGCTCCCGCGGTGAATTTCATCTTAATATCTTAAAAACAATTCCAACGGCTGAAATTGCTGCATTGTGCGATGACTATGAATCTCATCTTCTTCATGCCAACTCTTTGGTAAACAATAAACCCAAAACCTTTTTGGATTATCGTGACTTAATCGCTTTAAAGGATATTGATGCCGTTATTATTGCGACTCCTTTGCATAAACATTCCCGGATCGTAATAGATGCTCTGCATGCTGGGAAACATGTGTTTTGTGAAAAAAGTATGGCGCGAAACATTGAGGATTGTATCAGCATGATTAAAGCTCAGAAAGAAACAGGACTTAATCTTCAAATTGGTCATCAACGTATGTTTTCGTTTAAATACCTGAAAGCACTGGAAATAATTAAATCCGGTCAGATTGGTAAAATTTCGCAGATAAGAGCTTACTGGCATCGCAACAACAACTGGCGGCGCTCAGTTCCCGATCCTTCTTTGGAACGACGGCTCAATTGGAGATTGTATGATGAATCATCCTGCGGCCTGATGACAGAACTCGCTTCTCACCAGATACAGGTGGGAAACTGGTATCTTAATGCAACTCCCGATTATGTTACAGGTAGCGGAAGTATTAATTATTGGAAAGATGGTCGTGAAGCTTTTGATAACGTTAATGTTGTTTATCATTACCAGGGAGGTATTCATCTGATTTATGATTCCACGACCAGCAATGTTCACTATGGACTTGAAGAACAAATCATGGGTGATAAAGGAACTCTTGAACCGGAAACAGGAAAAGTTTACCTGGAAAATCCTCCCCCGGCTCCGGGAATAGTCCAACTGATCACAGATATTGAACATAAAGTTTTTAGTACCATTCCTCTCGGAGGAGCCAGTTGGGCACCTGACAGCGGATTTGACAAAAAGGGGAAACCCATTACTGATATGTCTTTCACCGATGAAAATATCATTCAGATGGAGGCTTTTATTGAATCTGTAAAGTCGGCAAAACCTGTAAAAAATATTCTCAAAGAAGGTTATAATGCCACTATTGCAGCTTTAATCGGTCATGAAGCGATGGTTAAAAAAGAATTTGTTTATTGGAAACCTGAATATAATTTTGATTCCTTATAAGCCCTCTGTAAAGTTTTTTTCGTTTTTTCCAACGGCATGATATTTTCCAAAAATAATTATCTTTGAAGCTCTGATTTAGTATTAACCATAAACTATAATAAAATGTACAAAGTTGTCTTATTACGTCATGGAGAAAGCACCTGGAATAAAGAAAACCGCTTTACCGGTTGGACGGATGTTGACCTTTCTGATAAAGGAATTGAAGAGGCCAAAAACGGGGGGAAGATCATGAAAGCCGAAGGTTATACTTTTGATATAGCCTTTACTTCAACTCTTAAAAGAGCAATCCGCACCTTATGGCTTGCCACAGAACAAATGGATCTTTTATGGGTTCCCGTTATTAAATGCTGGCGACTGAATGAGCGCCATTACGGGGCTTTACAAGGATTGAATAAAGCTGAAACAGCTGCTAAACACGGTGAAGAACAGGTTAAGATATGGAGAAGAAGTTATGATGTTCCACCTCCGGCACTTGACCTCAAAGATGAACGCCATCCCCGGTTTGCACCCATGTACAAAAATGTGGATCCGAAAGATCTGCCGGCAACCGAATCATTGAAAGAAACCGTCGCCCGTTTTGTTCCTTATTGGGAAAACACCATTGCTCCTGAAATTAAAAAAGGGAAAAAAGTAATAATAACCGCTCATGGCAACAGCTTAAGAGCTTTGGTGAAATATCTGGATCATGTTTCTGAAAAAGAAATTATCGAATTGAACATTCCTACTGGCACTCCTTTAGTTTATGAACTGGATGCTGATCTGAAACCTATCAAACATTATTACCTCGGCGATCAGGAAGCAATCAGGAAGGCTATGGAATCTGTGGCAAACCAGGGAAAAGCAAAATAGTATGTGTCCTCCCGAATGAAAAAGCAGTTTTTAGAGTTGCCCATAAATGGGAATAATCATTCCAATTGTTTATTAGAACACATAAAACTAACACAAGAATTCCTGAAAGCATAATATAACTGATATCTGCTAAATTATTCTTATAAAGAGCTTGAAATTTTGATTTCATATTTACTTTTATGCCGCTTATTATAAATGCTCCGGGTCTTTGTATTTGTTCCATTACTGACATTTAATATTTAATAGTAATATTTTCCTTTGCTCTAATGTAATTTTTTGAAAAATCAAATTTGCAGGAACAAAATTAAATACCAAACAATAAATTAAAGATAATTAAATATTAAATGTTGTTTAAATATAACAAGGACGACAATTGAGTTTTAATAATTTGTTAATATTTATTTTATATTATATTAACATGATGTCTTTACTTTTGCTTTAAAAATAAGTTCTTTATTAGCTTCTCTTCTCTCATTTACTTCCCTTTTATCTTTCATTAAACGTACAGCCTTGTCCAATATATCCAAAGGACAAGGCTTACTTTTAAAAATTGATACCTTCATTTTCACTCAAAATATTTTTATCCGTATCCTGATAATTTATATTTTATCCGACGAATTTTATTCCCATTCTGACTCTGTATTTGTTAACATTAATTTAACATTAAATTTACATCATATTCGCATTTACCATTATTTACAAGCTACATTCTATTTTTTTTACAACCTTTTAAAAAATAATTACGATTAACATAAACTTAACTCTGATTTAACGCCAAAACAGGAATTAGTATATAATTTTGACATTAGGTTATATTAGTTTTTTCATAGGTTAGTAGTTAGTTTGTTAGTTGAAAGGTTGTTCAGTTAGGAACAGCCTTTTTATTTATTATTACCCGGTTGTTTAAACAGTTTTTCCGGTTTCTTATGTAAATCTTCAGATTATTTATTACTTTTAATGCAAATAATTCTATAATCCTATGAAGTATTATTTTCTCACAATCATTTTAAATTTGTTTTTGATAGGTGCATCTGCCCAGAAAACAATAACATTTAACTCAAAGGATAGTCTCACGGTAACTGCTGATTTATATCAAGCAGGTACTAATTCACCTTATATGGTTTTGTTTCATCAGGCCAATTACAGCAGGGGCGAGTACAAAGAAAGTGCTCCCAAATTAAATAAGCTCGGGTACAATTGTCTCGCTGTGGATCTGAGATCGGGAAATGAAGTCAACTATATTAAAAACAATACAGCCTTATTAGCCCGTGAAAAAAATATGCCTGTTGAATCTCTCTCGGCAATTGCTGATATGAAAGCCGCTATTGATTACGCGTATCAAAAAAGTAACAAACCTGTTGTGGTTTTTGGCAGTTCCTATTCAGCTTCGCTTTGCTTAGTGCTTGCAAAAAACAATCCTAAAATAAAAGCCGTCATCGCTTTCAGTCCGGGGGAATATTTCGACACGAAGCTGAATGTCCGCGACTCTATTGCAGGTCTCAATATCCCTGTCTTTGTAGCCGTTTCTGAAATTGAAGTTTCGTATATGAAAGAGCTGTTTTCAAAGGTAGATCATAGAAATGTTACTATCTTTAAACCCAAAAATGACGCCGGTGTTCAGGGTTCAAAAGCCTTATGGGAAAACAACCCATCACATAATGATTATTGGCTGGCAATCATGCAGTTTATTGAAGAAATAAAGTAATAGTACGACTCATTCATGGATTACGAATTAATTTCCGACTTCAAACCAACAGGGGATCAACCACAAGCTATTCAACAGCTCGTGGATGGAATAAATAAAAACCGTCAGTTCCAGACTTTACTGGGTGTTACAGGTTCGGGTAAAACATTTACCATTGCCAACGTCATCAAAGAAATAGAACGACCGGCTTTGGTTCTTAGTCATAACAAAACGCTGGCAGCTCAGCTATATGGCGAGTTTAAACAATTCTTTCCAAAAAACAGAGTCGAATATTTTGTATCTTATTACGATTATTATCAACCTGAAGCCTATCTTCCCGTAACCAACACATACATTGAAAAAGATTTGTCAATTAATGACGAAATTGAAAAACTCAGACTCAGCGCTACTTCAGCCCTGTTATCTGGAAGACATGACGTAATTATTGTTTCATCCGTGTCCTGTATTTATGGGATTGGCAATCCTGAAGATTTTCATGGTGGCACAATAGAAATTGCCGTAGGTCAGAAAATTAACCGCAACCAGTTTCTCCGAAACCTTGTTGATGCACTCTATTCCAGAAATGAAGCGGAATTTAAGAGGGGTACATTCCGGGTGAAAGGAGATACGATTGATATTTACCTCGCTTATGATGATGTTGCTACCCGTGTCATTTTCTGGGGTGACGAGATTGAATCTATCGAATCATTTGTACCCATGACAGGAAACAAACTTGACAATTTTCAGAAGACACTTATCTTTCCCGCTAATATTTTTGTGACAACAAAAACACGTTTAAACATTGCTCTTCAGCAAATAGAACAGGATATGTTCAAACAGGTTGAATTTTTCAGATCCATCGGGAAAGAACAAGAAGCCAAACGTCTCCAGGAACGGGTTTCTTTTGATCTTGAAATGATCCGCGAATTGGGATACTGTTCGGGCATTGAAAATTATTCCCGCTATTTCGACGGACGTAAAGCAGGCACACGCCCATTTTGCTTGTTAGATTATTTTCCAAAAGATTTTCTTATGGTTATTGATGAAAGCCATGTGACTCTCCCTCAAATCAGAGCAATGTTTGGAGGTGATCATTCCCGCAAACAGAATCTGGTTGATTACGGGTTCCGTTTGCCGGCAGCTATTGACAACCGGCCACTTACGTTTGAAGAATTCGAAAATATCATCGGGCAAACTATTTTTGTCAGCGCGACCCCTGCTGATTATGAACTTCAGAAATGTGAAGGTGTTATCATTGAACAGGTCGTTCGCCCAACCGGTCTTCTCGACCCTGTTATTGACGTTAAGCCTTCCCTGAACCAGATAGATAATCTTCTTACAGAAATTAATACAAGAATAGAAAAAGATGAACGCGTTCTGGTGACTACCTTAACCAAACGAATGGCTGAAGAACTATCGGCTTATCTTGCCAAAATGAATATCCGATGTCAATACATCCACTCGGATGTGGATACGCTCGACCGAGTACAAATCTTAGATGACTTACGTCATGGGAAATTTGATGTATTGGTAGGAGTGAATCTGTTACGTGAAGGACTGGATTTACCTGAAGTATCCCTGGTGGCAATACTTGATGCTGACAAAGAAGGTTTTCTCCGGTCGGAACGTTCCCTGACGCAAACAGCAGGACGTGCAGCAAGACATCTCAACGGTAAAGTGATCATGTATGCCGATAAGATCACGGATTCTATGAAACGTACTATTGACGAAACAAACAGAAGAAGGGAAAAACAAATCAAATACAATATTGCCAATAACATTACCCCAAAACAAATTTTCAAAGCCATTCACAATATTTTAAAAAATGATTTACATCCGGTATTGAAAAATAATGCTTACGCGGAGAATGAGAAAATAGATGTGGCTGCTGATCCTGTTGTTCAATATATGGACGATAAAGCCCTGAAAAAAGCCATTGACAAGACAAGAAAGAGTATGGAAGATGCGGCTAAAAAACTTGAATTCATTGAAGCCGCACATCTTCGTGACGAACTGATTGGTTTGGAAAATTTGTTAAAACAGAAAAAACGTTGAGCGAATTCCTGATCTCATAGAATTACCCTAAATAAGTTTTCAGGTGTTTGCTCCTTGAGGTTTGACGCAACCTGCGAATTGCTTTTTCCTTAATTTGACGCACTCTTTCACGGGTAAGACCAAAATGGTCACCAATCTCCTCAAGCGTTAATTCCTGCACTCCTATACCGAAAAAACATTTTAAAATCTCCCTTTCACGTTCACTAAGTGTTGAAAGGGAACGTTCAATCTCTTTGTTCAGGGATTCTTTCACCAATCCCCGATCCGCGCGCGGTGAATCCTGATTGATCATCACATCAAGCAGACTGTTTTCTTCACCATCCACAAATGGCGCATCAACAGATATATGTCTGCCTGACACGCTCAGGGTATCTGCCACCTTTTCTTTTGTCAAACCAAGTGTGACAGCGAGCTCTTCAGGCGTAGGTACACGTTCATTTTCCTGTTCAAACTTAGAAAAGGCTTTATTGATCTTATTCAGCGAACCAACCTGATTGAGTGGCAATCTGACAATCCTTGACTGTTCTGCCAACGACTGCAGAATAGATTGCCTTATCCACCAGACAGCATAGGATATAAACTTAAAGCCTCGCGTTTCGTCAAATTTCTGAGCCGCTTTGATCAGTCCCAGATTCCCTTCATTAATTAAATCGGGAAGACTAAGTCATTGATTCTGATATTGCTTAGCCACAGAAACCACAAATCTTAAATTTGCTTTGGTAAGCTTCTCAATGGCATAACGATCACCTTTTCTGATACGTTGAGCAAGGTCCACTTCCTCCTCAACGGTAATAAGCTCTTCCTTACCAATCTCCTGAAGATATTTATCCAAAGAAGCGCTCTCACGGTTAGTGATGGATTTGATGATTTTTAATTGTCTCATTCTGGGTGTGTTTTAAAAGGACTTCAAATTTACATCAATTGAACTTAAAAGTCAATACATTTATTATAAACGTAATATATTCTTTTAGCACTATCATCTATAAAAAGTTACATAAGTCTCACTATTACAAATACATAATGATTACATGCCAAATGCATAATAGGCTATTACACCATTTGGATAAATTCCCTCCAGATAAACACCGCCCTTTGTATTATTTATGATTGATTGAACATCAGAAATACTGCTAACCGGCCTGTTGTTAATACGCGTAATTATAAATCCTTCTTCTACTCCGGCTTTCATAAATTTTCCAGCACTCAGCTCCACGATTTTAACTCCTTCTTTTATCCCTAATCTTGTTTTTTCAGCAGCCGACACTTCGTTCAGCTTGGCTCCCATAATTAAAAATCCTTCATTTGCCTTGACAATACCGGTATCTCCATACATATTTTTTAACATAACATCAATATCTCTCGTCTTTCCTTCACGAATAATGGATACCCTGATCTTTGTATTGGGACGAAATTTACTTATTTGCTCCTGAAGTTCTGACGAACTGTTAACATCAGTCTCATTGATTTTTACAATCACATCCCCCTCCTTGATTCCAGCTTCTTTGGCAGCACCATTTTCTTTTACACCATTTACATATACACCTTTTACTAATGAAAGATCATTCTTTTTAGCAATATCCGCGTTAACATCCGTGATGGATACACCTAATATAGCCCTCTGAACAGTTCCAAATTCGATAATATCATCAACAACTTTTTTAACAATCGTTACCGGGACAGCAAATGAATTTCCTGAATATCCGCCACTCTCAGATATAATTGCAGTATTTATACCCACAAGCTTCCCGTTGATGTCAACCAAAGCACCACCACTATTACCAGGATTCAGAGCTGCGTCAGTCTGTATAAAAGATTCTATTCTATATTGGTCTTCCAGAATATTCAGATTTCTGGCTTTTGCACTTACAATACCTGCCGTAACAGTAGAAGTTAGATTATACGGATTGCCAACAGCCAATACCCATTCACCCAATTTCAGCTTTTCTGAATTACCCCATTCTATATATTGAAGATTATTCGCCTCTATTTTAAGTACAGCAATATCGGTACTGGGATCTGTACCCACTAATTTTGCCGTAAATTCCCTGTTATCATTCATTTTAACCGATATTTCCTCTGCATCCTTGATAACATGATTGTTCGTTACAATATATCCGTCAGCCCGGATAATAACACCAGAGCCAAACCCCATAACAGGTTCAGGTTTTGAATTGGGATACTCCCCATAGAAAAAATCATATAAGGGATTATTGTACGATTTTTCTGATTGTCCTTTGGTACGGACATGCACAACCGCGTGAACCGTTTGTTCAGCAGCTACGGTAAAATCAACAGGTTGCTGTGCCTGATAATTTGCCAATTGAACAGGATGATAGGGTTGGGTTACATATACAGTTTTATGGCTGTCAAAAAAAATAGTATAAACAACAAGTGCTATTAACCCTCCCAAAATTGCCATTATAAATGGCGCAAAATTTCTTTTTGTGCTCATATGTATAAAATTTAATTGTTTTAGATGCCCTTCCTCTATTTATCAACCTATTTGATAGGCTCAAAGTTAAAAATAATACTAAAAATGATTAACTTTGTATTGTATAACGATCTATTTATCATTTTGTGCTTTCTTTAACCATTTTTAACGATAAATTGAGATTTAAATAAGTATTTGGACATGATGAACAAACATAAAAACCTTATCTTTTAATTGTACTGTGCTAGTTTATACTGAAAAAATAACCAATAGAGTAAAATATATTTTTAAAATACTCCTGACTGATTTATTGGGACAGGAAATCGAATTTACGGATCAAAAGGAATATTTCATTTCTACTGTTAAACCTAAATTAAATTACTCCAAAGTTCGCTTTCGTAATGAAGTGTATATCTGTTCATCAAATTTATTATTTGAAGATAATATTTCAAATCAGCTTATAAATGTTTCTCAATGGAATAACCACCCTATATTTTTTCAAACCACCGGAGCCGATCTACCCTTTGATATTTTTGCTGCTTCATTTTATTTAATAGTAAGATATGAAGAGTATCTTCCATTTAACCCCGATATCTACGGAAGATTTGAAGCAAGTAATAGTCTAGCTTTTCAACACAATTTTATTGAAGATCCAATCATCAATAGTTGGACAGACGAACTAAAAAAAATAATTTTTTTACAATATCCCGAACTAAAAAATAAGGTACACAAATTTAAAAATCTTGTCACAATTGATATAGACAGCACTTTTGCAATTAAACACAAAGGTTTTTTCAGAACAACAGGAAAACTTCTTGAATCACTATTGAGAACTCAGTTTAAAGATTTGTTTTTCAGACTTAAAGTAATTTTAAATATAGAAAATGATCCTTATGACATGTTCGATTACTTTTATTCCCTATTTATGGCTGCTGACGAAAAGCCAATATTATTCTGGCTTGTAGGAGATTACGGGAAGTATGACAAAAATATTTCAATTCACCATCCTGCCAGTAAGATAATCATCTATCATAGTTTGTCTTATTCAGAAACGGGCTTGCATCCCTCATTCAAATCAGGACAATCCTTACAAAGAATCTTAAAAGAAAAAAAAAGACTTGAACAGGTTGTCAATAAAAAAATTTCAAAAAGCAGACAGCATTTTCTTAAAATAAAAATACCTGATACGTATCAAAATCTTATTAAATGTGGAATTGAAGAAGATTATTCTCTCGGCTATGCTTCTCATAGCGGATTCAGGGCAGGAATTTGCCATCCCTTCCACTTTTTTGATTTAACCGCGAACCAGGAAACAAATCTTACAATTTACCCCCTTTGTCTGATGGATCGAAGTTTGATCAGCTATATGAAATTAACATCTGATGAGTCATCTTTTAAAATTAAAGAACTGATGGAAAAAGTCAGAAAATATAATGGCATATTTATCAGCTTATGGCATAATGAAACTATTGCTTTCAGCGATGATGGAAGAAATTGGCGAAATATATTTGAACAGATCATTAGAGAAAAATAATGTTACATTACCTTACTCATAAAAACATTGAAAAGGAGAAATGGGATGCTTGCATTGACATGTCAGACCATTCTAAAATTTACGCTTTGTCCTGGTATCTTGATATCGTATGCCCGGATTGGGATGCAATAATTGAAGATGATTATCTTTCTGTAATGCCGGTAACTAAAAGAAAAAAATATGGTTTTCAATTTTTATATCCACCTGTTTTCGCCCAACAACTCGGTATCTTTTCTCCGGATGAGATCAGTCATGAAAAAATATTAAAATTTATTCTTATCTTAAAGAATAAATACAAATACATGGACATTCATCTGAATAATAAAGAAATTAAAAAATTAAATTTCAGTATCTCTCCCCGCGTAAACTGCCTGTTGAACATAGAACAATCATACTATGAATTGAGAAATAATTTTTCTGACAATACAAAACGAAATTTAAAAAACAAAACAACTCTTTTATACTCATCAGAAACCCAACCAAAGGAATTTTTACAATTTGTATCATTAAACGAACGGAAACGAATTAACCCACAACAGAGACAAATACTTGAAAGCATCGTTAATAATGCCTTTGCCCGCAACATGGGAGAAATAAGTGCGGTACGCAATTCTTTGAATCAAATCATCGCCGGTGCTTTCTTCTTACAGTATAAAAATACATTTATCTATTTATATCCGGTATCTTCAAAAGAAGGTAAAATTCACAAAGCTATGTTTTTCTTACTTGACAACTTCATCAGGATGCATGCGTCTAATAAAGAAATCATCGATTTTGAAGGTTCCAATATAGACGGCATAAAAAGATTTTATCTGGGCTTTGGAGCAAACATAGAGAACTACTATAATCTAACTATAAACAACTTGCCTTGGCCTCTGAAAATATTTAAAAAATGAGATGTATTATAGTTTAATAATATATATCATTAATAAATAGAGATAGCCTAAGTTTATCCTGTTTTTAAAACTTAATTTTTTCAAATGCCTGATTTTTTTAATTCAACAAAAAATGTGGTACCTTTATTGATTTCTGATTCGAAATATATTTTTCCTTTAAGATATTTTTCAGTCAGTAATTTCATACTATATGTTCCTAAACCTCTGCCGACACCTTTTGTAGAGTAATATTTCCTGAATATTTTATCTTTGTCCTTTGAGTGAATAACAGAGGGATTGGTTATTTTGAAAATTATAATTTCGTTTCCGGATTCACAACCGAAAAAAATTTCACTGTGTTCAGAACTTCCTTCCAGGGCATTTTTCAACATATTCGAGAGAACCCGTTCCAACAAGATTTTGTCTGAAATAAAAGAAATGTCTTCGTTGAAAATGCTGACAGTTATTTTCATGTTGCGCGCAGCATCATGTTGATTGAATTGCTCGGCTATAGATTGTATCAGACTGTTGGCTGATAGTTGATCCGTTCTGATTTGCAATGTATTGTTTTCAGCTTGTGACAGTTCTTTCTGAAACAATATTTCATCTGTTAACTCACGACACACTCTGCCGGCTAAGTCAAGCAGTTTACCTGAAATGGTCGTTTCTTTCATATCCTTTATCATGAATAGGACTGCATTAAGATTGTTTACCTTATTGATAACATCATGATAAAAGACAGCTTCAAGATCTTTTCTATTCTTTTCAGTACTGATTTCTTTTAAAGTAAGCAGGGTATAATTAGTGTCATTAATGTCAACAGGGCTCGCTATAACTTCCAGATCAAATGATAATAACTGATCCTCTTTGAGAGTGTTTAACTGGCATTCGGATATTTCACTGCTTTTACTTTGCTGACTTTTATTTATCGTAAGGGCAATATAACATTTCTGACAATTCTCTGTAAGTCCACAACTGTTTGGTTTTCCGATAGTATTAATACAATTAAAGACATCTCCGGGTTTGTTTCCAATGACAGAATCAAGTGACTCGATACCAAATTTACTGAGATAAACATCATTGGCCAAAACAATTTTCCTTTCAGAATCAAGTATGGCAGCAAAATATGGCATTGTATTGAAAATCTTTTTCAGATTATCAATCTGCAGGAGAAGATTGTGTTGTTCTTCTTGCTGATGATTCATTATAATCTCTTTTCCTCCTTATTTTAAATTGGTATAAACTCTTTGAACATCTTCATCTTCCTCAATTCTTTCAATCAGCTTTTCAACTTCAGCTACCTGTTCCGGCGTGAGTTCTTTCAGTTCAGTGGGGATTCTTTCAAATTCAGCATTTAATATTTCGATATT
>Ga0182030_10004158_pt1 | contig 30821 bp, 29 predicted proteins | sample 812S3MmetaG_FD_121299 | JGI IMG/M metagenome (GOLD analysis project Ga0182030, IMG submission 121299) | Permafrost microbial communities from Stordalen Mire, Sweden - 812S3M metaG (Illumina Assembly) | ecosystem: Environmental > Terrestrial > Soil > Wetlands > Permafrost | place: Sweden...
AATTACTGGCGGCTTGACCGCATATAGCAGTCGGAGATTATTTTGTTATACTGAATAAAAAAACTAATTTTATGTGATACTACTCCCACATATTAGCACTCTGCTTTTCTACATAGCAATCACAGTATCATTAAATTTACCTTGATCTGGCATAATTCCTTATTTTAAAAGTCAACTATAAAATTATGAAATCCTTTTATAAATGCAAGCGTGTTCGCTTCTCGTTCAGTTGTGTTTGAGATAATTTCTGAAAGGTGAACTTGCATTGGAAAACAAAAGAACAATAAAAGATAAATTTCATTTTTTTTGAAAATTTCCATTATGAGTTATTTATTTATCATTATTATTTTTACATTTACAAGATAACTTTCCAAAAACAATATATTTTGAAATCGATACTCAGTTTAGCGATGTTTGCTATTTTAAATGGCGTTGTTTTTTCCGCTCATGCACAAGAGTACGGCGATAATAGTAAATCTGTGCCTCCCGCCAGGGCTACTACACAGTCCGGGGATAATGATAAATACGTTCCTCCGGCCACCGCAAATACCCAGTATGGAGATGACAAATACGTGGCGCCAGTGGCTACCAATACCCGGAATGGGAGTACTGATAAGTATGGAAACCCAACCTATAACAGTAATACCCCGTACCGCGCAGATGATAAATATCGGGGCGCCCATGCCCATTTTGGCGACGAGGATATGAATTATACCCACTACGTGGATAATAATAGATATGGAGCGACCAATCTGACCAGGGAAGGTCTGAAAGAAGGCAAATGGATAGATTACTTAGATAACAACGCAGAACCTACTTCTTTCCATTCAGCTATGTTTTGTGTCATTACAAACTATAAAGGAGGAAAATCGGTTGGCAAAAAAAATGAATACGATATGCTCGGTAACCTGGTTTACGAAAGTCGTTACACTGATGGTAAACTGGACGAAATAAGGAGATATCATGAGAATAATCTTTTATTGTCAGAAGACTTTTACGTTGATGGTAAAAAACAGGGGTTGTCAAAAATATTTTATGAGGATGGTATTTTGAAGTCGGAAACTAATTATGTCAACGGCATGAAAAAGGGTTCTGAGAAAATATACTATGAAAGCGGCAGGATGAAAGAGGAAAATAATTATGATGATGATAGGGAGGTAAAACACAAGTTTTACCGGGATGAATATTAAATAATTCGCCCCTGCTGTTCATCAAATATAGAGATGTCTTTTATCACATTTACTATTCACACTAGGCACAGTAAATGAACTGAAGAATAAGGTGGAACGCGATGTGAACTGTGAGTGAGAAAACAATCGTGATTACCATGTTCATTATTCTTATCTGATCTGTGACCTATTCAGCTACGGAAAATGATATGTACGAATAAGGGGCTTGTTTTCAACGATATTATCATCTTAGTACCAAAATGTAATGTCCATGACCGATGCAAGTTTAAAAGCTTTTGTCAACGAATTAGATATTAAATGTCCACATTGTGGCGGAAGTGTAAAGGTGAACCGTGTTGCGGCAGGCGAGGTATTACTCGATCATTATTTCAACATCCCGGGAGAAAAAATCGTTTCAAACCTTCCGGCATGCCATGCCTTTGATACGGAAGTGACAAACATCGTCGTGTCTTTTAAGAACAACTTAATGCAGCTCCACACACTGCGCGAAAACCTCACAAAGATTTCCACAATAGAGGGCTGGTAGCGCCTCGTGCAGTATATTATCGAATTTAATTACAGCATCCGGATGATCACATAAATAATTCCGGCGAATACTGCGATAGGTACGAGTAAAAAAAATAATGTGCCTAATGTTTCTACTCTTTTTCTCATGTTGTAGATTATTTGATTGCCAATAGGATAAAGTTACTTGGTTGCCCATAAAATGGACTGATAATCAAGGTGTTAACAATTCAATAGCAATAAAGTATTATTTGGCGCATTGACAAGGCGACAATGTTTATTGAAGTGCAGGATTATTAATGATAAAAGACGTTGGAAAATACCAGCAGGATTAATTACGGGCCAGCGTCAAAAAAAACCTTTTCACACGCAAGCAAGGAAGTATTAATTTAATTATATTGCACAGCTAATTTTTGTTTTATATCTTTCCGTCGGTGAATAATATAATCCTCATAGAAAAATTTGAGTTAGGCCGTAATAAACCTATGAATGACAGGCTAAGATCCCGTGTATCAATAGTCACAGAGATACTTTCCGCTTTGGATAACGAAGGCATAAAAGCTGAAATTTTGTTAATTGCAGATACCACCAGTTTCAACGGCGAACTAAAATGGGAAATCAACTGTGAGCAAAAAGAATTTAAGCGCTTGATAAAAAAAAGCTTTCACCAGTTTGTGATGGATTTTTAGTTCTGGGATGGTTTAAAATTTACTGGAGAAGAGCACAGACAATTTAGTTGAGAAAATAACAAATTATGGTATATTTGTTACTCTAAATTGCCAGGAGATGAGAAGCTTGTTATCTTTTCTTGTTTCAATAGGGTCCGCTTTGATAGTCTTTGCGGGTGTTGTCTTTATTTTCAGATATGGCTTTTATAATGTTGACGCAAGCCTTATCTGCTTAGCAGCAATAATTGTCTTCGGGTTCATTCTTTTTAGGCTCAATAGCAGCAGATATTAGTGGAGTTTTACGGCTGATACACTGTTATTAGGCTGCGTGGGCAGCTTTTTTATGAACACTTTTATTCCTTAAAAAAGCTCCGCTATTCTAGCACAAGTAATCAGTTTTCTTACACACTTATGCAATTTATTTGACAAAAAGGCGTTTATAAAATAGGTTCACAAACAATAAAACACCTATGAAAAAGACGATCGCTTTAATTTTAACTGTTTATCTGTTTGCTTTTGCTTCATGTAAGAAGAGCACTCCTTCACCATCTATTATTGGTGCTTGGAAGTTTACAAATATCACGGGCACTGTTGTTTCTACTGGTAACCCATCAGTGTATGATACCTCAACGTATTCCTTTAACGGCTCAGACTCTGCGATGGCGATGATACGCCATAATTCCGAGCCATTTATATTTGACACGGTTGTATACAAGGTTAGTTCAGAAAATTGGTCCTTTAATGCGGATGGCACCTATACGATCACCGAAATTTATAGTGGAAACGGATTTACCACAGTCACCAATACGGTTACCGGTGTTTGGGAATATCTTAGTAATACCAAGGCAAACGATGGGCTGATTTTAACCGGGGCTACTTCATCCGTACTGCCGAGTGTCAGTCGGGATAATAATTCCTATGCCATCCAAACCCTCAGCAGCAAGGCTTTGACTTTAACGGTTACTAACTCTCAAAATTCCAGCGTAGGCACTGTCGCCAGTAATAACATTGTTATTGCGTTTGCAAGACAGTAGTGTCCCAAAATAATGGCTGGTGAATGGAATGGCAAAGTGTCAGCCATTTTCGGATTTTTATAAATTTCACGATCGCCACGATTAGATAGTGCACTTTATTTAACGGAGAAGTATTTGAATATCAGCGTACCTTTATGCGTAATGAACAACTACAATCAGGTATTTTTTACTATCAAAAAATATTCGCTTATCGATGGCATGCTGAGAGGCACACATTGCTTTGAAGTAGTTTCAAGAGATTCCGGGGTTTCCTACAGTGCGCTTTTCCCTTATTTAACTAACCTGCAAAAACTGGGATTGATAAATTATTCGTTTGAGGAAAATTTTATAGAATTAACTGAGTTTGGTAGAATAAGCGAAAAAATATTTGCGTCGTAGAAGCGGGGCGTATTTTCTAAGGTATCATTCTTTTACGTAGCCCATTATATGTTGGGATGTTCATGGAAAAGTTCATTGCCCTCAGTTTGTTATTTCGTGTAGCAGCTGTTCGATATCCAAAAGCTCCCCGCAAGTCATTAGCGCACTAATGGTAACACCCAGCACCCCATGCACATTAAGGTTTTGCCCGGTAAGGAATAAGTTAGGCAATCTTGTTTTTGGGGGTATGAATGTTTTGGCTGAGTTGCGGTAGTCTTTTTCTATACCATACATGCTGCCATCACTGCTGCCCTGGTAGTCGCGGTAGGAGAGGGGAGTGGCAACGTAATAAGATTTTATACAGGCTCTTATTTCCGGAAATTTTTTAGCAACCATATCAAGTAGCCGCTCTGCTTTTTCTTTCTTAAATGCCTCATAATCTACGCCCCTGTCTTCTGGTTGGGAATCGGTATTAAAGGTATCTTTCCATTTGGCTACGTCCTCATACCGCATATAGGTCATAACGGTGAGGCTGTCGGCACATTGTTCGTGTTTTGAGGATGCGGTTACAAATAGGGCATAAGTAAGCGGCCAGTTTTCAAGGGTATAGTCAACTCCCTTCCAGGCGTCGGCTGTTTCGTGGTAATAATAGTTATGGTTCAGATATGGGAAAGTATCTTTTTTCAAAACGATGTTTAAAAGGAAGGTGCCGATGGTATTATCAAGGTTGCTGATCCGCGAACGGTAAGGTTTTCGCAATACATCACTATCAGTTAATTTCAGGGTTTGTGCCGGGTGCAGATTGGAAATAAAATATTTTGCATAAACTTTTTTACCACTTTCCAACACTATATAGCCAACTTTTTCCTCCTCATCTACTATCAGTTTTACTTCGCTGTTACGATGTATTTCCCCTCCATGTTCAGTGATGCGTTTTGCCAATAGCTTCGCAATCTGTGAGCCACCATCTACGCATTTCCATGCGCTTTCTATAAAGCTGTTGGTAATGAGAGCATGAATGTAGAGCGGGGTTTTATTGGCTACACCTGCATAGAGCAGATTGTTCCCTGCAAGTACCTGTTGCAGCTTTTTGTTTTTGATAACGGATGCCAGGTATGTTGCTGTATCTATGTGCAGCACATCTTGTTTCTCGCTATTGTCCCCAGTTCGTAGATTGTACATGGGGAACTTGCTGCATACCTCTTTTATTTTGTTGCAATATTGAATGAGAGAGGCCTCTTCGTCAGGAAAGTCGTTCAGCAGTTGGGCAATGAAATTGTCGTAGCCTTGTGCCAGCTTATAGGTTTTATTATCGTCTGCGAAACCTATGTAGTCAAAGCCATCCACATCTAACTGTTTCAGTTTTAGCTGATCGGCAATGCCTAGGTATTTGAAAATTTGATGCAGTTGCTGGCCTTCGCCCAGGCCACCTATATAGTGTACGCCTGTATCAATAATGGTTTTGTCGCGCGAATAAGTTTGCAGGCAGCCACCTATCTGCCTGTTCTTCTCAAATATGCCTACCTTGTAGCCGTGCTTACTAAGAATGGACCCGCATACCAGGCCACCTAAGCCGCTGCCGATAATTGCTATGTCATAATCATACATAGGCTCGCACTTAAGTTTTTTTTATCACAAATATCACATTAGAAGTATAGCGCGTATTATCTATTTGCTCTATTGACGCGCCATATTTTGCAGCTATCTCCCTTAACTGTGATGATGATAAAAAGGATAAAGGCTTGTCTGATGTTTTATTAAAGCTGAATACAGTCGTAGAAAAGAACTCAGTAAGCGCAGTGCCTTTTTGCCTGCCGCCTAGTTCTGTATCTCCATCCCGCACTATGAGCACACCATTTTCCGACAGATTCAAAATGCATTTTCTGAGTAGTTCTTCCTGTTCTTCCGGCTGTAAATAGTGCAGCACATCACTAATAATAAAGGCATCATGCTGATCAAATGAATAATTGGTGATGTCTGCATACACAAAATTCAAGTTGTCTGTTTTTAGATAGCAGTGATTTGCAGTGGCAATCTTTTCTTCATCATGGTCCACCCCTGTAATCACCCTGTCTTTAGAAAGAAATTGAAGCATATAAGACATAAACCCATAGCCGCAACCTATGTCGAGAATTCGGCCCTGTGAAGGTACCAGTTGGTCAAATACTTCGTAATTTTTCTCCAGCTTTGTTTTTATGCGCATGTACCATTCCAGCACGGGCCCTTTATACAGGTAGTTGTAGATGAGCTGTTCCCTGAAGTATTTAGGTGTTTCCGTTTCCGCCCTTAGTTTTTCATATTCATTCCTGAAATACCTGGAAATATTTTTCCCGCGCTCTGTATAGTCTGTACCCCATTCCTTGTCTTCAGCCTTTATACGCGGCAGGTATTTTACGGTGATCACACCATCTTTCAGCAGGAAATCGCTTTTTGTCATCGTATAAGCTGTTCCATGAATGATAACCGGCAGCACATCCAGCCCTAATTTTTCGGCGATATAAAAGGCTCCCTTATGAAAGCGCTTTATTTCGGCCTGCGGCGAGCGCGTACCTTCAGGATATATGGCTATAGAGTAGCCCTGGTCTATTTTCTCCTTTAGCTTATCTATTGCGTCTTCTACGCCTTCTGCCACAGGGTAGTAGTCTGCCAGCCGCACCACAGCGCCAAATACCGGGGAACGCCATACCCACTGATTGGTAAGTAATATTACTTTTGGATGCAGTGACGTGGAAACAAGTATATCAAGGAATGACTGGTGGTTGCTGATCAACACCGCCGGCTTGCTGAAATCTTCATTGGTGGGATTGATGTATATCTTCTTCACATTGGTCATAATGTGCAATACCGACCAGGTATATTTCGACAAAATCCTATGAAAAAGATATTTTCCTTTAGCCTTATTGAATGGATTGATCCTGATCAATAGAAAGCCTAAGAAAGTCATGATATAGCACCCTACAGCAAAGTAGGTGAGGGAAAATACAGATTTTGCCCAACCGGTGAGTGTCCATGGCGCATGGCCTTTTTTAACCCTGTTTGTTATGAGCCAGTTGAACAGGAAAGGTATCAGGACCTGCGAAGTAAGCACCACACAAAACATGCCTATTATGGAGATAACGGCTATAGACCGTAGTGAAGGGTGTTTTGCAAAGATGAGAATACCCAACCCTAAAACGGTAGTTATTGCTGAAAGGAAAATGGAGGACTTAAATGAGGACAAATGCTTTTTGCCGCTTTTATATTGTTGCAGCAACCCATCCATAATGAAGATGCTGTAATCATCGCCGAGGCCAAAGATGAAAGTGGAAAGAATGATATTGACGATATTGAATTTGATGTCAAAGATGCCCATGATGCCCAGTATCCATATCCAGCTAACAAGCATCGGGATGAAGGTGATCAGCGTTAACTCAATTCGTCCATAAGATAAGAACAGCGCGAGGAATACAAGCAGAGATGTCATCCATGCTATGTTGTTGAACTCATTGTTTATTTCTCCTACCAGGCTATTGGCTGCATACTGCTTATCCAGTACCGTCAGGTTAGGCTGATTATCGAGTGCTTTGTTCACTGCCTTTTTCTGCGCTGGGTCTATTTTCAGTAAAGTCACCAGCGATACCTTTCCATGCTTTTCTATGATGAAATTACCAAGCACCCCGGCCTTCAATATGTCCAGGTTTTGAGGTGGTATGGCTGTAAATTTTTGTTGCAGTAATCGTTCAAACTGGTCAAACGCTGTAGGACTGAAATGGTATGCAGAGCCGTCTGCACGGAGCCTTCCCAACAGTTGTTGTTGTTTTTCCGGCGTCCAGTAAGTGTTCCAGCGGTCTATCCTGGCCTGCTGTTCTTTTGCTGATAGCAAAAGGTCGCTTACGCCGGCGGTTTTCTTAATGATGCCCTTCTGCTGCAGTTGCTGTAAAATAGGTACAATGCGCTCATTGTTTTCCAGCGCTTCTTCCAGTGTGTTCCCTTCTGAAACGATATAAACGGACTGGGCGGTGTAGGCATTGATGGTATTAAACTTCTTTTCGGCATCATGCAGCTTCGGCGACATGTAATTCATCCGTAGCATATCATTTTCAAACGTCACATTCCACGATGTATAAAGAAAAACAAGCGTCATAACAAATATCCCTCCAACGAGGTATTTATTTCTTTCCGGCTTGTACTCCGCTATTTTGTCTATCCAGCTATGGTGGTGTTGGTGTTTTTCTTCTGTTCGTTTGGCCTGGTTTCCACCCTCAATCCAGTGGGGCAGGAATATTAACGAAAACAGGGTAGCGCCCACCAGGCTGAACGCCGCAAATAGCCCCAGGTCATTGAGCAATGGCGATGGCACCAGCATCAGGCAGAAGAACCCGCCGATGGTGGTAAAACTACCAATGGTCATCGGGGAGGCCACATCGGCTATTACACCGCGCATGTCCGGCAGGTGCCGGTGATGGTTGAAGATATGCAGCGAATAATTAACCGCAATACCCAATACTATTGACCCGGCGCCAAGCGCTACCACCGAAATGTACCCTTTTATTAAATAAACTATGGCCAGGGAAAACAACCCGCCAAATAGTACCGGCAGCATGATCAACACTGGTGCCCGCTTTTTGCGGAAATAAATGCCAATGAAGATAATCAGCAATACTACAGTAATACCCTGCGTGAGCAAAGTGTCTGTTCTTAATTGTTGTGCATTTCCTGATGATACTGCTGCTGCGCCAAAGTAGGAGGCATCTACGTTTGGAAATTGCTTACTTAAGCTATCCAGCACCAAGTCTAACTCATTGAAGAATTTGGCATTCTTGCCGGTGGCATTCGGCGGGTTAGCAGGCGTTACAAACAAAAGCAGGTTGCGACGGTCTTTGGTCATTATATAACCATCATACAGGTCAAATTGCTCGTCATATTGCAGGCGCTGTAGTTTCTTTATCCCTATCCACGATATGCCCACTGGGTCTTTCTGAATGGTCTGTTTTAACACCAGCCCGGCGGGGGATATTAATGTGTTGTAGTCGTAAGTAAGCTGTTGCTGCAGCTTTTCAGGAGTTAAAAGTGAATCAATGGCTTTATAATCCAGTTCGGTTAAAAAAACCGGCAGGTCGCCCTGTATGGACTGCATCAGGTTGGCAGCGGTACTATCTGTGCCGCCTTGTATGCTTTTTATATAAGCCGCTAATCTTGTCTTGGCTATGTCGGTAAACGCGTCAGCAAATGCAGCAAGCTGTTCGGGCTGCGTTTCTTTTGTACTGTCTTTTTGGGTGATGGTAATGGATAGCTTTTCACTGAACCTGGAATCCTGGAATACCTGCTGCAGCTTATCTAATTTTTTCTCATGGGGCAGTATGCGGGTAATGTCCTCCTCCAGTTTTATCCGTGAAGCCAGGAACCCGACAAGTAAAAAAGAAAATATGGCAGCAAACCACATTCTCCCTTTGTGTTTTTCAAAATAATTATAAATGGCAATAAAAAAACGCTCCATATTCTTAATTCAAACCAAACGGCACTAATGTAAATTAATTTTCCGGTTGTTGGGAGTCGCCTCTCAACGCAGTGTAAAATTGCAATATCATATAAGTGATCGCGTAAGCCAGTAAACCTGCAATGATAGCCAAAGTAATGCTTCCATACACATATTGTTCTATGTTCAGCTTCACTGCCTGCATAGTAATATGGCGGCTGAATATCATGTTAACAGTATTCCCATGCATCCAAAACCGCCCTAACGTAAAACTGAGAAATACAATAATAGGTATCATCGGCGGTATGCTAATGTTGGACGCAATGAGTGTTAATGCCTTATTCAGTTTGAACAATGTTGCCAAAAGCACAGCAATAGCCATCTGGAAGCCCCATATAGGTATTATGCCCATAAACACGCCAAACCCTATGGACAACGACTTTTTTTGTGCGGATTCTTTTTTGTTAAACAGGTTTTGTCGCAGTATTTCCTTCAGATTCTCTATCCTGGATATATGGATCAGAAAATCCCTGGGCTTTATATATAAAAAGGCAATGAGAACAAGTATGGTATTCAGTACACTAATGCGTGAAAAATCAGGCCCCGGCCTGAAGTGCGATATTCTTTCTTCGGGGGGAGGGTAGTACACATGCACTGGTACCCATCTTATGTTTATCCCCCTCCAGGCACAACGTACTAAAACCTCTACTTCAAACTCATACTTGGTTCCAAAGAACCACATTTTTTTCATAAGGTACAGGGGGTATAGCCTGTATCCTGATTGTGTATCAGGCGCTTTTTTGCCTGTTTCTATGTAAAACCAGAAGTTGGAGAATTTATTGGCAAATGTGTTTTTGCCGGGCATATTTTCCATATGCAGGTTGCGGGCGCCTATGATAATGGCCTTTTTCTCTGTTTCTAATTGTTCTAAAAATGCAGGAATGTCACTGACAAAGTGTTGCCCGTCAGAATCTATAGTTATGGCGTAGTCATACCCTTGTTTAATTGCTGCATCAAACCCGATCCTCAATGCCTTGCCCTTGCCTTTGTTCTTAGCATAGCTCACTAATGTCACCTCAGGGAATAATGTGAGTATAAGCTCCGTTCTGTCAGTAGAGCCATCATTTACAACAATCACCCTGTCTGTATATTCCAACACAGAACTGAGCACTTGCTGTAGTGTACCTGCATTATTGTAAGTGGGCACTATCACACAGGCATTGTGTGTAATAAAGGCTTCCTGGTATTGGGTATATTGATCTGGCAATTACGTTGTTTCTTTTGGGACAAATAAACGATAAGATTCGCTCAAAGCTGCTAAAAATGTAAATGGCTGAACTTGGCCGTTTCACCAGCTACTGGCTATTTGCCTTTCTTATTTTGGCAATAGTATCCAATCAGTTTTAGCAAAAACAGGCGGCTTTAATAAAAAAGCCTCTATATATAGAATATCTTTTCATCAGATGTCAATTCATTTTCTTCGTTTCACAAGTCACAAATTTAAGCAATTCTGTAGTATTAACACTTACCGCTCCACGCGCTTCAGTGCTATATGAAATTTAAAGTTCTTATGCTGCACATCTATGCTGTCAGGTACGCCATTTATATAATCAAGCATTTGCACTACCACAACTGGTTTTCTTTTTGAAGCCTTCTCTATTCTTACTAATTTTTTACAATTTTCTGTAATGTAATGGTCATTGCCGCTTTTATCGCGTGTAGTAACATAGGTATAAGCCGAATCCTTGAATATTTTTGCTTCTGACAGGTCAGGCTTCAGCAAAACCAACCGCAGATCATTTTTTAGCGCATTCACCACTACTTTCTTGTCCATTTTGGCAAGCACATAATATTTGATAAACTGGTTGTCCTTGGTAAAGGCAAAGTCGAAGAATTTCACCCCGATCTCATTAGTAAACAAGATGCGCATACTGCTATCCGGCATCCGTTTAAAGAATAGCAATCCACTAAAATGATGCTTCGTCACATCTACATAAGCGCTATAAAGGTTATTGCCAAATGCCGGAGAAAAAGCCCTGATACAATTCACATCCCCCTCAGCCCGCCGCAGGTGCCTATATTCTGATTTACAACTATTCAGAGACAGACATGCAAACATCAAAACCCAGACCTGTAGCCGGTAATGCCTCCCTTTAGGGTCGGGATTTTTAATTAACCGAGAATACCGCATCAGAAATATTTATGTTCATTTGTTTGTGCAGAAAATTGATCGTTGTATTGTCCCCTGATTGCTCCAGCATCTCCATCCTGCTGACCGAATAATCTTTCTTATCTACGGTGAGCGTAATGTTCTTAAAGATACCCTGCAGATTCTTTACCGTAGGAACTAATTCTACTAAATAAGACTGCGCGTTTTCAAATACTTTAGTAGTAAAGCTCTTATTGTCCAGCGCCGTGCCCTGCACGCAGTCTATCATCATCTGGTTGATTTGTTCAAACATTTTGTTTGATTTCGCCGATACCTTATTCTCCTTCTGCCCATCCTTCGTTTTTATATTACTGCCGTTTATGATCAGCAGGTAGTATGATGGCTTTTCATATTCCATCCGCACTTTGTTTTCACGTTTAAACCAGAATTTGCCGGTAGAGATTATTTTATCTGACAGCATGCTAAGGTTCTTCTCCTGCACAAAATCGCATTGTATTGACTTTGTTTCTTGTGTTGTCTTCGTAAACTGTTGCCTGAAGTCAGCAGCATTAGTAAGCGGTTTATATCCGGGGTATTGGGCGCTTGTCTGCAACGCAGCCAGGCAGCAAACTATCAGCATTATCCTAAGCATATGCAGTTATGTTGAGCATTTTATCTAATGAAACTATCTTAAATCCTTTTCTATTTATTTCTTCTATAAGCTCCGGCAAGATGTCGGCAGTCATTTCCATGGAATCATGGAGCAATATAATATCTCCGGTTTTCATATTGCCCGTTATCCGCGATAATAACTTTTGTTTATCTTTTGCTACCGTGTCCAGTGAGCGTATACTCCAGCCAATAGGCACATAGCCTCCTTTCTTTATCGCTCTTCTTACATTTGGGTTAATAACGCCATAAGGCGGGCGAAAAAACACTGGTTTTTGCCCTGTGGAACTAATTACCTCTCCGTCCATTTGCTGCAGGTCCTCAAGCATTCTCTTGCTGCCAAACATATCGAACCAAAAAGCATGAGAATAGCTGTGATTACCAATGATGTGCCCCTCATTCTTTATCCGCTTCATTAATGGCTCATTGCCAGCAATATTTTTGCCAATACAAAAGAAAGTTGCTTGCACATCCTCTTTTTGTATAGCATCCAGTATCCGGGCAGTAAAAACAGGGTGGGGACCATCATCAAAAGTCAGGGCAATGATCCTTTCAGGTGTATTTGCTCTGCAAAGTACCGGGAAAAAGAACCCAGATGAAATAGTAGCACAACCCCAAAATACTATAGATACGTAACCCCACACCAGCAACACAAACCACCACCACGAAATAGTGGCAAAGAAATGGCTCACTAGTAATAATACTACCAGGATCGCGCTTGTAATGATATTAGTAATCTTAAACCCCATTCTTTCCTTCAGTTGCGGACTATCTTTGCGCCCTTAAAGACTATACTCCAATTTTTTGTAAAACACCTTAGCGTCTTGGCGCCTTTGCGCGAAACTTACGCTCACTGCTCCCAAAAATCATAGTAATTAAACCATTGTTCGGGATACGTTTTTATCTTGGTTTCCAACTCTGCAATGTAATCATTCAGGGCCGCGGGTATGGCTATCTGTTTGTTAGCCGTATATTCTTTGGGTGGTGAGGAGGATAGATGATAATGTGTAGCTGAGTCCTTAAAGCAGAATACATAAGATACCGGTACTTTGAAAGTAGTCGCCAGCACAAACGGCCCTATCGGGAACAATGCTTTTTCGCCCAGCAAAGCCCCTTCTGTAGTCTTACTGCCTTTTACGAACCTGTCGGCATGAATGGCCACCAGCTCGTTCCTTCTAAGTGCATTGCTGATTTCGTATATGTGCGAAAAGTCGTCCTTAATATTGATAATATTCAGGTTCCGGTCATTCATTACAGATTCCAGGTATTCTTTTATTTGCTGCTGTTCCTGGTCCACCATGATCACATTTACTTTTACCGGCAGCCTTTTAAAATAATACGCTGCCAGCTCATAATTGCCCATATGTGCGCTGATGAGTATGCCGCCCTTTCCCCCGGCCATTATCTCCTCTATATGATGCTCTCCGTCAAATACAAAAGTGTACGGCACTTTGATACCAGACATTACTACTATTTTATCAATCAGTGTTTGGCCAAACAGGTAATAATTACGATACAAGTACCGCAGACGTTTCCAATTACCAAAGCCCAGTCTTTTATAAAAGGCAAGAATAGGCCGCGATGAAGACCACGAAAACAGGAAGTAATAGCAGGACACAAAACGAAGCAGGAAATACGCGGGGCTCAATCCTGCAACACGTAATATGCCAATGAAAATACGGTATCCTAATTTGTTCCCCTTTGATTTCCCTTCCCAGGACTGCGTCATATCAATTCCTTCTGCTTGGTATGAGCCATAATATAGCCGTAGAAGTCGCCAAAAGTTTTTATATCATTAAAATCTTCGGGTTTCACTTTACATCCGAAATTGGATTCGGTTATTGCAATAAGATCAATGTAATCAAGGCTATCAAGGTCAAGTGTAGTCTTTAAGTCTGCATCAGGTGTTATTTGCTCCCGGTCCACTTCAAACTCCTCAACAAGCAAACGATTAATGCTTTCTATAATTTCATTCTCCATGCCTGCAAATATAAAATAACTTTCGTGAATTATAAAAAATTGATGATGCATATAGCATTAATGTACTGGTTAAGGTGGCTCCTTATAATTAAGTAATGTAACATGCAATAACATGGGCAACAAGTGTATCAATTTTCAAATTTTCAAATTCCCGAATTTTCAAATTAATATTGTAGCGCTTTATGCCAGCTAAATCCAAACTTGCACTTGCCATTACGGCATTCATGCTTATTTGCATTGTATTTAACCGCTCCAACTGGATTGACAGGGACATGTTACGCTGCGATGAGGCTGGTTATTATCTCTACCTGCCGTCCTTAATTATTTACCATGACGTTGGTAAACTCTCATTTTACCAAAAAATGACCTACAAATACTACATCAATGAAAATAACAGCAATTATGGCATCTTTAATGAGCCCACGGGTTATAGACTAAACAAATACCCTGCCGGGGTAAGTATTCTCGAAATGCCTTTTTTCCTGGCTGCACATTTGTTTTGTACCATCTGCCCAAAAGATTATCCGCCTGACGGCTACAGCGAGCCGTACATGCTGATGTTTGTTTTAGCAACCGTTTTTTGGGTCATTGCCGGTTTATTTGTGCTTCGGAGATTTCTGCTGTCATATTTTACAGATGCTACAGTAGCACTTACTATATTATTGCTTGCCTTTGCCACTAACATATATTTCTATACCGTATTCGAAACGGGCATGTCCCATACTTTTTCATTTGCCCTTTTTTGTTTCCTGCTGGCTGCCACGCGGCAATGGTATGATAACGAACGCAGCATAAACGTCTTGTTGATGGGGCTTATTTTGGGGCTTATAGTCATTACCCGGCCCACTAATATTGTAGTAGCTATAATTCCCTTATGCTGGAAATACAAAAATGGGCAAATTTCCGAGAAGCTGGCTTTTTATAAAAAGCAGGCGTTGCCTCTATTGGCGTCGTTATTCATTTTTTTTCTCGTGGTGATGATACAATGCCGCTATTGGAAATATGTTACCGGCCACTGGATCCACTTTTCGTACGAGGACGAGGGGTTTAATTTCTTATCTCCCCAGGTATGGCGCGGATTGTTTAGCTACCAGAAAGGATGGTTCATATATACGCCGGTTGCCTTTTTAGGGGTAGCGGGTTTGATACTGTTGGCAAGAAAATATAAAAGGCTTGCCGCAATAATAACAGTCTATCTCGCTGTTAATATCTACATCGTATTCAGTTGGTATTATTGGTCATATGCCGGCAGTTTTGGCTGCAGGCCGCTGTGGATAGGTTTAGTCGTTCCGGGGCAAATGCGATCTACATTGCCGAACAATTGAAAAAGGTGGGCATTGTAGTTTGTTCTGTTACTCAGCCAACGGATGCTTCAACTGCAAGTGGCAGCCTGCAACAGAATATCCAGTTCATATTTAGTGAGTATGAAAACCAGCAACGCCGGGAAAAATGTATGGCTGGTGTAAAGGAAATGCTGATGCGTGGTGAATGGTGTACCGCTCCTCCGGTATTGATAAAGCGATTTCCGTTTGCCAAAACATCAATAAATACTGGGCTTCTGGCGATTTCGACAATAAGCAACGTATTCAAAATGCATTATTCCCCAATGGGTTACTGATTAATCCCGAAAGTAGGGCTTATCTAACCGATAATATGAACCAAGTATTTAAGCTAATCCCTTGTTTAGCAAGCGTTTCAGAAGATGGTAAAAACGAAAAAGTCGGCAAAATTGCCGACTCTCCGTGTTCTGTAGCGAGGACAGCTACATAACCCACCATATTACCAATAGCCAACCGCCTGAAAGTATCGTAAATACTGCATTTCACTTCTAATGCCTTACTTGCGTTAGAGGTTATTTTCGCAATTCTTGTTACTCTATTGTTACTTTTAAAAAAGTTTGTTTAACTTTGGGGAACATTATACAACCAAAGGAAAACAACAGCGTAAAACCCTTTATGGGAGCGTATTTCAGGATGTAACAATATTCTTAACCAAGTAACAAAATCAAAAGTAACATGAGCGTAAAACTTAGGGAACGTGAAAATTCCGACAACACGACAACGTTAATGCTGGATATTTACCATAATGGTAAACGCTATTATGAATTTCTAAAGCATTTAAAACTAATCACAAAACCAACTTCCCCGGTGGATAGGCTAAAGAATAAAGAGAATAAAGCATTAGCTGAAAGCATCAGGAATAAAAAAGCCCAGGAATTGGAAAGCTCTGATTACCAAGTTGCAACCAAGTTTAAAAACAAGGTTGATTTTGTAGAATACTTTCAAAAGTATTCAGACAATTATAAAAAGAAAGATAAGCGTGTATTTAAATGCACCCTGATAAAATTCAAAGACTTTATGAAGGAAAATAAGATTAATAGCCTTACTATAAATCAGGTTACGGAAAGTATGGTTATTGATTTTAAAGACTATCTTTTAACTGTTCTAAAAGGTGAAACACCATTTAACTATTTTAGCAAGTTTAAAAAGCTATTTGCACAAGCTACCAGAGATAAGATAATTAATCATAACCCTGCATTATCAGTGAATGTACAGCGTATTGAGGGCATTAAAAAAGAGATATTGACAATGGATGAAATAACGACATTGGCAGCTACCCCAATGACTAATAAGGACATCAAAAGGGCTTTTATTTTTTCCTGTTTTACAGGTTTACGGTTTTGTGATATTATTGCATTGAAATGGGAACACATTAATTTGAAGAACAAACAACTATTACTAAACCAATCAAAAACAGGTCGGCAGGTTAATATAAATCTGCATGATAGTGCTATTGGTATTTTAGGCAAACAGGGCAAAAGTGAAGACAGTGTATTTACATTACCATCACATACAGCTTGTTTAAAGGATATAAGAGTTTGGGTAAAAAATGCAAAAATTGAAAAGAAAATTACATGGCACTGCGCCCGTCACTCATTCGCTACAAACATCATTTTCTTTGGTGCAGATGTGAATACAGCAAGTAGTTTGCTCGGTCATACCAGCCTCAAATATACCCAACGTTATACCCATGTAGTAAAAGCCCTTAAAGAAAAAGCTATAGATAATTTACCTTCGGTAAGTTTTTAATTCTATTTATGGCAAAGCAAATTAATGATTTATCAGAGTTTGGTTTTAGCGATGCTAATTTTAAAATCACTCCCGACTTTGAAGAAATTAAAAAGTTTGACAATGAACCTATAGTAAATGAAATAAGATTCAGAATGTGTTTTGAAAGTCTTATGAATCGGGATGAATACAAATTATTTATTGCTTTTTTAAATCAGAATAAATTATTAACGGATCATAACCTTTACTTTTTTTGGATTGATTTGCTTTCATCTTATGAGTTTTATAAAGAATCTAAGGAAATTGAATATTTTAAAATAGCAACTACATTCAATAAGGATTTGAAGTTATTGAAAGAAAAATTTGCAACTATAGAGACAAGCTATCATGCCTATCCAGAGCCTAAAGAAAAATATATTTTTCACAGCTTTATATTTAACCTAAACACGCCTAACAATGAATCAGAATCAATAAAAATTACAGCCCATCCATTGATGTACGATATTTTTTTTCAGTTAAACAATTTTATTAAAAAGAAATCCTTCAAAAAAGAAAATCCGGTAAAAAATAAACTAACTTATTTTAAACAATTTATTTACGAGACCATCCCATTTTTTAACTACCTTAAAGCCAAACATTTTGAATCGGAAACCGACACCCAAATTTATGAGTTCATTTCCGGCTTTTTAGAAACGATTGGTATTAACTGGTACGAAAATTTAAAATCGGGTATCTTTCCTGAATTGTACATAAAAGCCCGCTACAACGAATTTAAGCGGCAAAACAAACCCGCTTCTCAATAGGCTTGCAAGGTTTTAATTAAGGGTTAGCAGGTCTTAAAATGGGTTTAAACATGCCTTTAAAATAGGTATGGTTTAAACCCTTCTTATTTTCAGTTCCTGCCTTTCTTTGGTTCATTATTAAATTTCAAAACATTTAAAAATGGACTATTCAGAAAAAATTGATCAAAGACTTTCAAACATTGAAAGCCTGTTATTAGGAGTTAAAACCGTATTCACTTTTGATGACGTGGCAGCTTATACCGGGCTATCTAAAAGTTACCTGTATAAGCTAACATCAGGTAATGTAATACCACACTATAAGCCCAATGGAAAGAACGTTTATTTTAGTAAGGATGAAATTGATATATGGCTTTTACGGAATGAAGTAAAGACAAATGAAGCGTTGGAGCAGGAAGCAATAAATCATGTAACACTTAAAAAATAGGGGCAATCAATGCAGAAACATAATGATAACCCCGGTGATCCTTTTTTAAATGAGCAGGGTAAGAATCAGGAAATAAATTGGTCAGAATTGCAAGGATCAATATCCGGTAGAATACCAGATGAAGTATATAACAATTTGCCCCGATTATTAGGTAATGCTTGCACCCAATTTAAAGACCCTGTTGAAAAGGATGTATTTTTTATTGGTTCAATAGGCGTACTAAGTGGATGTTTTCCAAATTATATCGGGCATTATGATGGCAATTGGGTGTCGCCTCAATTATATAGCTATGTAATTGCTCCCTATGGCTGCGGAAAAGGAAGCATGATATACGCCCGACAACTTGGGGAATCCATTCATGCAGCAAAAATAAAAAGAACCAATGAGGCTATGGAAACTTATCGGCAGGCAATGAAAATAAAGAAGAAAAATAAAGATAAAGATGCCCTTCCAGTGCCACCACAAGAAATGTTATTTATACCTGCTAATAGTAGTAAAACTGCACTAATTGAGGCATTAGGGAACAATAAGGGATGCGGTATAATTTTTGAAACGGAAGGAGATACTTTAGCCGATATATTAAAACAAGATTATGCCACATTTAGTGATGTTCTACGTAAAGCATTTCACCATGAGCCAATATCATATCTAAGGCGACAAGATAAAGAACATGTGGAAATAAATAAGCCCCGTCTTGCATTTTCCCTAAGTAGTACCTATGACCAGTTACTTTCTCTGATACCAACCATTGAGAACGGATTATTCAGCAGAATCTTATTTTATCACCTTGTGCCAAACAAATTATTTAGAGATGTGTTTTCAAAGGATAAAGAGAACTACGAAAGTTATTTTAAGAGCATGGGCGAAAATATAGAAACGAAATACAATTATTTAACAGCATTGGATAAGCCTATAACATTCCATCTTACGAAAGAACAGGAACAAAAATTCTTACACCATTTTGGCGAAGAAAAAGAAAAAATCAATGATGATCTACATGGTACAGTTAATAGGCTTGGTTTGATTTGTTATCGGTTGGCAATGGTTTTTGCTATGCTAAGAATTTATGAGTATGTAGATGATCCCGTTGAAAAAGTAATATGCAAAGACGTTGATTTTAATAGTGCGTTACAAATAGTAATAGCGTTAAAGGTAAATGCAGTGAGGGTGTATGAATACCTATCACAAAATAAGGTCAATAAGGTGGATAAGAAAACAAAAAGGTTGCCGGAAGATTTAGTAAGATTTTATGCTGCTCTCCCGGAGGAATTTACAACAGCCGAAGGGCTTAATGTAGCAAAGGATAATCAAATTAATGAACGTCGAGCAGAACGTTTTTTTCAAGATCATTTCAATAAAATTTCACACGGCAAATACGCAAAAATTAAAAGTAGCGAACCGGGGGAAACGTCGGAAATGTCGGTATTGTCGGTTTAACAGGCAATTTCCCACAAAAGCGACAAAACCGACAAAACCCCACCACCACTGCAAAATAAACGCTAACAATAAAATTGAAAATATGAATAATATGAAAAGTGTGCTTAATGTTGGAGTAAGTCAATTTGACGGATACAAAAAACCATTTGCCCCGGTAACAGTTAATTTATTGGATTGGTTATTTGACGAAAGCCACAGGCAATCAGTGGAGCAAATAAGGAAAAGAGATTTTACAAATTCCTTAGAAATGAAAAAACTTAAAGAATCATTACCAGCAGTAACCATCAGCGGGATATTTGAGCAGCGATTAAATGAAGGACTTATTAAACATAGCGGGCTGATCTGCATTGATATTGATGCTAAGGATAACACAGAATGTCCATTTTTTAAGGAGATGAAAGAAATGCTAAGTTCAGCGCCATTTGTGGCTTATTGCGGGTTTTCTATTAGTGGTGAAGGTTATTTTGTAATCATTCCTATTTTATATCCAGAAAAGCATAAGCAACACTTCAAAGCACTAAAAGAATTGTTTGCAAAGGCAGGAATAATTATTGACGTAGCTTGCAAAGATGTTAGCCGTTTGCGTGGCTGTAGTTGGGATGATACGCCTTACATTAACCATGACGCAAAACCGTTTAGTTGTATTATCGAGGATATACCCCGGCAACCAATTAAGCCGCACACAACATACAGACCGGACGGCGATGATAATCGTTCATGGGTAGAACGGTACATAAATGAAATTAACACACGTAATATTGACGTTGCACCCGACTATAAAATATACAGGAATATCGGTTTTGCATTTGCGCAAGAATTTGGAGAAGCAGGACGGGATTTATTTCATTCAGTTTGCAGCCCAAGTCATAAATATAAATTTGACGATACCGAAAAACATTACTCTAATTTTTTGAAATCAAGAAGTCAAGGAAAGGTTATTAAAATCGGTTCATTTTTCCACTATTGCAGGCAGACCGGGATTACTTTTAGGAATGATAGGCAGTCTTTAAATGATTACTATAAATTTTAATTTAATTAATATTTACATAAATATATTTGTATATTAGTTTGAATTAGCCTAACTTTGTTTAATTAAAGTTTCCCCTTAGTATGTGCATACATTGACAGTAAAAGTATTATCATGCCTATTACTAATCCACATATTGCCGGTATGAACCACCAGTTGTTTTTTTTAGTCCAGCTCACTTTTGGAATATTCATACCTTTAATTGCATCTTCATTTGCATATTTAACTTCTTTATTAGTATCTGTATTTTTACGTAAAAAATCATCAGATAACCTTCCCTCATAAGTTTCAAATTTTTCAGATTTCCATAATTCAAATCCATTCGGTTTAATAAAATAGCATCTTTGTAAATCCTTTGTAACTTCTGCAAACTCACCATTAATAAGAAAACGTTCTATATTTACTTTACATTTAAGAACTACTCTATTATCATTTATTTTTTCAATATTATGAACATAAAAATCTGCAATATTAAATATATTGAATTCTTCGTTCCAGATTTTTATTTCTGAAATAATTTTATTTAATATCTTTCTTTCCAATTCAGTTAAATTATTCATATGGTACTATTTCTTTTTTCTTCTTTAATGATTTTTTTAATAATATTAATCCTATGGTTAGGGATACGCCAAATAACATTCCAAGAATCAAAAGAAAAACAGTTACTGCAAGTCCATAATACAATGGAAGTTTCTTCCCCACCAAATTTGAATAATAATCTATTATCAGAATTAAATAATAAACGGCTGCAACGATTGTTGAAACAGCAATCGAGAAAGTTATCCAAAACGAATATGTTACCATATCTTTTTGGCGGGACTTCTCTTTTTTTTCTTCCAAATCCAGAAGATTGAAAATTTCAATACTTCCACATTGTTTTAATTTCCTTCCCCTATCGGTAAACTCTACACTAATTGCACTTATATCATTTCTTTTATTAGCATATCCATTGCTTACTAAATAATTATAAACGTCTGTTATTTGTAGCGGTGACACTATACCTAAGTTTTCAATATTGATAGCATCTCCTTCTATGTATTGTCCACCTCTTAATAAATCCTTTATGTTAAAATCACCATAGGGAGGTATTTTAGATAATAAAGCATTTACAATTTCAGTAGTTGTTTTTGTTGTGTAAGGTTCAATCATTCAACAAAATTACAAATGCTATTTGACATTTATCTTACTCATTCGTGAGGGCTAAAAGCCAAGCAGCCCCAGCACCAGTACCCTGATTTAGCTTTATTCTCTAATCCTCAACAGCATCAAGACACTACCAAATATTTGAAGCGCATCTTTTTGATTACCCCAGCTTCAGTTTTCCAATTTGGCAACATCAAGAATCCTCAACACAGGTAATTAGGCGTAGTGTCAATGCAGGATTTTGAATGAAGCATGTTTGTCTGCCTGCATCGCACTACTTCCGGTGGCACTGTATCTATGGCTTTTGCCACGCTCATGTAAACATGCCCACACACGCCATATCTACGCCACCTCCTTTTATTTTTTGTCCGCCCCCTGCCACGTAGCTACTAAAGCAGTATTTCACATTTGCTACTATTAAGCAGTTATCTGAGATTTGTTTTTCTGTCCATAATTTGGCATTGTTATTAATTTAGGCATGTTCCCATACTGCTATTAGCTACGTCATGGCGGCCACCCACGCCAACGCTCAAAAACGATCTATTTTATGTCCGGCAGGGCAGGTGATAGCTGCCCTAAACACAAAGGCTATACACAGCAGCAATCCCCGCGCCCACGCACAGCAAGAGTAGTTCTTTCACTTCATTTTATCACAGCCATGCACAGGGGCTATAAGTGATAAAATAAAGTTCAATCACTACACTTGCTTTTTGCCAACGCTGCCACCAATGGAATCGTTTTTTTTCCACCGCACAGGCTATAATAGGGGCGGGAAATAAATAAAGGATTACAAGCTAAAGATATACTGCCGCAAACAGGATCAGCAGTAACACTATTTAGCTTGGTTGCAATTTTGCCGCATCATTTATTGAATAACGATGCTATAAGCAGCAGTAAAATTATTAAGGTTATCAAGTAGCATCATTATTCAAAAATGATGTAAGAAACAAAAATGCTTAAAAAAGAATAGTATTTTGGCATCATAAATACAACAGAGATGAAAACATAAGCGATAAGGATTTTTTAAGATTGTAGTATTATAACATAGTGTTGCTGTTCTAAATGTCGAAAATTTAAACAACCGCAAACACGCAATGGATATAGTACGCCTCACGGCGTAACTGTGTCTTTTGCTTGCGGTGGGCTTTCGACAGCCTTGAACGGCAAAGGGATTTCAGTTACGCTATTTTTTTGCTCATAAATAACCATTAGAAATGAAGGCACTAATTTATTTATCAATATTGTTTTTTAGTCTAAAATGCAATGCTCAAATAGAACAGGTTGACGTAAAAACAGCTACCAGCATTACCCGCACAAACACAACTAAATATGACAGTACGGAATATGTAAAAAAAGATGGTTTTGATCACATTGATTTTATATCAGGACATAATGAAGACCTGTTTAAAGACATGATACAGCGATTTGTTGGGCAAGAAATAATTATTCTTCCAAAATCTCACAAATATGTAAGCAATGATAATTTTAGGTTTTATGGCTATGGGATGACGCAAAACGTTTATTCCGGCAAGAACGTTAACTTTCCTTATAATGAGGATTTTTATGAAACTATAAAACCAGTACCGAAAATTTATAAGCCAGTAAGAACAAAATGTGGCAGTGAAGAGTTAGTAAAAAGAAGTCCTGGACATGAAGATGGTTTCTTTGATCATGTTTCTGATTATAATTCTCTTGCCGGGAAAAAATTCAGAATAATTGATATGACTAATAGATATTACAAGTTAGAAAACGAAGAAAATGGAGATCAAATTTATTATTCTTGTTTTTATCGTGGAATATTTCGCAATGACTTTTATAACATTCATCCACCGTTGTTAGTCGTTGGCAATTTTGAAAAACTTAAAAATATTTATCTCGATAAAGATTTTATTTATACAAAATCATTTGCGCTTATTGACAATAATAGTGGACAGAGTCTTGATAAAATAACTAATTCAGAATGGAAATGCACCAAGATTGCCCTTGCAGATTATGCCGACAATCCTTATCAAGAAATAACTTTTATTCTCAATAATAATGCCGGAAATCAAATTGCTGTAGAATTAGATGCCTTCAAAAAAAATTTTATTGATAAAGTTAAATACTTGCAAGAAATTGAAAACGAAAGAATCAGAGAGGAAGAAAAAAAAGCAGCGCAAGAAAAAATAGCTAAAGAAGAAGCAGATAGAGAAAAACGACAGGCATACGAAGAAAAAAAAGAAAAGTTAGCAGCAGCAAAAGAAGCTGAAACTATCAAAGACAAAAAAATCGCAAATGATAAAATTAAACAACAACGAAAAGAAGATTTCATTAAAAAATATGGTGATAAATACGGTGCAATAATTGCGGATGGACAAGTTAAAATAGGAATGACAAAAGAAATGTGTATCGCAGCTTGGGGTAATCCTATTGAGAAAACTAAACCAAATTCAGTTTTGGAAAAATGGGGTTATAAAAGCAAATCTATCTATTTTGATAAGGCAGGAATTATAACAGCTATTCAATAATAAATATCAAACAAAAATTTTATGACAAATAAATTGGTTAAGATTATTGTTATAGTTGTTGTATTTATTGTGTTGGCTGTAGTAACTGGATTATATGTTAATCAAAGAATGAAAGTAGCCGATCTAAATGAAAAATTAGCCCAAACTATCGGGAAAGATCAGGGATTGATGGAAATAATTTTAAAAATACCCGGTTCGGAAATTACCTATGGAGAGGTTTTTGACCTCTGTGATAAATCAGTAAATGACAGAATACAATTGATTATCGAATTACGTGGATTATATCCAAATATGAAAAGCACTCTAAAGGATTCCCTGATAGACTTTCTATCAATAGAAAATGAATTAGTAAGGGATGTTAAACAATATGGGAGAAGAGAAATGAATATTAAAGGCAAGGTAGAATCTATAGAACGTTTACGCAATAGCGAATATTCTTACTATTATAATTCAAGCATCCAATCAGATTTGACAGAGTTAAAAGATGATGCAATTCGGGGTTTATCAAGTGCTTTGTCTTTTAAAGAAAAGTATGAGGACTTAGTTAATAAAGAAATTGACTTATCGAAACAAATGAATAAAGCAGGTTTAAGGTTTATCCTCATTTTTGATAAATACAAAACTGCCAATATCGAAGGTGCAGATCAGGTGATTGCAAATTGTCAAAAATGGGTAAGTAATTAGGGGTATTCTTTTACAGTATTTTATTGAACACAGCCCCACAAAGGGGGCAAATTTCGTTTAAAAGCCTTAATAGGCAATACCTTACTCAAAGTAAGTTCCTTACCTTATTTCAAGCTAAAAAATGGGTAAATATTTTAATAACATCCTATAACAACCGTTATAAGATGTTATAGTAAAAAGAGAAATTCCTAATGCAAAAATCGGATAAAGTTATACCAGCATTACCCATACATGATTTGGCTTAAAAAGACGTTATATGCAGATTTGGGTAGTTAATGCCTACTATCAATTATTTGCCCGTCGTGTACGGTTAACAGTAAATATTTTTTGCTCCGTGTGTAAATAAAATAATCCCTGCAAAATGGATAGTAGACCGGAAACGGGTAAATACTCCCAAAAGTAAAAATACCTTAACTTTTGTTACTCTATTGTTACTTTAAGAAAACAAAAAAGCCCACAAGGTAATACCAGTGGGCTTTTCGGTGCGGTTGTTGTGTAGCGAGGACAGGGATCGAACCTATGACCTTCGGGTTATGAGCCCGACGAGCTACCGCTGCTCTACCTCGCGCTGTGGGCTGCAAATGTAGGTGTTGTGCGGTTACCAAACAAACTTATTCTTTGTTAAAATGCTATTTCCTTATTTCCCCATACCTTTATAACGTTTAAAAACAATAAATGCCAAAAAATACGAAGAAGAGTAACAACAATCCCGATACCGGCCGGAAAACATATACCGGTAAGCTGGAAGTGACACGTGGCGGAATGGGGTTTGTGGTAGTACAGGGCCAGGAACAGGACATCATGATACAGCGGGATCACATGTCTACAGCCCTTAACGGCGACGAAGTGAAGGTGGAAGTAAAAGGCCATACAGAAAACAACAAGCGATTAAAGGGTATTATAGTTGAGGTAGTACGACGCAAGCAGTCGGAATTTAGCGGTCGGGTAGAGGTTCATCCAAATTTTGCTTTCCTGGTGCCAGACAGCGATAAGATGCCTGTGGATATTTTCATCCCATTGTACCAACTCAATGGCGCTAAAAACGGGGATAGCGCTATGGCCAGAATAGTGGAATGGACCGGCGACAAGAAGAACCCGGTAGGAGAGATCGTCAGTGTTCTAACCAACGAGTCTGTTAATGAAGTGGCTATGCAGGGCCTGCTCATTGAAAATGGCTTTCCCCTCAGTTTCCCCGATGATGTGCTGGAAGACGCTGCCCGCTACCCTGAAGGAGTGGAAAAACAGGAGATCAAAAAAAGAAAAGACCTACGAGGTCTGCTCACCGTAACCATAGATCCGGCAGATGCAAAGGATTTTGATGACGCTATTTCTTTCAGAGAACTGAAAGGAGGGTGGTATGAAGTAGGGGTGCATATAGCAGATGTAAGCCACTATATCACGCCAGACTCTGCGCTTGACAAAGAAGCGTACCGGCGCGCTACCAGTGTTTATTTGCCGGACAGGGTGTCCCCTATGCTGCCGGAGCGCTTGTCTAATGAACTGTGTTCTTTGCGGCCTAGGGAAGACAAGTACACGTTCTCGGCGATATTTCAGATCAATAAACAAGGAAAGGTGAAGGAACACTGGATTGGCAAGACCGTGATTCATTCGGATCGCCGGTTTTCTTACGAAGAGGTACAGGAGATCATAGAGGGCGCCGGAGGCGACCACGCTGTAGAGCTACTCATCCTCAACGATATAGCCCAAAATCTGCGTGGCCAGCGGTTTAAGAAAGGCGCTATTAATTTTTCATCGCAGGAGGTTCGTTTCAAGCTGGATGAAACTGGAAAACCCATAGGCATAGTTGTAAAAGAGAGCAAAGCGGCTCACCAACTTATAGAAGAGTTTATGCTGTTGGCCAACAGGACCATCGCGGAATATGTAGGTGGTATTAAATATAAGGGAGAGCATGTGCCCTTCCCATACCGTGTGCATGATGTGCCTGATGAAGATAAGCTGAAAATGTTTTCTTTGTTTGCCGGACGCTTTGGTGTTAAGTTCGATCTTAGCTCTCCGGAAAGTATTTCCCGTTCATTCAACCAGATGCTGGAATCAGTAAACGGCAAACCGGAGCAGCATGTGCTGGAGCAATTAGGGATACGTACTATGTCGAAAGCGGTATATACAACTGATAATATTGGCCATTACGGACTTGGCTTTCAGCATTACTGCCACTTTACATCACCTATCCGCCGGTACCCTGATGTATTGGTGCACCGCATCTTACAGCAATGCCTTGAGAACGATATTCACCCGATGAAACACCTGGAAGTACAATGCCGTCATTGCTCAGACCAGGAGCGCAGAGCCATGGATGTAGAACGGTCTGCCAATAAATACAAGCAGGTGGAGTTCATGGAAATTCATGTTGGTGAGGATTTTGATGCCATTATCAGCGGGGTTACTTCATTTGGTTTCTGGGCAGAGACAGTAGCGCATAAGTGCGAAGGCATGATATCCATTGGTGATCTTTCTGAATTTGATGATTTTGAATTCAAGGAGAGTGAATATGCACTCGTTGGGTATAGCACGGGTTTGCACTTTGCAATGGGCGACAAAGTAAAAGTACGCGTGGTAGCTACAAACCTTGCAAAAAGGCAGATAGACTTTGCCATACTCGAGCTTCCGAGGCTACAGGCCAGCAGAAGAAAAAGGACCGACACCCGCCAGGGAAGTAAGAAACAGGGTGGGGGCAGACAGCATGGCGACAAACAATCTCCTCATTCAAATTCCGGCAGCAAACAAAAAAATCCTAAACGCAAAAAATAATTCATGCAGTCATTTAAGAACCTTGCAGAAGCTTTTGAAACCCGGTTTACCACAACGCTTCCTTTTCCGCAGTCGCCATCCACATTGTACGAGCCCTGCAACTACCTGCTACAGTTAGGAGGCAAACGCATCAGGCCTGTTTTGTGCCTAATGGCTAATGAGCTATTTAATGATATCAGTGAAGATGCCTGGCATGCAGCGTTTGGCATTGAGTTATTTCACTCTTTTTCACTGGTGCATGATGATATATTGGACAATGCACCACTCAGGCGGGGAAAACCATCCCTGCATGAAAAATACGGGCTCACGGCAGGTATTCTGTGTGGTGATGTGATGAATATTTACGCTTACGAACACATAGGTAGAATACGCCAATCACTGCCTCAGGTGCTGCAGCTCTTTAACAGGACCGCCATAAAAGTATGTGAGGGCCAGCAACTCGATATGGATTTTGAATTGCGCAATGATGTGACCATTGAGGAATACATACACATGATAGCCCTTAAGACATCGGTATTGCTGGCTTGCAGCCTGAAGATGGGTGCACTAGTGGGTGGGGCATTGGGCGACAATGCCAACAAGCTCTATGCTTTTGGAGAAAACCTCGGCATCGCATTCCAGCTTCAAGATGATTATCTGGATGCTTTTGGTGATGCTCACAAACTTGGCAAGCAAAATGGAGGCGACATAAAGGCCAACAAGAAAACCTATTTGCTGCTGAAGGCATTAGAGAATGCTACTCCGCAACAACGCAGAAAAATAGAAAGCCATTTGACAGATGACGGCGCAGATAAGGTGCCGACCATCCTGGCTATATATGCTGATACAGGAGCCGATGCGGAATGCAGGCAAGCCGTGGCGCTCTACTCCAAAAGAGCCTTTGACTGCCTGGAAGATGTGGCGATACCCTCCAAGCGAAAAGAACCGTTACGGGAGCTGGCAAATTATTTGTTGCTGAGGGATAAGTGATTTTATATTTAATGCAGTTTTTTGGTTTTGGCTTTTTACTTTTGACTTATTATGAACTACTGGCTTGTAAAATCAGAACCTTCCAAGTATAGCTGGGACCAGCTGGTGAAGGATAAAAAGACCTTTTGGGATGGGGTACGCAACTACGCTGCCCGTAACAACCTCCGCGAAATGAAAAAAGGCGACCAGGTATTCTTCTACCATAGCAATGAAGGCCTTGCAATAGTTGGTATAGCTGAGGTAGTGAAAGAAGCCTACCAGGACCCAACAACAGACGATCCGAACTGGGTGGTTGTAGAGTTAAAGCCGGTAAAAGCACTTCCAAACCCAGTAACACTTTCAGATATCAAATCAGATAAGTCGCTTGCAGAAATGCAATTGGTAAGGTTAGGCCGCTTATCAGTTAGCGCCGTGACACCAGAGGAATATAAGATGGTGTCGAAAATGGGAGGGTTATAATTACAAATTAGCTAATCACCCTTCCATTCCTTTTGCAATTCTTTAGAAGTCTTTGTACTCCCATCGGGGCTCCAGCCGGGGGCATAGATCAGGTATTTTAACTTGGTTTTTATAGAAGTCGTTTTGCGCAGGTCCTTTCCTATTTCCTTCCACTCATGAGTTATAATATGAATGGGATGGTAGGGCCTTTCTATAGGCTTAGTAATACCATAATGCGGTACTTCGTTCTGCATTTCTTCCTGGAAGGTGCCAAAAATGCGGTCCCAGAAAATGAATACCATGCCCATATTTTTATCTAAGTAAGGAATGTTACTGGCATGATGCACCCGGTGATGAGAGGGGGTGACCAAAACGGACTCTACCCATTTTGGTAGTTTTTTTATGGCCTGGGTATGAACCAATATGCCATAGATCTGCGTAACAGAATACATAAAAATGGCGTCTATGGGTCTGAAGTTGAGCAGTACCAAGGGTATAAAATATAAATACTTGTAAACCGGCATAAATACAGATGACCTAAAACCAGTTGATAGATTATACTCTGGTGATGAATGATGAGTAACGTGCACCGCCCAAAAGAGCCTGCTACTGTGATCTACATAATGCTCCAGCCAAAAAAGGAGGTCTTCGCCAAACAATAGGATTATCCAGTAAATTATTGGATTCCAATTAATTATCAAATGGTACTGGTAAAAGAAATTTAAGACTACCAGCCCTATGAATACTCTGAGAATTATATCTATTCCCGAGTTAAGTAAATTGAGGTAAATGTTTATGAAAGTTTCCTTCCAGCTATAAAATTTCCGGTGCTTGAAATTACTTAGAAGAATTTCAAGCGGAATAATCAAAGCATAAATTGGCATGGAAAACAGCCACAAAATTTCTTTCTGAAGGTGGCCCATTTTAAGAGTAAAAAGTTTAAAGTCAAAACCAAAAACAATTCAATGATAAAATCATGCCGTTATACGGTCATTATCTCTTTCTCTTTGTCTTTGCAGTGCTGGTCTACTAGCGCAATGAACTTATCTGTAGTTGCCTGTATTCGTGTTTCGCCGTCCTTGGCTATATCTTCACTAAGCCCGTCTTTTTGAAGCTTTTTTACCTGCTCTATGCACTCGCGCCTTATACTGCGCACAGCTATTTTTGCATGTTCTCCTTCACCCAACACCCGCTTTACCAGTTCTTTGCGCCTTTCTTCAGTGAGCGGCGGCAGAAACAGGCGAATAAAGTTGCCGTCGTTCTGTGGGTTCAGTCCAATATTGGCTGCTATTATTGCTTTCTCTATTGCGCCGAGCATCTTCTTTTCCCAGGGCTGTATAGATATAGTGCGGGCATCAGGCACCATTACATTGGCCACCTGGTTAAGCGCGGTGGGATTGCCGTAGTAGTCAACAAATATGCCATCTACTATCTGCGGAGTAGCCTTACCGGCGCGTATTTTACTGATCTCTACTTCCAGGTGTCCTATTGCCTTTTTCATTTGTGCAGACACGTCATCTACTACCCGTTCTAATGATTCGCTCAT
>Ga0182030_10004159_pt1 | contig 30818 bp, 25 predicted proteins | sample 812S3MmetaG_FD_121299 | JGI IMG/M metagenome (GOLD analysis project Ga0182030, IMG submission 121299) | Permafrost microbial communities from Stordalen Mire, Sweden - 812S3M metaG (Illumina Assembly) | ecosystem: Environmental > Terrestrial > Soil > Wetlands > Permafrost | place: Sweden...
CCGAGACCCAACCAGTCCTTCATCTCCTGATGCTCGGAATTTTTGGGATCAGCGAGTATTTTCTTTAAGCTGTCATATCCCAGAACTGCTCCGCAATCTTCTGGCGGGCACTTCCCTCTTCCAGCAAGGCAATCCGCTTGTCTGATCTTTTCATCGGTTATGAGTTCAAGCGTGATGCCATGCACCCAATCATCCCCAAAGTCATATACATACAAGCATTTCTGGCCTTTCTCCTGAAAAACACTCTTGAGCGATATGCGGGAGGCATTTAGCACATTTGGCTCAGCTTCATTTGGGATACTTATGGGACGGACGTTCCGTCCGGCAGGTATGAACTCAAAGAGATGGTAGTTCTTCCAGCCGAACGCCGCCTGTATCACCGCATGGAATTTCAGCATTGAAATATGTTGCGGTACCACTATTTTCCTCCACACCGGAGGTTTCGCGACCTCTTTCAATTGAATCTTAAAGTAAAAAGCCATTTTACAAAATTGAGATTTTCAGTTACAATGTATGAAGAGCGGATATAATTAGCAAGTACGAGGCGAAATAATTGCTTTCATTTTTCTGTATAAAGAATACTCCCTCTTACATCAGGGGTGTTATAGTACTTTCCATTGACGTAAACACCAGAATATGTTATCCTTCAAAGGTGATACTTGATTGCAATCTGAATCAGGTACATAAAATATGCTCGCAGAAAAGAAGCTATTTCAATATAAAAAAAGCGAAACCAATGAAGATATGGCCCGCCACATCGCGCTTCATTGCGTGCGCAACACTATCATTGAGAAATACCACATTGAGGGTAAAATCACCGATCTTGAGATGAGAGAATTCAATATTGAGGTAGCCAATAAAATCTATTCATTCCTTGAACTGACTACCAACCCTGATCTGAAACGAGAACAGGATATTGCTTTTAATGGTGTCCTGGGATTTACGCCACTGCTCTATAAACCGGAGCGTTGGGATACGCCGGAATTTGATGAAAGATTTAAAGAGGCCATAGAAAGACATTGGGGCTGGGTACAAGATGACAAAAACAGCCAGCAATAATTATCACCCATGCGCACGGTAAAACGCTCAGTTGCAATAGTCCGCCCAAAAAGTCCTTTTCTTAAATGGGCGAATAATCTGTCGGGAGGCTTTGGATACAGTGCCGACGACAGCACTGTATTTCTAATACCATCACTACTTTCCATGGAGGGTTTGTCTATTGACACGATGGGATGGAGATATATTAATTCAGCCTGGGACGATATTTTCGTGGAAATGCTGCGCGGGTGGGAGGCGACGGAATGGTGTTGGCCGCGATATAGGACACGCAAAATGTTCGGGTTATGGTTTAAGGTAGAATTTCATAGCCTGATTATTGATGCGGTTGAAAGGCAGCCTAACTAGTTTGCTTTAGATTTTGGTTAGCCGGAATTGCCTAGTTAGACAAATTCTTCCGTCTATAAAATTTCACGAATATTGCGCACAATAGTGCCTGATGGCACTCACCGATGCACAACTTGAAAAATTCCGGGACCTATACAGGAAAAGATACGGAAAGGAAATCAGCAAAGAAGATGCTGTAGAGCAGGCAATGAAATTGCTGTGCCTGCTTCGTCGCATATATGCGCCAATGTCAAAAGAGCGGCTTGAAACTATTCAAAAATACAGAACAAAAATATTGCCGGACATCATAGCACGGGTTGCTTCACAGGACGATTTGGATATGGGATAATCGGGCTATACATATGAAAAATGCCATCCCCGAAAAACGCATATACTTCCTGTATGCCCGAAAATCTTCCGAGAGCGAAGATCGCCAGGTGCAATCCATTGATGACCAAATAAACCGGTTGAAGGAACTTGCTCGTACCCAGGGTTTGGAGATAAAGGAGATTTTCATGGAATCAAAGACGGCTAAGATGCCGTATTGCCGCCCTGTTTTTGCCGATATGATCAAGCGCATTGAGAAATGCGAAGCAAACGGCATCATCTGCTGGGAAATGAACCGTTTGTTCCGTAATCCTGTAGATCAGGGCACCATTCATTGGCTGTTGCAGCAGTCAATCATTAAAAGCATACAGACACCGGAACGGGAATATTTGCCGGATGACAATGTGCTTTTGCTCAATGTCATTGGCGGCATGGCAAACCAGTATATTATTGACCTGAGGCGCAATAGCAGGCGCGGCATGGTGGGTAAAGCCGAACGTGGTTGGTCGCCCTCAATTGTACCCTTAGGCTACATCAATGACCTAGCAGACAAAACAATCAAACCTGACCCGGAGAGTTTTGAGCCAATCCGCAAAATGTGGGATATGCTCCTGTCAGGCAAATACACGCCAAAGCAAATTCGTACAATAGCAAATGACGAATGGGGATTCCGTACAAGAAAGCACAAGCGGATGGGCGGTAAGGAACTATCAAACAGCCTCATCTACAAGCTATTCAGCAATATCTTCTATACCGGCATATTTGAATGGGCTGGAAAGCTATATGAGGGCAAACACAAGCCTATGGTTACGTTCGCAGAATTCGATCAGGTGCAGCTTATGCTTGGCAGGCACGGCAGGCCTCGCGCCCAGCATCACGCCTTCGCATATACTGGCTTCATACAGTGTGCTACCTGTGGCTGCATGGTAACGGCTACCGAAAAAAAGAAGCTGGTAAAAACAACGGGGCAATACAAAAATTACATCTACTATCACTGTACCCGAAAGAAAAAAGGAGCGGAGTGTCACAACCCACCTGTTCCTGTAGATGATCTGGAAAGACAGTTTGAGGATGTTTTGGAGATGTTTCACATTGCTCCTGAATTCTTGGCGCTCGGATTAGACTTGCTCCAGGATGAAAAGGAAAAGACTGTGACCGATATTGTAATCATTGGTGCTATGCAGCAAAAATCACTGGAGGAAGCACAAAAAGAATTGGACACTCTTACTCGAATGCGATACCGTGAACTTATCGACGATACCAGCTTTCTTAAAGAGCGGGATATATTGCGCGACAAGATTACCCGGCTCACCGCTGAGGTTCGCATGTCAAAAGACAACTCTGGGAAATGGATTGAACTGACCGAACGTGCTTTCAATTTTGCGGCCCATGCACAGGATCACTTCCAAGATGGGACTATCGAAGCCAAAAAGGAGGTATGCGCCTCACTTGGCTCGAACTACGAGCTAAAAGACAAAACACTCATATTTGAAGCCTCGGTTTGGTTGATCCCAATTGCTAAGGCCTATCCTGAATTAATAGCGGAATATAGGCGGCTCGTACTGCAAAAATACCTTAATACAGAAGTGTGGAACGCCGGTTTGGCTTCCATCATTCAACGTTGGCTGGCCACCGTGGACGAAGTTCGAACTGTCATTAAAGAACTCAACAATCCTGAACTTAAAATTCCACACCTGACAAAGCCATGTCCGCCGTTAAAGGATAAAACAAGTTAGTTTGAAACATTCCTTTACTACAACAAATTCTGTTTTGCTAAAAGCAAAACGATTGTTGCTACTATTATTTTTTCACATCTTCCGAAAAGATGTAAGGAGGAAGAACTTGCCCTAGTAGGCAAGTTCGTAACCTGCCTAAGAAACATAAATGTGGTATTATTTCCCAAAACAAATTCCTTATGCAAACATGGACACGCAAGCCCCAGGAACGGCAAGGCACATATCTATTCTCGGGAAAATTTTACGTCACGCAAGGCGTTTGGGCTTCGCTTAGGCCGGACGAAATCGCAGCTATTTACCTCGACATACAGGTATTGGTACAACGAACTGGCGGTATAGATTATTTCCAAACCTACGTGAATGAAGTCGGCGACAAACTCTATTTCATTGACCAATGTAATCCTGAAATGATGGCGGAGGAGTCATTTCCAAGCGAATACAACTACTGTACCTTATTGTTCGATCACGAGTATTAAGCCCGGATTCCTGGGCTTTTTTTATTCGCTTGACAAAGCATATTTGATGGAATATACTTGCTACATCTCCACGAAAAGGCTCCTGCAAGGTATTGTCCTTGCAGGGCCCTTTTCTTTTTATGCTTGCAATTCAAGCTTCTTTTTCAGCTCGTTCATAAAGGCCAGATATTTATGACCGTTTTCGTTTACTTTCTTCAAAAGTGCTGAATACTTGTTTTGATCTGGTATCAGTACGGATTCAAGTTTCCCTTTCATCGCCAGGTAATCAACAAGGCAATAAAAATCGCCGTCACCAGTCGCAATAACGGCTTTGTCGTATTTCTCATATTCAATCATCGCTTGCAGCACAAGCTCAGCATCGCAGTTCCCCTTAGTGGTCCCGTCTTTGTAGGTTAGGGTTGGTTTGAAAATGAGGACAAAGCCACATTCCTGCAGATATTTGTACAGCCGCTGGTTTGTTTCAATGTAGCCTATGAATAAGTACGCTTTTTCAACATTATACTTTTCTTTGAGGTACACCCGGAATCGCCTGAAATCTATCTCCCAGCCTAAATGCTTGCGGATCGTAAGATAGACGTTTTGGCTGTCTATAAAAGCGTAGTTGCTCACACTTGTATCATACCATGCAGCGCTAATAAAATCTGTTGATATTGACTTGCCGACTTCGGCAAGTTTGGTATAATTCTTGATATGAAAAGCCAAACAAATGTATTGCACTCAAAGCGTGTGCTTATGGGGTACAGTGAAAAAGAAGTTGCTGAGTGTCTCGGAGTTAAAAATCCTGACACGATACACCGCTGGGAAACGGGAGAGGCAATGCCAAGTACCCTGATGCTCTTTAAGCTTTGTGTGCTTTACCATGTTCTACCGGCAGAAGTGTATCCCAAACTGTACAAAGAGATTGCAAAGGAGATGGGAGCAAAATTGAACAAGCAGTTGGCTAAAACAAAGCAGTCTAAACAAAAGACAAAATAGTAGCTGTTATTACTTATCTTTTCTCGTAGCCAAAATTTTTTGGTTATGTCGCGCTAACCATGTGCTCAATTCCTTGTATGTTTTCGGATACAGCTTTTGCAGATCAACCTTCCTGGCAATGCCGAATATGAGGCAGTACATAAAGTGCTGCCCAAACGTAGGTAGGCTTTTATCCTTGTCCAGCTTGCGAAATAGCTGATCTACTGCCGCAAGCTTCTTGTCTATTGCATCGCCCTTGACGGACGGCTTCTTTCTTGTCTTAGTCATGTCGGTACTTTATTCATTTCCACATTCTTGTCAAGCCATGCGGATATGTATATGTTACGTGTCAGGAAAAACCTTGTGACCGTATTTTTTGTTTAATTTTCTATTAATACTATACTAAGTGTGTAGCACCCGGCATCGCTGCGGTTTTTTATTTGTCTCTTTTCCTACAACATTGCCGATTTAGGCAAATTGTTCCTACTACCCACGCATGTATCCCTGGGCTATGCTCATAGATGTGATGGCAGACCGTAAAAAAATCATTTTAAATAGGTTACGAAAACATCGAAGGCTCATGGGGTTCTCCCAGGAGGAAATTAAGAAACGCCTCAACCTAAAAAGCACAAGCATGATCTCCCGGTGGGAACGCGGCATCACCATGCCGAGCGGAGATAACCTGGTGAAGCTTTCCGTCCTGTACAAGACCCTGGTGAACGAGCTGTATTATGACCTCTCAAAGGAATACCAATTGGAACTATTTCCAGAAGAAAAGAATGCCCCGATATTCTTGAAAAAGAAAGATACTGACATACGAAACAGAGGCCCGTAGTACAGTACACTGTTTGATCGTGCATCAGAAAAAATACATGAGCAATTGCCAGTTCCCGGCAAGCGTGTTTTCTGTATGCTCATTTTTGGATTTTCCTTTACAGTTTCCGTTTCGTTCGATTTATTTATCTTAAATAAATAACGTTTCGTTCGGGCCGGGAATTCTCAGTTCTAGTTCCCCGTTATCCACCTAAGTAGCCTCTTTAGGCAATCTAAATCTATGAAAAACTCAAAAGAAGAAAAACTGGCCGAGGAATTGGCCGATACCTTAAGCGATCAGGAATCCCTTCCCTTCTATCGCGATCTCGTCTTGAAGTATTCTGAGACATTCCTTCGGGAGAAGCTAAAAAAGGTCATGTCCATTCCTCAGGAACAGATACGCAAGACGCGCGGCGCGTTATTCACCTATCTCATCAGCCAGCATGAACACCGACACGATTCTCGGAATTGATCCGGGAACCCGATTTGTCGGGATTGCCGTTATGCGGAGTGGTACGCTTGTCCACTATCAGATACGGTCATTTCAGGGACCTTGGACGCATCAAAAGCTGAAAGCCATCGTGCTCTACCTTGGCGCAACCATTGCGCGGTATGGTGTCACAAAGATCGTTGTTAAGGTTCCTGATGTGTTTCCCACTTCGCGGGGATATAACCAGCTTATCGGCTCATTTAACGTGTTCTGCAGTAGTAAGGGCCTCAGACCTAGCTACTACACCTTCTCGGAAATAACAGAGAGGCAGTGCGGTGCCGGTGTACATAGTCGAGGTGCATTGATCCAGGTTATTGTCCGAAGGCATCCTGAACTTATGCCTGAATACAATAAAGAGAAACAGAACGAGAATGCCCACTACTACAAAGTATTTTATGCTGTAGCAGCGGCACATATGCTGTAATCCACAGAGGTTGCCTAAAGAGGCAACTTTTTGTGGTTGGAGTGGAACAATGTAATTGCTATGCTTTTCATAAACACGTTCTATGAAAAGCCAAAAAGAAACGTTTGCCAGCCTTATGAGTTCATTCGAGTATCACTATGATCTAAGATCAGTATTTGATGACTTCCTTACCATGTCCATGTGCGCAGTAACCCAGATTCCCGGTGCGGGCAAATCCCACTACGAAGACCTGTACCTCGAAACCGTCGCTAAATACAAAAATGACAATCTGCGATTCAACTTCTCAAAGCTCTTTGCCCAGCTCATTGTCGAAATGGAAGATCGGTTACAGGACGGTCAGGGCAACGATGTCCTTGGCGATTACTTCGAGCTGAACTTCTGCAGGAGAAATTCGGGGCAGTTCTTTACACCCTGGACCGTGTGTAAATTCATGAGCAATTGCCTTGCAGGCAATATGACTGGAAAAGCCGATAAGCCGCTTCGTGTTCTTGATCCAACCTGTGGAAGTGGACGAATGCTCCTTGCAAGCGCGAGGGATATGGGATCGGAACATGAATACTATGGGATTGATATAGACTATACCTGCGTGAAGATGACTGCGCTTAACCTGTTCTTAAACGGTGTCTTCCATTCTGAGGTCATGTGTGCGGATGCACTTATGCCAGGCGACTTTCGCATTAGCTATGTGATTTCCTTCCTGCCTCTTGGGATATTTCGGATCGAGGACAAGGAGCAATCGAAGTTATGGCGCACCTACCAGAATTCATATCCCGAGAAAAAGTCCGTCGTAAAACCTGACATTACTTGGCGCTCCGAAGATGCTCCGCCAGTGGGCAACGGTTCACAGTTACAACTATTCTAAGAGCAGCCTTGGGCTGCTCTTTATGTTATTTAGCATCCAGAAAGTTATGAGAGCGTAAGGCTAAACTGCAACTGATTGGTATGTTCGTTGATCAGCTTTACTTTCATGATCTCGTCTACATCGACTTCAATGCAGTTTTCAATACTTTTCCTCGTTGTGTGCGGATTATTGAACTCGTCCCTGAATGTTGATCCTATCGTATTTGGGACAAATAGCAGCTTTTGGGCGTTGCGCAATTCGGGATCTTTTTCAAACCCCGCCACAAAGAAGCCAAAGAGCGCAGTAGCGTCTTTCTTCTCTACGACAGTGATGTTTGGGGAGCGGGTGGGGATGAAATACTTTAGTATCTCGTTGTATTTATCAATTCTTTCCATTACAAATTGTTGTGTCCAAAATTACTGAATATCCACACATAGCTGCTATCATTTTAAGGTATTCATTCAATTTAGCCTTTTTAGGCAAATTCTTCCCCCTTCCCCTCCTAGGCTAGTTTCCATACACTGTTTCTGAAACAATTTTCTTTCACAAAAAAACAATTGAAAAATGGAAACGCAAACAGCAACTACGAAAGTCGCGACACACAAAGATGTGCAGACACTTCTCAATGAAAGGATCATTGAGCAACTTGAAAAAGGCATCATCCCGTGGTGTAAGCCATGGAGTGCCGGAATACCGAAGAACCTTGTTACCGGCAATCCCTACCGGAACATCAACCTGGTACTGCTCTCATGCCTCGGGTATGAGCGCAATCTTTTCATCCGGGAAAAGCAAATGAAGGAGGTCGGCGCATCGATCCTGCCCGGTGAACGGCCCCACATGGTCGCCTATTGGAATTACAAGGATGATACTGGCAAGGAGCAAGCACCGCAGCTCCGGTATTACCTGGTGTACAACGTTGCCCAATGCAGCGGAATCTCCGCAAATCTGCTTGCTGAACACAGGAACCAACGGTTTGATGTAGAATCCTGCCAAAGGATAGTGACTGACATGCAGCATCGTCCAGCCATTAAAAGCAAGCAGCAACTGGCTTTCTATGATGTGATGGAAGACTACATAAATATGCCGAAGCTGAGCGCCTTTCCGAGTGAAGCAGAACACTACAGCAAACTTTACCACGAACTGATGCATAGCACGGGACATCACACCCGCTTAGACCGGATGGGCCTCGTGCAAATGACCGAGTTCGGATATGTGGGCTGCTCCCAGGAAGAAATAGTAGCCGAGATCGGTACGAGGTATTTGGAAGCATTGACCGGCATAACGGGCAATGTTCCTTGGAGCGACGCGTATCTGCAAACATGCATAGCCAAGATGAAAGCAGACAAGACCTTCATTTTCACTGCCGCATCGCTTGCGCAGAAAGCCATTGACTTCATCCTTGATGTTGTGGCTGAGACAGTAGAGGCTGCGGAGGAAACCGTTGTTGCCTAAACGTTATTGGCTATTGTACTGAAAAAAGGATATAGACTCGCTCAACCAGGCTTAAAGATGCTCATCTGTAAATCATCGCCGAGAAAACGAAAAAAGCTCGATTGCAAAATCGGGCTTTTATATTTTAGCTAACAGGCGGGAGTAAATTATCCCTTTTTAACGGCTTTCAACGCCAGTTTTGGCGTTGGTTGAAATTTCTTTCTTGAAGTGTCAATTTCTAGGCCGATGGGATTGTTATGATACCCTGGCTGCACTTCAAAATAGCAAACCCCTTTGCGGCTAAAAGTATCATCCCCATAGAATTCAAAACTATCAACCCCTACAGGGAAAGTAATCGTAAGTGAATCTTCTTTACTTACTTTTCTAAATTTCCCTAGGGCTTTAACAAACAGCGTGAAGTCATACGAGTTGTAGAAGTTAACGAAACCATGTTGCTCAGATTGGAGAGCAGGAATAGCAAGAGGTAGCTGTTTTTTAGGCAACAACACCTGGAAGTGTTCGATTTTAGTTTTAGGATCCGCGGAATTCGATTTGCTTTCGTTACTCGAAGGAATATTCTGATTCTTCTGAGCTTCGCTTATGTTTCTCTCTGTCTCCGCAATAATTTTCTCGATGGCCACTATGTCCACTTCATTTTCTTGTTGAATTTCTTTTTGGTGGAAACTTGTCTGACTGTTGCATGTCGCTTCTTTGGCGGTATTGTTCACATCACCATCGTTTAGCCCTTTCCTGTCTTGCTGCCTGGGTTTGTTACAATTAAATGGATTAAATAATGCATACAGGGCTATTAAAACTGCTAAAGTATTCACAAAGAGCCCGGCGCGTGCGTACAACTCTTCTTTCTTATTCATAACTAATACTTTATAGGGTAATCTTTCGTACTTAAAGTTATGACAAGAATCATATCTAAAAATCAATTAACCATATCTTAACCATATTAACTTATTGTTACCAAACCAGCTATTGGAAAAATCAAAAGAGATATTATATTGCTTGGGAATAAAAAAACTCCTGACGAATTATTAAAAAATCAGGAGTAGGAATGCAGGTTAGCTTTTTTTCAAAAGAGAAACAACAAAATTCCCAAAAGAGAGAACGGCCGCAATTGTTCCGGACACGGCAAACAAAAGGTTGTGTTGTGCACTTACAACAACAGTCCCACCAGCCATAGCTGCGCTAAGCATCAACAACAAGAAAGCTCTTTTCGACATATAAGATGATTTAAAGGTAAAACAAAAAGCGTGTTTTTACAATTTATCGTATATAATGGACGCTATTTAACATTTTGTCAATATTGCGTTAACATAACCTAGATAGAGGGCAATATTCCCTGGGATGACTGATACCTGCAGATGTGCGTATCCAAGCTAATGATAGGCAAGACTTTCGGTTTCGCTGCCCTGCTTGTGCAATTGACTATGTCCGTTGTGAAGACACGAAACAGAAGAATCAACCTTTTTGGAGGAATATCCAACTTGTAATGGCCATCCATGTAAAACTCAAGGAGCACTATTTTTCGGGTGTTTTATTTTTTAACGTTAAGTTTCTTTATGGCACTTTCCAAGAATTCATTTTTCTTTCGCTCACTATCCAAGAGCCTTTCATACAATTTTTTATTTTCCTCGAAAACTTCAACTAATTTTTCTATAGGATTGAATTGATAGTTTATGACCGTATTGTTCTGGTCGTAAATGTTGTTATTGATAGTGGCATTTTCGTCAAAGTTTTTTATTGCATCACTAGTTACACCGAGCGCTTTAGCAACTTGGCCTATTTTTTCTTCACTCACTTTTTCGCTCTGCTCCATTTTTGAAACGGCTGCTTGGGTTATGCCGAGCGTGGCAGCCAACGTTTCCTGTTTTATGCCGCGTAACATGCGGATACGCTCGATTTTTCTTCCGATATGCAACACGGTTGGCTTGGACATGGTTGTAAATTATGAGAGCAAGTTATAAAAAACAACTGATTTGGTTATAAAATACAAAGTAAATTTTTCTATAATGTTGGAAATGTGCGGTTATTTCGCCTAAACAAAAGAATCAAGATGGAACGCTACAAACTAATGGCACTCTGTACGTGCATATGTTTTGCCTCTTGCGCGGGAGGCAACGGTTCAACCGCATCAAGCGAGCCACAAGCGACGACACAACCGGCAGTGGTAAGCCAAAAGTCGTTTAAGGGGCATTGGGTGGGCGCAAGGGCAAGCTATGATGTCATTGACATATCTACCGACGGTTCGCTGACCATAGTTTCAAGTCAGTCAGAGGGCAGGGATATATTCAAGACGCCTGGCGTTCCAAAGAATGACAACACCTTGGTCATTAATATCGGTGGTGGGGAGACCCCGCTTACCCTCTGCGACGACGGGAGCAAATTATATTTCGGCGGGAGTGAGTATATAAAAAGGTAATGGCGAAAGCATACTAACAATGAAGACGAAGATCATGTACCGCGGCCTGGTCGCAATGGCATACAGTTCAAGCTAAGATTCGATCACAATCATTCTGTTCACGAAAAATTCATAAAATAATTGACATGAAAAAAACACTTCTCCTCCTGCTGTGCCTCCCGCTCATGGCAAGCGCCCAAACCGAAACACTCACGAATGACGATGTCATAAAGCTCTCCAAGCTTGACCTGCCGCCGGCCGCGATCATCAGCAAGATCAAGAACAGCAAGAGCCACTTCGACGTGAGCGTTGATGCCTTGGTGACCTTGAAACAGCAGGGTGTGAACGGCGAGGTGGTCAGTGAGATGATAGGCACGGCATCTCGCGAGGAAAAGGTGGTTGCCAGCCAAAAGGACTATCGCGACCCGAAGACCATGCGCAAGCATGGCATCTACTACTACAATAAGGGCGACACGAGCAACCTGTTCGTCCCGCTCGACCCGACGGACATCAGCAACTCGAAGTCGGGAGGCTTCGGCACCCACGTGGCGCAGCACTACACCTACGGCATGGCCAAGAACAACCATGTGTCCGAGCTCTCCGGGGCCCACAGCAGGCGGCAGATAGAGCACAACCGCCCCAGGTTCTATTTCTACTGCGACCCGGCCACGAGCATATCCCCAAACGAGTTTTCGCTCGTGCAGTTGAAGGAAAAGAACGATTCCCGTCAAATGATCGTGGGAGCATCGAACAGGTATGGGCACGAATCCGGCATCAGCGAAAAGCAGAAGGTGGATTTCGCGTATGACCAGATAGCGGACGGCGTGTACAAGGTGTACTTCAAGGAGCCGCTGGACGCGGGAGAGTACTGCTTCATATATACCGGGGCCGCACCCGTGCAGGGCTTTCGGAACAAGGTATATGACTTCGGCATCAGCGAACCGGGGAAATGACCGATTTCTAAACAAATGTTAAACAGATACGATGAGAAAGACAATAATGATAGCGATGCCCGGATTGGCGGGCATGTTCCATCCTGCGGGAGTCTTCGGACAGGACGCAAAGAGCGGCCTGAAGATCGAAGACAAGGCCACTGCCCGCGACAATGATGACGAAGATGCTCCCCGGAGCGCAGATACGGTGCCGGTGAAGGAGGCCCGGAACGCAAGCAAAGATTGTCCTGCATTCGCCATAGGAATCGAAGCAGGCGTTAATCTTGCCTCCATGAACTATTTCCCATTTTCCAATGACTTCATGCTCGGCGGGAGGGGCGGCATCATCGCGGAAATCCGCCTGTCCGACAAGGCATATATACAGCCCGGTATCTTCTATGCGATGAACGGGGCTATGGGAAAAGAAAGTTACCTTTCAACTGCTAGCAATGAGATCGTGTACGTCAATACCATTGAAGTGCCTGTACTCTTACTCTTTAAGTTAGGCCAGCGGCGACAATTCCTGCTTGGTGCAGGTGGCTATGTCGGCGACAACATCAGCGGTCATCTACAGGATGATCTAAAGATTGGGTCGAGTTATGAGGACGACCTGAAACCCATTGATTACGGGTTGAAGGTTTGCCTCGGCCACCAGAGCCATAGCGGGTTCTTCTTTAAGGCGGCATTTCAAAAGGGTCTTGCAAACCTGAATCCAAATGCGGATTACACCCATGTGACCACGACATGCATCACCCTTGATTTTGGGTTTGTGTTTGGTGAAAACAGGAAGCATCGGCATATCAGAAGCACGAAAACAGAAGATGCCTGGCAGGTTCATTAGGAGATTTTAAGCAGTGCAGGGTATTGCCTGACTGGTGCATGATAGCTGAAATACGAGTGTGTTTTTAATGTAAAGGAGGGATGTGGGACGAATGTCTGCATTTCTTCCTTTGACAATATGCGCAACGAGGCAGTGGCAAAGGATTTGGATTGTAAATAGTGAAAATATAGCGGAGCATTCAAAGATTCTCTTAATTACAACAATGTGTTGAGAAAGAATACCGTCGTTTAACGGTAAATAAAACGGTGTTTTACCCGTACTTACTCTCCGAAATACCTATTACTATTACGTGGTTCATTTACAAGAAAGAATCGACAACATTTTCCACTCCTAAATAGGAACGTATGAAAAAGACTGGTGCAAATTTTTCAGAAGTAATAAGCGGAAATCTTTCTGTATTCGCTGTTCGTTTTTTGCTAATTACGGCTTTTCATAAACCTCCTGCATATTCGCTCATAGCGTGTGCGGGATATTTGTGCATCCTATTTTATTAGCAAACGCCTTGTTTCAACCAGACGACAATAAAATTTGTAACTACAATTCAGCCGTAATTCTTGTCTATTTTTTAAATAGCATCGGTGAAAATCGAAAATAAAATCAAAAATGGGCGGAATCTCAGGTTTTTTCCTGTGTTTTATTCGGATAAAAGCTGGTAGGTTTACTGCGTGATTTGAAAGCATTGTGAGTTGAGGCAATCTTCACTTTTAAAAACAAGCAATCATGAAAAAGATAATAGCATGTTTCCCAATCGGAAAAAGTGAAGTGATTTTTATGCTCGCAATACATTCGCGATTAATCACGAGTTTTCATAAACCTCCGGCGGGACAGTAGCTAAAATTCCTCTCTTTTTTTACCGAACACGTTCCCATTTATATCATCAAATCTCACTCCTCAAATATGTTCAGGTCAACTCCTCAAATATTCTTATGGTACACTCTGCACGAAACAACGTTCCCGCTAAAAAGATTAAAGCCTTATGGTCACTTCATCAGAAAATAATATTGTTGTTTGTTATATCGTTAGCCTTTCTCGGTAACGACGCTCATGCGCAATCCTGTTGCTTGGTAAATTCATTAAACATCAGTACAGGTTATGATCCGGCAACAGGGGCCGTAAATTCTGGCGCTATACATTGTACTACTCAATTAGACCCCAAATGGTACGTATCTTCTATATCACCTGATTTCGTTATCGCATCAGATACGACAACCAATCCCTGCGGGGCACCATTAATTTCATACCCAGGTTCGGCTATATATCCATATGGTAAAGCGTATGACGTAGCACCATGGAACGGGTGGGGTTTATGGTCTACTCCTACCAGCTCTTGCTGGATTAGCTGTATTAATTCATTTGTTTTTAACGGAACTTTTGCAATCCCAGCAGGCTCCTATTTTTATACGCTATCAAGGGACTTTACATTATGTAATGATTCCTGCGTGTCTTTTGACCTAACTGTGTACGACGATAACTACGTTTCAGATATAAGCATCTCCTCCTTTGGATCAATTTATAGTGATCCGCACGACCTCATGGGTGTTCAGTCCGAAACGCCTTTCACAGTTACCACGCCCTGTACCAATATGGCTCCCGGCACATATACTATATCGGTTACGTTGTTCCAGGATAATTCATATTACAATGCCGCCGGCTTCAACATTAACGGAACAGTCAATACACCAGGGCGTCCCGCGCTCGTCAAAGAAACTCCCGGCTGTAGCACCTTTGCCGCTGAATATTGCCCAGAACCAAACATAACCGGTTCTGCGTACGTTTGTTCCGGGGGAACTACAACGCTATCGGATCTATACGCGGGCGGAACGTGGAGCAGCAGCAATACGAGTATTGCATCTGTCAATGAATTTACTGGTGTAGTTACCGGTGGAGATCCAGGGTTAGCGACTATAACTTATACAGATCCATGCGGCCGTACTATTAGTAAAACTGTCACCGTTATCGCCCAGCCTACTATAGATACACCCATAGTGGTATGCTCGGGCAGCTACATCATCCTGAATGCAACGCCAACAACCGATGGTTATTGGACCAGCAGGATTCCAACAATCGGATGGATCAATGCAGGCTCGGACACCTTGTATGGAGAAACTGCAGGACACGACTCCCTTACTTATACGTACACGAATGTCATAACCTGCTCCCGTACTGTAGTAGCGACAGTAAATCCTTTGCCATATGCAGGAAGAATTACAGGACCCAATCCAATCTGCCTTGGTTCCAGTAATGCTTTTTCTGATACGGTAGCCGGTGGCACGTGGCGCAGTGTCAATACAACAATAGCCTCAGTTGATATTGCAGGAAGTGTGTACGGCAGGGAATTAGGAACAGACACGATAATATACACGGTGACCGGACCTGCGCCGACATTTTGCCAAAACAGGGATTCGTTTGTGGTTACTGTAATCACCCTTCCCGCCCACCCGACAATTAGCCTGTCCTCGCCGGTTGTTTACGAGAATTGTTTAGATACGCTGACTGGCTCTCCTGGGTTAGGTGGATATATCACAAGTGTAAGCTGGGGGTATTCGATTCCTTCTTATTTGTCAGGAAGTTCATCAACTCCAACGTTGATAGTGACGGGTTCCCCAACAACCACCGGGACAACTACCGTATATTATACTGTAACCAATATCTGCGGCTCAACCCCCGACTCAATAACAGTGCATGTCATTCCTCGTCCGCCAATTACCGGCCCCAAAGTTGTTTGCGTGCGCTCAATTATTGATTTAAGCGATACGCTTGCCGGTGGCACATGGAGTAGCAGTAATACTTCGGCTAGTATTACATCAGGGCCGATTGGCGGAGGAATTGCCACAGGTGTTTCGGGAGGAATAGATACCATAACTTATACGACTTACTGCGGAAGTGTAACAACAACAATCACCATAAATCCTTTACCGGATTTGATAACCGGTGATACGTTTATTTGTTATACCTACTCCGCAACACTTTTTGATGCCACCACTGGGGGTGTATGGAGCAGCAGTAATACTTCAATAGCTACCATTAACGCAACAGGGTTTTATACAGGCGTAGGAGTCGGCAGAGATACCATAAGCTATACACTTATTAGTACCGGCTGCGCCCAGACCACGGTAGTAACCGTCAACCCGCTGCCTGCTATCATTACCCCACCTTCAGAGATGCTTGCCTTCACATATATTATGTGTGCAGGGAGCGTTGCATATTTAACAGATTCTACTACCGGGGGCACATGGACCAGTAGCGATTCAGCTGTCGTTACCATTGATTCAATGTTGGGTTTCAACTTAGTGATAAGCGGGGTGTCAGCCGGAACGGCTATTATTACCTACACATTGCCTACAGGCTGTTATGTGACCTCTACGACCATTACGGTTAATCCTCTTCCTGCGACAATTACTGGTGTCGCCGCAGTTTGCGTTGGCAGTACCACCGTATTAAGCGATGCTTCAACTGGGGGAACATGGGCTATTTTCAGTGCACCTGCCGCCACAATAGATGTAGGGACAGGAGTTGTTACAGGAATAACCGCAGGTACTTCATTAGTTACTTATACATTGCCTACAGGCTGTACCATCAATAGAGTTGTCACTGTAAACCCTTTGCCTGGGCCTTTCACAGCCAGCGGCAGCATGTGTGTAGGAGCAACAGCCTCTTTAAGCGATGCGGGAGCAGGCACCTGGAGCAGTTCTTACACCAGTATTGCAACCGTGGTCACTGCAACGGGGATAGTTACCGGGGTATCGCCGGGTATAGACAGTATTACTTATACGCTGCCTACCGGCTGCACTGTTACGGGAGCTATAACGGTCGATCCATTCCCAGCACCTATAACGGGCATTGATTCGGTTTGCCCCCATGCAATGATAACTTTGAGTGACGCCAGTACAGGGGGTACATGGAGCAGCAGTAATAGCGCTATAGCAAGAGCATACTATGCATCGGGAATTGTACTTGGGGTAACGCCGGGGTTAGATACTATTATCTATACGCTGCCAACTGGCTGCACTGCTGAAATGACAGTAACTGTTGATGGTTTACCTACTATACCACCCATTACCGGTACCGATAGTATCTGTATCAGTGAATCAACTACACTATATGATGTTGATTTACCGGGTGTATGGAGTTCTCCTTCTAGCTTAGTTACTGTTGCCAATGTCCTTGGTGCGGGAGTCGTTAGCGGAGGGCCTTCACCGGGAGTTGTACCCGTTTTTTATACTGTAACCAATAACTGTGGAAGTTCCAGTATAACAGACACCGTTTATATCATCGCTCCTGTCCCGCCAATATTCGGCAGTACCGGAGTATGTTCCGGTTATAAAGATACATTATCCACGACCGTTGCCGGAGGGGTATGGAGCAGCAGCAATTCAGGCGTTGCAACGGTTTCAGCTAATGGCATTGTTACAGGTGTTTCCAGCGGTACTGATACCATAACCTATAGTGGTATAAGTGCGTGCGGTGCATATACTACAACAAAACAGATTATAGTAAATGAGGCGCTCTTTATCAGCACTAATTTTAGCGTGGCTTGCCAAACACTCACATCCGGTATTTCAGACCGTGGAAGAGGTCACCCGCTTATTACTACCGGCGGTAATTGTATCATACTGTGCGACAGTTCCGTTATCCGCTATTATGCCAATGGAAACGGCGGCAGGTACACATGGGTAGTAACTGGAGGCATTGTACTGGCTAATTACAACGACAGCATTGATATTATGTGGCCCACACCGGGCATCCCAGGCAGCATCTATCTTTATGATACGATTGGCCACTGTAACGCCGAAACAAACATTTGTATACAGGTTATTCAGCGCCCTAATGCGTTTTTCTTTCCAAGTACACCAACCACTTGCTTAGGAGATAATATAATATTTACAGACTTGTCAACCGCATCTCCTTTATCGCCTATAGTTTCCACTATATGGTTTTTTGGCGATGGCAGCGCTACCTCTGAAACCGATCCTTCCCATGTTTATACATCACCTGGCTATTATACGGTAATGCTTGTTGTGAGAAATGCATGTAATTGCACGGATACGATCACAGAAGGTATTACTATAACCCAGGATACCGGGCCAAATATCATTTGCCCCTCAATAGCCTGCCAGGGTGATACTGTAACGTACAGCACAAGCGCAGTCTGTTCTTATTTTAATTGGACAGTCACTGGAGGCACAATAGTATCAGGTGCTGGCACTGCTTCTATTGGTGTAGTATGGGACGGTGTAGGGGCGGATGGTTATGGAACGGTGAGCCTTGCAAACCCATGCGGTGTTTGCACCTATCCTACGACGGTGAAAATACCAGTGATACTGCAAAACCCGATCATATCCGGGCCGGACACGGTCTGTACAGGCGAACAATATGCATATTCGTTGCCGTTATGGCCTGCTACCCAATATTTGTGGGATGCAGGAACTCCGTCACCTATTGTAGGGTATGGGGATGACCATACAGTGGTGTTGGAATTTAATCAACCTGGTTATGCGGCATTACAGGGCTGGTATCAGAACACGCTAAAGTTATGTGGTGGGGATGTGTTTAAAAACATTACTGTGTGGCCCTCTACCTCTATAGTTGGCAATACGGCAATGTGTGATTCCGGTACATTTACTTATACCTTATCGGACATTTACATTTTGTCCGCAAACTGGACACTGTCAAATGCTTATACTAATGCCGTTATGGCTACCGGTACGGGTGCAAGCTTTACGTATTCCTTTACTAGGCCGGGCAGCTACGTGCTAAATGCCACCGGGGCTCTCTGCTCTGAGCCTATCGGTATAACCGTGCAAACGCCGCCCCCGGCTTTAACAGCTCTAATAGGCCCTGACACGGTATGCCTGAATGTGCCTTACACATATGTTGCTTCTTCTCCTGCTACCGGTGTTACTTATAACTGGCAAATAACGGGTGGTACAATTACCCCGGCAACCGGCAGTGATACAGTAACGGTGGTATGGACAGCTACCAGCGGAATGCAACTGACTGCCAGCCTCGCAAATATCAGCGTGCCCTATTGCCCTGGCCCGGCAACTGTAGAAAATATAGTTTGGGATCTTCCACGTCCAAATATTATGGGTAATCTTTCTCCTTGTGCTAATGGTATAGACACATTTTCTGCCGGGTACTTGCGGGGTGATACTTACGACTGGATTATTACGCCGAATATCGCAGGCAGTATCATATACGGAGCGGGTACACCATATATTATAGTGCAGTGGAATAATTATTCAGGTGCTGCTGCGCTACAGGTAACCACGCAGAAATGCGATATTACCGGTACAGGCTCCGTACCAATAGATGTGGTTATGCCCCCGGCTTTGACAATAAGCGCTCCTTCGCCGGTTTGCCCTCATACTCCTGTTTCATTCACTGCTACATCCGGAGCAACGAATTATTATTGGATTTGGGGTGATGGCAGCGAAACTTCAACACACACCAATACAACCAGCCATACTTTCCCTGAGAACATAACAACAAGCAATATTATTCGCCATGTTACTGTAACTGCAAGCAGTACAGGCGGGTCTTGCCCTATCTGGGGTATAGCCACTTTTGATGAGACTGAGCTTCCGGGGCCGGTAGCTTATCTTAGTACCGGTGATAATACCACCTTATGCCCTGCAGATCCTACCGCACTATTCGTAGCAACGGTAACGCATAATGTTGGGGGATTAACCTATGAATGGCTTACAGACCCTGCAGCACCGCCGGGATCAACAAACAGCACTTATACCTATACTGGATTTACCGTGACTACCCCATTTTATGGCGGGGTGTATTATATAGTAACAGCTTCTAATGGCTGCAAGGATACTTCTAACTGGATACGGGTTACTATAGACCCATCATGTGGGGGTTCGAGCGTACTCGGTGGGCCAATTGATAGTAGCGGTGGCGGTGGCGGCCATTGCGGCTTTTACGTTAGCGCTTCATCACCCTGCAGCCAGGTAGCTTTAACGGCTGCCGCTGCCGGGGGAGACATTGGCCAGTGGACTGCGGAAATATTGCCAGCGTCCGGGCCGCTGCCGTTTGTAGGTTCTAATGATACTGCAACATATACTGAACCCGGTATCTACCGGTTTGAGTATAAGGGAACCTATAGCGGCGGCATATACACGGGTACTACCGGCTGCTATATTGACACGACTATTGTGGACACTATGAATATAGTCGCCAATTTCAGGTGGCAATTGAAATGTGCCCCGGGCCTTACAGATAGCGTATTCCTACAGGACTATACAGCATACTTACCGTGGTGCGCTATAGACAGTATAGTATGGGATACCAGCGGTGTACGGGTAAATACCGGCGCAAACCTTACGCTTGTAGCTCCTGGTTCCCGCCTGTTTACAGTTACTGAAATAGTGTACAGCACTACACCTGAAGGGCCGGATACCTGCACTGTTACACAGACTATAAATTTACCGAACTTAGATGCTGCCTTTACAGATTCGCTTTCGCCGATCTGTGAAGGTTTACCTATAACGTTTACGCCCGCTGATACTGCCGGCGTAGTGAATTTCAATTGGAATTTCGGGGATAATTCTGCTAACCTTTTACCATTCACTAAGCGGACCTATACCTGGAGAGGTCCAGCAGAACTGGAATTATTTCCAGTTACGCTTACTGTAACTAACAGCATTGGCTGTGTGGATAGCTTTTCTCAAAATGTAGCGATACAGGAAAATCTTTTGGGAGGAAGTATAGGGAATAATCAAACAGTATGCTCAAAAGAAAGGCCGGTAGTATTGTCTTATCATCCCGGTAGTGGCACTATTCCAATAAAATATCTTTGGAATACAGGAGATACAACCGCTATAGATAGTATTTACCTTAGTGGCTATTATTATGTCACGGTAACCGATGCTTACCAATGTGTAAAAACTATTCCAACGTATCCTTCCCTACCTGTAAAAATAAAAGTGATCTACACGCCTGCTGCACAAATATACGGTGGCAATAATTTCTGTGTATCGCAGGGAGTGACCTTATCTACGTCTTATGATTCGACTGTGGGATACCAATGGTACCGTGGCACAACGCTTGTAGGTACAACGAATGTGTTGTCGGACGTTGGCGTAACAGCAGGTAATTCTTATACTTATTGGCTGGTGATAAATGTTTTGGATACAGCTTCTGGCACCTATTGTTCGGACACCTCTGCATTAGATACCGTGCGCGTGTATGCTTCACCGCCGATGCCTGTTGTTAATGGGCCAATTGTAGTGAGTTGCATTGGGTATCAGTTACAGCTTACAGCTGTAGATTCCTCTGCTGGCTACTATAACTGGAGCGATGGAACTTTTGGACCTGTTGATAATATTTTTAGCGGCGGGCCATTAAATGTTGTGTTTACAGATATGAACGGATGCCAGGCCACAAGCTATACCGGATATGTACCTATAGCGCCCAGCAATTACGCCCCATACTTCCCCTCAGGCTGCTATACCTTGTGCCAGCAGCAACTGCCGCTTACCATGTATGGACCCCCTGATGTAATATTCAATTACTGGGCGTGGCTCTATAACAGCGATACCGCCAGCCAGGGATATGCCAGCCTAATGGCTCCGTGCAATATAGACAGCAGCGGCAGCTATGAATGGAATTTCAGCAACGGCCTTTGCGGCATAACTACCGACACTATGGACATTTCAGTAAAGCAGTGCAATGCCTGCTTACAGACCAACCTAACTGCCAGTATATTATGCACCCCTGAGACCTCAGCCAGATACAATATCTATATCAGCTTTAATAGTCCCGGCGCATGTTCCTACACGCTCGGTACGTCAATAGGGCCAATAGATCCGTTCTCAGGCAGTTTACCCGCAGCAGGATCTTACTCATTCAGACTTACCTATACTACGATGACTTTGCCACCGCCGGACAGCGTAGAGGTTGAAATAATATTTACGCTTGACGATGGCTCCAAATGTTTTGCAGAAGTAAAAGTGGCCGTTCCGCCGTGTATGTGGCCGGGATTACGATTAGCTAGCCCAGACGATACTGCAACGACCAATGGAAACGGCAATCACTTGCAGCCAACCATGAACACCTCAATGCTGGTATTCCCTAACCCTGCATGGGCCCAGGTAACCGTATCCTACAACTATGGCACATGGGTAGATGGCAGCCAGCATGACCTAACAGTGTTTGACGAGATGGGCAGGAAGATAGCAACTATCATACCTCAGGGAGCGGAGGGCAACTGGAGCCTCAATACCAATGACTGGAGTCCAGGCATATATATTATACGTATGGAGGGCAATGGTACGGCAGTGCAAACGCAACGATTAGTGGTGGCAGGGAAATAACATGTGAACAAAATAACCGTCCTGATTATGTCGGGACGGTTATTTTAAAACTTATTTAAAATCATTAACAATACTAAGAACATTAGTATTTTTGTTTAACCTAATCGAAGTAAAATATAATCATACATGAAGCAATTATTTTCAAAGATAGGAATATGTTTTTTTGCTTTTCTGTTTTGCTTTATTTCAGTTCATGCACAGCAGTTTAAATGGGTCCAAGGTGGTGGTTCAATCGTGGATTTCAGTACATATAATTCATGGGAAAAGACAAATTATATGTGTACTGATGCAAATGGTAATATTTATGCTGTAAGCCAAGTAGGTTATACCGATATAACGGTAGATACTTTTTTTGCGGCTATGGCTTATGCTCCGAGTAATTTAATGATAACGAGCTATAACTGCAACGGGCAATTGCGGTGGACGAAGTTAATTACAACAACAAGTAGCGGTGGAGGTGACGGATGCATTCCTTTCGGCCTGGTAGCAGATGGCATAGGCCATATTTACATTGCTGGCGTAATGGCTGCCGCAACATTGTACATAGGTTTTGATACGGCGATAACAGGATTGCCCGATGACCTAACAGGAGTGATCCAATTGGATACCAGTGGTCATTTTAACTGGATTCAGTACATTGGGAATAATACACTTTCAACGTACATTGCAACAGCAACGAATATTGGAGCACTTGCAATAGACAATTCAAACAATGTTCACTTTTTACCATACATAGGTGATGGGGCGATATTGATGCCTGGTGTCACCAGTCATTACGGAGTATATGATATGGTCTATGATGCTGCAGGTACCTTGCTCAGTGCTACCCGGTTAGGATTTGATTCAGCGTGGGCAGTGAATAGCGCGGTGATCGATCCTGCAACTAACAAACTATATGTTTCCGGGCAAATAAATCAATTCATCTATGGTTCACCTATTCCTTTAACTGATACTTTTTTTGCAGCCGCATTTGCTACAGACAGAAGCTTGCTTTGGCAATATTTTTGTGGGCACGGGGACGATGATGCAGTGGTTGGCGTTGTTATTGATCAAGCAAAGTACTTGTATTTTTGTGGTAACGCCCAACCAGGCATCGGTTTGCCTCCTCCAACAACATTTTCTTTTAACGGAGATTCAGTTCAGGCACCTGGTTTTTTTGATATGTCAGTTATAATGAAAACTGATACAAATGGAATTCCCCAATGGATAACGCATTATGATGGTAACAGCAATAATAGTTTTTTAGGGCTTACTTTACTACCGGGAAATCTACTGGCGGCAACAGGTTATTTATTTGAAGAAATGTATAGTGATGTAGGTAATATTAGTGCCGGTGTTGGTAGTGACCCATTTTTTGCAGTTGTAGATACAAGTGGAGATTTAATGACTTTTATGGATATACATGGTGATGGTCCAGAGGATGAAGGAACCGCTATAACCTCAGATCAGGCAGGGAATATCTATATTGGTGGCTGTGTTTCAGATAGCATACCTTCAAGTATAATACCTGCGTATCATACAGTAGGCGGCAACACTGATTTCTTTGTAATGAAGTATGGTGTTGATTGCAGTTGCACATCTGGCCCAATTTCCGCCTATACCGATACGGGAATACATAGGATTGGGGTAACCTATACAGGCACTACCACGGGCTTAGACAGCGTAGTATGGCGCTTCGGTGACGGTGGTACAGGAACAGGGATTACGGCTTACCATACTTATACTTTAGCTAGTACCTATCGAGTATGCGGTATTGTATACACCGCCTGTGGCAGTGATATTTATTGCACTAATGTTACCATACTTTGCGGCCTGCCCCCGGTAGCCTCTTTTACAAAAACAGGAACCCATACATTGGCAGTAACCTATACAGGAACAACCTCTACAGTAGATAGTGTAGGCTGGATTTTCGGTGACGGTTTCCGCGATACGGGAGCAACAATAACTCATACTTATACAGCTACAGGTACCTATCATGTGTGTGCTGTTGCTCACTCCATGTGTGGCAATGATACAGCATGTAAGTATGATACGGTAGTTTGTATTGCCCCGCCGGTAGCCTCATTTTCACATTCCGGCACTGTTACGATTGATGCAACCTACACAGGCACTACAACGGGCGTAGATAGCATAGGCTGGCTTTTCGGAGACGGCTCACGCGGATCAGGAACAACATCTTCGCATACCTACACAACACCGGGAACGTATGATGTCTGTGTTGTTGCACACTCCACATGCGGAAATGATACGGTCTGCCATGCTGACACTGTACTGTGTGTTTCTCCTCCGGTAGCATCATTTAACGATACAGGCATTATTACAATCGGAACAACTTATACAGGCACTACGATTGCTATTGATAGCATTGTATGGAATTTCGGTGATGGCAGCGGGACAGTTACTGGCGTAACAGCTATCCACATCTATTCAGCAATTGGCATATACCATGTTTGCGTAACGGCATATTCTCCTTGTGGTAGCAATACTGCCTGCAAATACGATACTGTGCTTTGCGTTACTCCACCGGTTGCCTCATTTACAGACACTGGAACCCATATAGTAGGTTTTTCCTACACTGGTACAACTGCGGACGTTGATAGTATAGTTTGGAGCTTCGGTGATGGACACACTTCTACCAGCACGACACCCGTGCATACCTATACTGCATCAGGCACCTATCATGTTTGCGTTACAACTTACACCGGCTGCGGTATAGATTCCGTGTGCAGGGATATTACGGTACATGTGCCTAATAGTGTTTCTGTTATCAATGCTCACGGAACCATAAAAGTGTTTCCTAATCCAGCAAACGATGAACTAAACATTACAGGCCTAATTGAAAGTACAACCTACCGCTTGCTTACCATTGCTGGCACTTGCGTTCTGCACGGTTCTTTGCAACAGCCTACAGGTAACATTTCCATGCAAAATATTGTGCCTGGAGTTTATGTTTTGGAACTTACGGGGTTGGATGGGGCGAGGGATATGGTTCGGGTGGTGAAGGAGTAATTACTTTTTTTCCTTTTCAAAATCAATAAATCTCAGCTTAACAAAAAATCAAACAATCATCTTAATGGAAGCGCTCCGCACTTTTCGTGCGGAGCGCTTCGTATGAATATATGCACTCTTTTAATTAAGCATCATATCCCCATGCTTCATAAACTCAGTACACAAATCAAATGCTGTCTGCGTGCGAATCTGTCCGGTACCGAACATGATGGATTTAAACTTTGCTTCATCATTTTTGTAAGAACGCACATTATTAAAATAACCAGTAATGGCGTTATACACTCCAAACAAAGTACCCCGTGTGGTCTCGGTTTGCTGTGTCGGGGAGGTCAAAGCATACTCGTGTGCTGCATTGCAGATGTTGTTAAAACAGCTTGAAAGCTCATCAAGGTTTCCAGTCTGTAGCTTGTGCAACACTTCCTTATTCGGCACCATCGCAAGCTGTATCAGCTTCTTTACTTCGCTGTCCGTAATCCTCACCTTTGCCCACTGGTTGAAAATATCTTCAAGCTGCGTGGAAAGCAAATTGGATATACCCATTACCTTGTGTGCTTCTTTAAGCCTTTCTTCGGCACATGCTGTATGGCGTATCTTGATCTTGTTAGAACAGTTACGAAGTGCTGCCCCAAGTGTGTTCGCACACACAACCCTGATGGGCGTAAAGGCTGCTGTAATGCTTTCGTAGCCGTCGTGGGAGGTTGTAAGGAACAGGTACTTTTCTATAAGGTCATCCTTACCAACTTTGATATATTCCGGCAGTTTCGCAGTAATGAATATGCGCTGTCCCGCATCGCCTATTGCACCTGCTGTCTCGTACAAAATCCCGTCACCGCCTACGATGGAATCAAAGAAACTGAATGCATCCACATTCTGCACTATCTTGTAATCCTTGCCTACCACGCCTAATACCTGGTCGGTGTCCGTCCTGACCGTTGCAAAGAAATTGGGTATCTGAACTTCCGGAATTTGCAACTCTGCATCGGGGTTGTTGTTCTCTGTGTCATAGGTAAACAATGGGCGTTTCTCTACTTTGTAGTCAAGCTGTGCGAATTGTAATGCTTCCATGCTTGTCGGGTAGTCTTGTACGATTGTGCCCAATCCGTGCCACGCCTTCTCTTTCGTAGAAAAGAAAGCGTACTTGTCTGTCTTGTCGTTGTAATTCAAATTGTGTGCCATATATTTTGTCGTTTTTTGGTTACGAAATGAGAGTGATTAAAATGGTTGGTCGTCTTTAGTTTCAGATGTGCCGGAGGCTGCTGTTTCCTTTTTTCCTCCCCCAATGATCTCAATGTAGTTTGCGTGGAATGTGAGGCTTGCGTGATATTCGCCGTCTGTGCCTTTGTAGGCATTGAGGTTCACCCTGCCTAACACGGAGACTACCGTACCCTGCTTGAGAGCCTTCTGTACCTTTGTACCGAGCCAGTAGGCGCAACTGAAAAAGCGCGTCTCCTTTACTTCTTCTTTGTCCTTTGGCTTGTAGCGGTCATTTACGGCTACAGTGAAGGCTACCAGTTCTCTGCCGTTGTTTGTCTTTTTTATCTGTGCATCTTTGGTGATGCGTCCCGTAATCTGTTCCATTCTGTTTGTTTTTATTGGTTTAAAAATTGGTTACGATTGTTGAGTGAATAGGCCGAACTGTTCTGTGACATGGTGCGGGAGTGGTTTATTCCTGTTTAATTTTCGGGTGAGGTACTGCACCGTTATTTCCTCATTGGTTAGAATTGCCCATGCTGCGGTCAAAGCTTTGGAGCGTGTCTTGTGCTTGCGTTTCTGTATATCCCATGAGATGTGCATCAGGCGGGATAGCTGTAGTGTGTTTGCCATGTGGTTCTTGCTTTTAAAAGTTAAATCATTTCGGCTTCGCCTCTATGACTGCTTACCGATGGCGACGAGCAATTAGGGCTGTGGAGGAAAGGAGCAATGGTTTTGCAGAAGAAAATACGACCGCAACAGAGATCGCAGTCAAAAGTTCGTTAGCGTGTGGAGATTTTGTTATCGCAAATTCACAAACGCAGTGCATACGGAGTGCCGACCTTGTCCTTTTTGGAGCAGGCCAATACCTTTGCTGTCGGGGAGCAGAAAATGAAATTTAATTTTATTGAGTTTTCCAATAAGGCCAATCTTGGAACAGATTAGCACCATACAAGGGCAAGAAAATCTTTTACATGTTAGCATTCTCTTTAAGAATTACACTAACCTCTGTCCATTCTCCTTCTTTTGAAGTGATTTGTATATCATAGTTAAGCGTGATCGCGATAGTCTTCGCAATGTACAGCCCCAATCCGCTTCCATTTGAAAGCTGTGTTCCCCGGTAGAACATCTCAAACACCTTTGGAAGGATAGCTTCACTGATTCCTATTCCGTTATCCCAAAATCGAATAGCGACATATTCGTTTTCCCTGGCAATGGAGATTTTGATACTGCACTTTTTCTTCCCAGGGTCTTTATATTTAACGGCATTCATTAAAATGTTCCGTAACAATATTTTAAACCTTGTGGTGTCGGAAAAGAGTATGATGTCCGTGGTATGTTCTACTGTTATATTGATCCTGTCCAATGATGCCGTAAAGCTTATCTCCTTTATCAATTCTTTTATGAGCGAAGCGACATTGATCTTTTCCGTTGTTACCGCTTTGTGTTTGGCTGTAGCGATTTCCATCAGTTCAAGCAGCCGGCTATCCATCATCTCCGTACTTTCATGCAACATTTCAAGATAGTGCTTCAAGGACTCTGGGTCTTTCTCATACTGCAATGCGATCAGCAACCCTTTAATGTTCGTTAGTGGCGTCCTGAAATCATGCGATGCCCGGTAGATGAAGCTTTCCAGTTCGTAGTTCGTTTCGGAAAGCGTGTTGTTACTGGATAGCAGCTTGGATTCTGAGAAATAGAGCTTATTCAGCAAATAGTAAAAGAAGCAAAAGGCAACGGTAATAGAGGCCATATCCATACTGAAGTCTATCAAAATGGTTGTCCAATTGAATCGCTGTGTAGTGCTGAGTTCCTGTAATACGGAAAGAAAAAAGAAGATAATGGTCGTAAGTATATATGGGCCAATAAGTACTGTGATGCTTCTTTTGGTAAAAGTCATTTTCTACTCTTTTCCGGTATGCCAAATACATACCCACTTTCAATTTGCAATTTACTCCTTTCTACTGTCACGATTGGCGGAGATGGATATTAAACATTTACACTCAGAAAAAGTAGACAGTACGATCATGAATTTATTGCGTGAGTTTAAAGGAACAGCCCAAGAGTTCATCAAGTCTGAATTGATGGGTAAAAATAGTGTGTTGCGGCCTGTAGCGAATGAGCGATTGATATTTACCCACAACGTCCGTCTTGAGTCAAAAGAAATGTCACCCAAAGAAATTGCGAAAGCGTATGAATCAAATGAGCAATTCCGGGTCAATACCAGGGTTAATCAGAACTTTGCAACTCATTCAATAATCAGCTTCCACGCAAACGATTCAGGGCATTTAGACAATACCGCTCTGAAAAGTATCATGCAGCAGTATATCTCGCTGAGAAATGCTAACGCAATGTACACACTCGCGGTTCACAGGGATAGATCATTTGTCCATGTTCATGCTATTGAAAGCAGTATTGAGTACATGACCGGCAAAAGTACCCGGATTTCGAGGGACCAGTTCAAAGAGATAAAGCAGGAGCTTCAACGGTTTCAGGAAAAGGAATTCCCGGGTATAAAATATAGTTCGCCGCAACATGATAAAACAAAGGAAATTGATAAGGGGTCGAAATTTTTTTACAAAAACGCCGAGCGAACTTACCTGCGTGATCAAATTCATGCAAGTGTAACGACGATAGTTGAAAAATCAACCTCTATGGCAGACTTCACAGCTAAGGTGCATGAGGCTGGCTACTCAGTATACAGCCGGTCAGGAAAGGTTACTGGCATACAGTGCAATGACAATGGTCTTAAAATGCGCTTCTCCAGGATGGGTCTTACCGATAAAATAAATGGACTGGATTTAAAAAATGAAAGAATGGAGAAAGATTTGAAGGATATAAGAAACCTGCGCTCTCGTGGTAAGGAGTTAAGTAAAGATAGACAGGAAGCAGGAAAGGAAAATAGCCCAAAAGCTGCCGACGGTCTTCAGCAAGAATTGAACGAGTTAAGCGCAATGCGGGAAGAACGACACAATGAGGAGGGACGCGAGCAAGTTTTTGAAAGTAATGTAACGGACACTTCTGATCAAAAGGACAATAGCGGAGATGAAGAACACGAGCTGTCCGATAACAAAACTGATGATGATACTGAGGAGGCAACTATAACTAACGACATTGATGATGTTGAATGATACTTTAATAACAATAAAATGACTCAACATGGAAATTGAAATAATTACCAAACACGATCTCGAAGATTTTAGGCATCGGCTCATGCATGACCTGGCGGCATTTATGCGCGGTCAAAGCGACGAACAGGAAAAAGAATATTTACGCTCAAAAGAGGCACGGAAAATGTTGGGCGGCATATCCAATGGCACACTGCAAAACCTCAGAGTGAAGGGCTTATTAAAGCCTTCAAAAATCGAAGGTGTCTTCTATTACAAACTATCAGAGGTAAAGGCATTACTTAGTGCAGGATCAGGCCAGTGATATATATGATGTGCTATCTTCTTTTTTGCAAAACGCACAAAGCGATGCGAGGGTGTCAAGTACGCATATAAGTGTGTACTGTGCTTTATTTAAACAATGGCTAGAAAATGACTGCATAAATCCTTTTGCCATTACAAGAAGGAAAACTATGGGTCTTGCGAAAATTAGCATTGCTACATATCACAAGTGCATTAGCGAGTTGCAGACTTTTGGATATATCCTCTATTCCCCGTCATATCATCCGGCTAAAGGGAGCACTATAAATCTGCTGAGGCAATAAAATTTATCTAGTATTGCTATGGCAGTTTCTCACAATTTCATATCTTTACTCCGTAGTTCTTCGCATACATAATCGAGTAAGGAATTCGGGAGTACGACAAAAGGCGTTATACGATTTCACTGATGATCAATATACTATAGAGAAAGGTTCGAATCCCTGTTTCTCCGCTTCTGACGCGGGTTCAAGCTGATTGCTTTAACCTGCGTTTTTGATTTCTACTCCTTTCTCAGATAACGTATTGCAGAAATTAATAATTAATTCATCTCATAGGCGAAGCTTGGGAATATCAACACTAACAATTACGAAAGATCAGCAAACACAACACACCCTTTTTGATTGAGGAATATACCCGACTACCCCATTTTCCACCGTAAGATCATATAATTTAAGAATGCTGTCCAACCTTAACTATACTCCGCAAGGGATAAAAAAGTGATTTGTTGACACATTAAAAAAGTGGCAATTTTGTAAGTGCGAAATCACAAAATATGTCCACTTTTTCTATCAACATCAGTCAAGCTGAAA